>Ga0081455_10002415_pt1 | contig 22283 bp, 21 predicted proteins | sample TabmetS3T2R1_FD_70207 | JGI IMG/M metagenome (GOLD analysis project Ga0081455, IMG submission 70207) | Tabebuia heterophylla rhizosphere microbial communities from the University of Puerto Rico - S3T2R1 | ecosystem: Host-associated > Plants > Roots > Rhizosphere ...
GGTCAGGGACCTGACCGGCGGCAAGGAGCCGCACAAGGGCGTGAACCCCGACGAGGTCGTGGCGGTCGGCGCCGCGATCCAGGCGGGCGTCCTCAAGGGCGACGTCAAGGACATCCTGCTCCTGGACGTCACGCCGCTGACGCTCGGCGTCGAGACCAAGGGCGGGATCTTCACCAAGCTGATCGAGCGCAACACGACGATCCCGACCCGCAAGGCGGAGACCTTCACGACGGCCGACGACAACCAGACCAACGTCGAGATCCACGTCCTGCAGGGCGAGGCCGAGACCGTGTACTCGCCAGGCGTCCGCTCGCTCGGCAAGTTCATGCTGACGGGGATCCCGCCGGCGCCGCGCGGGATGCCGCAGATCGAGGTCGCGTTCGACATCGATGCCAACGGCATCGTGAACGTGTCCGCCAAGGACATGGCCACCGGCAAGGAGCAGGCCATGACGATCACCGGGGGCACGGCGCTGTCCAAGGAGGACATCGACCGGATGGTGGCCGACGCGGAGAAGTTCGCGTCGGAGGACCACCAGCGTCGCGAGGCCGCCGAGGCTCGCAACGCCGGCGACCAGCTCTCGTACCAGATCGACAAGTCGCTGGAGGAGTGGGGCGACAAGGTGCCCGAGTCCGACCGCGACGAGCTGAAGAAGCTCAACGACGAGCTCAAGGAGGCCCTGGGGGGCGAGGACGTCGACAAGATCAAGGCCGGCACCGACGCCGTGATGCGCAAGTTCCAGGCGGTCGGCCAGTCGATGTACCAGCAGACGCCCGAGGGGCAGCAGACGGCCACATCGAGCGCCGCGGGCGGCGCGCCGTCCGATGGCACGGGCCGGGCGTCCGGCGCCGAGGGTGAGGACGAGGTCGTCGAGGGCGAGATCGTGGACGAGGGGAACGCCCAGTGACCGAGCACGACGAGCGTGGGCGCGACCGGGAGCGGCCGAAGGTCCGCGTCGTCGACAAGCGCCGGTACCGGGAGGGCGGTGACGCGCCGGCCGAGGCGGCGGGCGCGTCGTCGCCGCCCGAGGCCTCGCCGGCGCCGGACGACCTGGCCCGGGCGCGCGCGGAGGCGGCCGAGTACCGGGACCATCTGCAGCGCCTGCAGGCCGAGTTCGAGAACTATCGCAAGCGCATGACGCGGTCGCAGGAGCGGCTGGTCGACGCGGAGCTGCAGCGCTTCGTGCAGCGGCTGCTCGAGGTCCTGGACGAGTTCGACCTCGCGCTGATCGCCGCCGAGCGCCAGCCGGACTTCGAGGCGTTCCGAAAGGGCGTCGAGCTCGTGTACGCCAAGCTCGCCGAAACGCTGCGGGCCGAGGGGCTGGAGCGGATCGAGGCCGAGGGCAGGCCCTTCGACCCCAACGAGCACGAGGCGATGATGCAGACCGGCGAGGGCGAGGGCGAGCCGCACGTGGCGGAGGTGTTCCGGCAGGGCTACACGCTTCGCGGCACCGTGATCCGTCCGGCGAGCGTGCGCGTCGAGCGGTCCGAGCGCTGAGGCCGAGGAACAGGGAAGGGGTCCCGTGAACGGCGACGTCCGTCGCGAGTGGTTCGACAAGGACTACTACCAGGTCCTCGGCGTGCCCAAGAACGCGACCGCCGCCGAGATCAAGAAGGCGTACCGCAAGCTCGCCCAGCAGAACCACCCGGACACCAACCCGGGGAACAAGGAGGCCGAGGATCGATTCAAGGAGATCTCGGCCGCCCACGACGTGCTGGGCGACGAGGAGAAGCGCAAGCAGTACGACCAGGTGCGCGAGATGGCCGCGTCCGGGTTCGGCGCCGGGGGTTTCCCCGGCGGCGGGTTCCCCGGCGGCGGCTCGGGAGGCTTCCCGGGCGGGTTCCCCGGCGGCCAGCGCGTGCGGTTCGAGGACCTCGGGGACCTGGGCGACCTGTTCGGCGGGCTGTTCGGCGGAGGCGGCGCCGGCCGCAGCACCCGGCCCGCGCGCGGCGCCGACCTGGAGACCACGGTCACGGTCGGGTTCGACGAGGCGATGTCGGGCACGACGGTCCCGGTCCGGATCCAGGGCCCCGCGCCGTGCGAGACCTGCCACGGCAGCGGCGCCGCACCCGGGACCAGCCCGGTCACGTGTCCGACGTGCGGCGGCGCGGGCGTGGTGGCCGTGAACCAGGGGCCGTTCCAGATGAGCCAGACCTGCCCGAACTGTCACGGCTCGGGCCGCGTGATCGAGACGCCGTGCCCGACCTGCGGCGGCACCGGAAGCCGGCGCCGGATGCGGAGCTTCCAGGTGAAGATCCCGGCGGGCGTGAAGGACGACGCGAGGATCAAGCTCTCGGGCCGAGGCGAGCCCGGCCCGGCGGGAGGCCAGCCCGGGGACCTGTTCGTGCGCGTTCGGGTGCGTGCGCACGCGTTCTTCGGCCGCAAGGGCAGCGACCTCACCCTGGACCTGCCCGTCACCTACGCGGAGGCCGCGCTCGGGGCCGAGGTGCACGTCCCGACGCTCAACGGGCCGGTCACGATGAAGATCCCCGCCGGCACCCCCAACGGGAAGACGTTCCGGCTCAAGGGCAAGGGCGCGCCGAGGCGTTCGGGTCGCGGGGACCTGCTAGTCACCGCCCGGATCGAGGTGCCGCGAAAGCTCTCCAAGCCGGAGAAGGAACTGCTCAGGCAGCTGCGCGAGACCGAGAAGGAGTCGCCGCGCCGCCGCCTGGGCGTGGACGCGTGAGGAGACGATCGTCGTGAGCGAGGAACGCAAGCCGAGGGACCCGAAGCGAGGGTCCGAGGAGCGCGCCGTCTACATCATCAGCGTGGCGGCCGAGCTCTCGGGCGTGCACCCGCAGACGCTGCGGATGTACGAGCGCCGTGGCCTGCTGGCTCCCAAGCGGACCTCGGGCAACACGCGCCGGTACTCCGAACGCGACATCGCCCGGATCCAGATGATCCAGGAGCTCACCCAGCGCGACGGCGTCAGCCTGGCCGGCGTGAAGCTGTTCATCGAGATGCGTGAGCAGCTGGCCGAGATGCGCCGGCGCACCGAGGAGCTCGAACGCGAGCTGCTCGAACAGGCGCGCCGGCGCGGGTCGGGCGCCGAGATCGTCCCGCTGAGGAACGCGTGGCCGTGGGATCCCGACGAGGAGGAGGACGCGGTCACGTGATCGAGCTCCGCGGCGACCGCGTGCTGCTCCGCGGGTTCCGTCCCGACGAGATCGACCTCGCGATGGTGCGGATGCAATCGATCCCGCCGGCCGAGCTCGACCGTGAGGCGAGACGCCAGCGCCGGGAGCGCATCGAGCGTTCGGGCGAGCGCGGCGGCTGGGAGATCATGCTCGCGGTCGAGGCCGAGGGGCGCCTGATCGGCGACGTCCAGGGGCGCTGCCCGCGCTTCGCGATGCCGCCCGGGGTGTGGGAGCTCGGGATCGAGCTGTGGGACGAGGCCGATCGGGGCAGGGGCTTCGGGACGCAGACCGTGGCGCTGCTGTCCTCGTACCTGTTCGAACAGGAGCGCGCGATCCGCGTGCAGGCCACGACGGACGTCGACAACGCGCCGATGCGCGGGGTGCTCGAGACCCTCGGCTTCGCGTTCGAGGGGGTGCTGCGGGGGTTCATGCCGGACGCCGGCGGACCGCCGCGTGACTATGCGATGTACGGCCTCACGCAGGCCGCATGGGAGAGGAACGACCAGAGGAACCGATGGACGCGAACAAGCTGACGATGAAGTCGCAGGCCGCGCTCGAGGCGGCGCGGCAGCAGGCCGTGGCGCGCAGCCACCAGGCGATCGAGCCCGAGCACCTGCTGTTCGCCCTGCTCTCCGATCCCGAGGGGATCGTGTATCCGGTGCTGCACGGCATGGGCGTCGCGCCGAAGCCGCTGCGCGACCAGGCCGACGCGGCGCTCGACCGCCTGCCGAAGGTCTACGCGCAAGGGGTCGAGGCCCGGCTCGGGCCGGCGCTGGGGACGGCGCTGGACGCCGCGTTCCGCGAGGCCGAGGCGATGGGCGACGACTACGTCTCGACCGAGCACCTCCTGCTCGGGCTGCTCGAAGGTTCCTCGGGCGCCGCCCGGATCCTGCGCGATGCGGGGATCGAGCGCGACCCGCTGCTGGCGGCGCTCGCGCAGGTGCGCGGCCGCCGCCGGGTCACCGACCCGAACCCCGAGGACAAGGTCCAGGTGCTCGAGCGCTACGGGCGCGACCTCACCGACCTGGCCCGCAAGGGATCGCTCGACCCTGTGATCGGTCGCGACGACGAGATCCGACGCGTGATCCAGGTGCTGTCGCGGCGGACGAAGAACAACCCGGTGCTGATCGGCGAGCCCGGCGTCGGCAAGACGGCGATCGTCGAGGGGCTCGCGCAGCGCATCGTCTCGGGCGACGTGCCCGAGTCGCTGAAGGACAAGCGCGTGGTGGCGCTGGATCTCGGCGCGATGGTGGCGGGGTCGAAGTACCGCGGCGAGTTCGAGGAGCGGCTGAAGGCCGTCCTCCAGGAGATCGCCGAGTCCGAGGGCCAGGTCGTCACCTTCATCGACGAGCTGCACACGATCGTCGGCGCCGGCGCGGCCGAGGGCGCGATGGACGCCGGCAACATGCTCAAGCCGATGCTCGCGCGCGGCGAGCTGCGCGCGATCGGCGCGACCACGCTCGACGAATATCGCGAGCACATCGAGAAGGACCCCGCGCTGGAGCGCCGCTTCCAGCCCGTTCTCGTCGGCGAGCCGAGCGTCGAGGATTCGATCGCGATCCTGCGAGGCCTGAAGGAGCGCTACGAGGTGCACCACGGCGTGCGCATCCAGGACCCGGCGCTCGTCGCGGCGGCGGTGCTGAGCGATCGGTACGTGAGCGGCCGGTTCCTGCCGGACAAGGCGATCGACCTGGTCGACGAGGCCGCGAGCCGCCTCCGCATGGAGATCGACTCGGTCCCCATCGAGATCGACGAGGTCGAGCGCCGGATCGTGCAGCTCGAGATCGAGCGCGCCGCGCTACGCAAGGAGACGGACCCCGCGTCCAGGGATCGGCTCGACCGGCTCGAGCAGGAGCTCGCGGACCTGCAGGAGCGTTCGGCCGCGATGCGCGGGCACTGGGGCCAGGAGAAGGAGCGGATCGACCGGATCCGCGCGCTCAAGGGCGAGATCGAGGCGGCGCGCGGCGAGTTCGAGCGCGCCGAGCGCGACGGCGAGCTCGAGCGGGCGGCCGAGCTGCGGTTCGGCACGCTGGTGCGGCTGGAGAAGGACCTCGAGGAGGAGAACGCCGGCCTGGAGGAGATCCAGCGCGAGCAGAAGATGCTGAACGAGGAGGTGACCGAGGAGGACGTGGCGCAGGTCGTCTCGAAGTGGACCGGCATCCCGGTCTCGCGCCTGATGGAGGGCGAGATGGCCAAGCTCGTCCACCTCGAGGAGACGCTCCACAGGCGCGTGGTCGGCCAGGACGAGGCCGTCTCCTCGGTCGCGAACGCGATCCGGCGCTCCCGCGCCGGCCTGTCCGACCCGATGCGGCCGATCGGATCGTTCCTGTTCCTGGGTCCGACCGGCGTGGGCAAGACCGAGCTCGCGCGGGCGCTCGCCGAGTTCCTGTTCGACGACGAGCGCGCGCTGGTGCGCATCGACATGAGCGAGTACCAGGAGCGGCACACGGTCTCGAGGCTGGTCGGCGCGCCGCCCGGGTACGTGGGGTTCGAGGAGGGCGGCCAGCTGACCGAGGCGGTTCGGCGGCGCCCGTACTCGGTGCTGCTGCTCGACGAGATCGAGAAGGCGCACACCGACGTCTTCAACGTCCTGCTGCAACTGCTCGAGGACGGCCGCCTGACCGACGGGCACGGGCGCACGGTCGACTTCCGCAACGCGGTCGTGATCATGACGTCGAACCTCGGCAGCACGATCTTCCAGGACGCGTCGATCCCCCTGGAGAAGCGGCGCGAGGCGATCGCGGACGACGTTCGGGGGTTCTTCCGGCCGGAGTTCGTCAACCGGATCGACGAGATCGTGGTGTTCGAGCCGCTCGGGCCCGAGCAGATCCGCGAGATCGTCGACATCCAGGTGGGCCTGCTCTCGCGCCGCCTGGCCGACCGGTCGCTCACGCTGGAGCTGACGGACGCGGCCCGAGACCTGCTGGCCGGCAAGGGCTACGAGCCGGCGTTCGGCGCCAGGCCGCTGAAGCGGTTGATCCAGCGCGAGGTGCAGGACCCGCTGGCGATGAAGCTGCTGGCCGGCGAGGTCCACGAGGGCGACGCGGTGGCCGCGGACGCCGACGGGGACACGCTCACGTTCCGAACGGCTCCGGCGACCGCCGATCCCGCCGAGACCGGCAGCGCCTAACCCCGCGCGCGCGGGCGGCCGATACCTTCCGTATGAAGCCCTTGAGGCGGGCCGCATGAACCCGTGGATGCGGGTCCTGGTCGCCTTCGCGATCGCCGTGGCCGCCGCCCTGTTCCTGAAGCTCCTGCCACCGGTCCTCGTGTTGATCGCGTTCCTCGGCGGCGTCACCGCGGTGAACCTGCGCCTCAGGGGCCGGGTCAAGAGGGAGCGGGCCACCTTTCGCAGCGAGGTCGTCGGGCTCCGGTTCGAGAGCCGGGACCGGTTCGGCCTCCTCGGGTACCCCTTCTCGCTGTTCGGCCGCTGCGAGCGGGCGGAGGTCGATGGCGTTCGGTGGGGGGCCTGGCACGGGCTCGACGTCAAGCGCTTCGACCTGTCGTACGGGCCGAGCGCCGGCGAGGAGCGGACGCGCCTGGCCTGCGCGGTCGCCTCGTCCGCGTACGCCCCCCTTCCCGTCGTGGTCGAGTCGACGCTGCTGGCGGGCCTGCTGGCCGAACCGAACACCGCGACCGTGCAGGTCGAGGATCTCCCGCCGGACCGCTGGGCGGTCCGTTGCGAGGACCCCGCGCTGGCGGTCGCGATCGTCGGCCCGTCGATGACGTCGTGGCTCTCGGAGCTCGAGGAGCCCTGGGGGTTCGAGGTCAACGGGTCCCTCGCGCTTGCCTACGGCCCCCCGTCGGCCGGCATCGAGGAGCCGCTGGAGAGACTGGAGGCGTTCGGCCGGCTGCTCGAGGAGGCCCGCGAGGCGTGGGTCGGCCGGACGGCGCCGCCAGCACGCCCGGACCTCGAGGCCTGACCCGCGTGCTCAGCCACCTCGAGGTCGCTCCCCGCGGCCCGAGGGTCTAGGCTTCCCCCGACCTCTGGAAGAAAGGAACGACCGTGGGCTGGACCCTCCTCATCATCGGCGGGATCATCCTGCTGATCGTCATCTTCGGGATCGTCTCCTACAACCGGTTCGTATCCCAGCGCCAGCTGATCAAGGACGCCTGGGCGAACATCGACACCGAGCTCCGCCGCCGGTACGACCTGATCCCCAACCTGGTCGAGACCGTGCGTGGCTACGCCTCGCACGAGCGGACGGTGTTCGAGAACGTGACCCGGGCGCGCGCGGCGGCGGCCTCGGCGACCGGCTCGCCAGCCGAGCAGGCGGCGGCCGAGGGGCCCCTGGTGGCGGCCCTGCGCCAGCTGTTCGCCGTGGTCGAGAACTATCCGGACCTGAAGGCGAACCAGAACTTCCTCGCGCTGCAGCAGGAGCTCGCGAACACCGAGGATCGCCTGCAGACCTCCAGGCGCTTCTACAACGCGAACGTCCGCGACTACAACCAGCGGGTCAAGCAGTTCCCCTCGGTCGTGATCGCGTCGTCGTTCGGCTTCAAGGAAGAGGAGTTCTTCGAGATCGAGGACGCGCTCCGCGAGGCGGGCGCGCCGCAGGTGGCCTTCGGGGCGGATCAGCCGGGCGTGACGTTCGGCGGGCCCCAGGTGCCGCCGTCCGCCCCCGCCGCGCCGCCGCCTCCGGCGCCCGAGCCCAGCGGCACGCCGCCGCCGCCCCCCGGGACGCCGGACTCCTAGCCGGACTCGGAAAGGAGAGCCGTCTACGCCGGTTCGAGCTCGGGCGCGGGGCCGCAGCCCTCGAGCATCGTCGCGCGCCGGACGTCGCCGGTCAGCAGGGTCCACACGACGGCCCAGCCGAACGCGATCGCGCCCATCGCGAACGCGGTCGCCGGCGCGCCGATCGCGTCGGCGAGCCACCCGGTCAGGATGCTCGACGCCCCGAACGTGAGCGTGACCAGCATCCCGTCGACGGCGAAGATGCGCCCGCGGATCCGGTCGGGCACCACGCGCTGCAGGCCGTAGGAGGACAGCGTCCACTGGGCGCCGCCCCCGGTGTGCGCGATCAGCACGGCGCCCATCGCGAAGACCAGCGCCGGCGCGAGCCCCAGCAGCGCGTACCCGCCGCCGAACGTGGCCAGGGCGGCCCCGATCGCCCCGAAGAGCCGCCGGTCCTTCGGCCCGGCCAGCGCGCGCCCGATGAAGGGTCCGATGAGGGCCCCGACCCCGCGCGCGGCCATCAGCAGCCCCAGCCCGATCTCGCCCGCGTCGAACTTGCCGAGCGACAGGAGCGGGAGCAGGACGAGCACGCCCCCCGCCACGCCCCAGCCGAACTTGACCGCGAGCAGCGCGAGCACCCGGTGGTCCTTGCGCGCGTACCGGACGGTCTCGACCGTGTCCTGGCGCAGGCTCGGGCGCTCGGCCGGAGCCCGGGCCTCGGCGAACGACGCCCTGATCCGCAGGATCAGCAACGCCGAGAGCATGAACGACACCGAGTCGATCACGATGGAGGTGTCCGTGCCGAACACGCCGGCCACCACGCCGCCGAGCGCGCCGCCCACCGCCAGCATCGTTCCCCACAGCGAGCCCGAGAGCGCGTTGGCGATCGACAGGTCGCGGTCCTCGACCAGGTTGGGCATCGCGGCCAGGGAGGCCGGCTCGAACGCCGCGGCGAACACGGCCGTGAGCGCGAGCAGCGCGTAGGCCAGCCAGACCTGGTCGCCGGTGCGGACCAGCAGGAACCCCAGCACGAGGACGGCCCTGGCCAGGTCGCACGCGATCATGAGCCGCCGCCGGTCCAGCCGGTCGGCCAGCACCCCGGCGAAGGGACTCGCCAGGAAGTAGGTCAGCTCCTGCGCCGCGATCGTGAACGCCACCGCGATGGCCTGGCCGTCCGTGACCTCGAGCATCAGCCCGAACAGCGCGATCAGCAGGAACCAGTCCCCGCCCAGGGAGATCACGGAGGCCAGGTAGAGGCGGCGGAAGTTCCGATTGCGCCTCAGCAGGGAGACCGAGGCGCGGAAGCCCCCCTGGGTCTCGGTCGGCTCGCGCGCTTCCACGACGATTTGCAAGACTACTTGCGGGAGACCCGGGCGAAGGAGGCGGCCGATGCTCGACGGGGTCACGTGGTTCCGGCAGGCGGCGTTCCGATGGCAGGGCGACGGACCGGTGGTGTACGTCGACCCGTGGGGGGTGACCGACGACGTCCCCGCCGACGTCATCATGATCACGCACGCGCACCACGATCATCTGCAGCCGCACGAGGTCGAGAAGCTGCGCAAGCCCGACACGAGGATCGTCGCCACGCGCGACGTCGCGAAGGAGTTCTCCGGCGACGTGACCGTCGTCGAACCCGGCCAGTCGATCGACCTGGGCGGGCTCAAGGTGCAGGCCGTCCCCGCGTACAACGTGGTCGAGGAGCGCCTGGACATGCATCCGAAGAAGAACGGGTGGGTCGGATACGTGTTCGAGTTCGGCGGGCAGACCTACTACCACGCGGGCGACACCGACGCGCTGCCCGAGCTCGAGACGCTCGACCCCGACGTCGCGATGGTGCCGATCGGCGGCACGTACACGATGGACTGGGAGGAGGCCGCCGGCTTCGTCAAGAAGATGGAGCCGCGGGTCGCGGTCCCGATGCACTACGGGTTCGTCGTGTGCTCGCCGTCGCACTCGGGCCTGTTCAAGAAGGGCGCCGAGCCCGTGCCGGTGCACGTCATGGACCCGACCAACCCGTTCGAGCAGCCGTAGGCGTCACGAGGAGGAGCGATGGAACTCGGGTACGACCGGCAGCTGTACATCCTGGCGTTCGATCACCGAGGGTCGTTCCAGAAGAAGTTCTTCGGCGTCGAGGGCGATCCGGACGAGGAGGAGACCGGCCAGATCTCCCACGCCAAGCGCGTGATCTTCGAGGGCGCGCGCCGGGCGCTCGACGAGGGCGTCGACGCGTCGACGGCCGGGGTGCTCGTCGACGAGCAGTTCGGCACCAGCATCGCCCCGGACGCGAAGGCGATGGGGTTCCGCCTCGCGATGCCGGTGGAGAAGAGCGGGCAGGACGAGTTCGACTTCCAGTACGGCGAGGCGTTCGGCGAGCACATCGAGCGCTTCGACCCGGACTTCTCCAAGGTGCTCGTGCGCTACAACCCCGAGTCGAACCAGGACATGAACGTCCGGCAGGCCGCCCGGCTCCGGCACCTGGGCGGCTGGCTGCACGAACACGGCCGCCGGTTCCTGTTCGAGCTCCTCGTTCCCCCGACGCCCGAGCAGATCGAGGCCGCCGGCGGAGAGCCGGATTGGGACTCGAAGGAGCGCCCCAAGCTGATGGACACGGCGATCCGCGAGCTGCAGGACGCCGGCGTGGAGCCGGACATCTGGAAGATCGAGGGGATCGACGCGCGCGAGGACTGCGAGACGATCTCGGCGACGACCAGGCGGGACGGGCGCGACGGCGTCGCGTGCGTGGTCCTGGGGCGGGGCGCAGACGACACGGCGGTCGACCACTGGCTGCGGACCGGGTCCGGCGTGCCGGGCTACATCGGCTTCGCGATCGGGCGCTCGATCTGGTGGGATCCGCTGAAGGCGTTCGTGGACGGCAGCGCCGGCCGCGAGGAGGCCGCCAAGCAGATCGCCGCGAACTACAAGCGGTTCATCGACGTGTACAACGCGGGGGGTTCGGGGGGCTGATGAAGCGAGCGCGGAGCGCGAGCGGTAGCCCCCCGGTGAATAGAGAAGGGGGATAGCCGCATGGCCGTGATCAAGACGATCGACCTGGTCGGCGTGTCGACGGAGTCCTGGCGCGACGCCGCGCATCAGGCGCTCACGGAGGCCGCCAAGACGATCCGCGGGATCGACTCGATGGACATCCTCGGGACGAGCGCGGTCGTGAAGGACGGGTCGATCTCCGAGTACCACACGCAGGTCCGCATCAGCTTCCGCATCGAGCGCTAGGCGGCGTTCGGTGCGCAGGGGCTGAGGCCGAGGTGCCGGCGTCGATCGTCGTCGGGACCCAGTGGGGGGACGAGGGCAAGGGCAAGGCCACCGACTACCTGGCCGACCGGATGGACCTGGTCGTCCGCTACCAGGGCGGCAACAACGCCGGCCACACGATCCTGGCCGAGGGCCACACGCTCAAGCTCCAGCTGATCCCCTCGGGCATCCTGTACCCGCACATCACCTCGGTGATCGCCGACGGCGTGGTCGTCGACCCGAAGGTGCTCCTGGACGAGATGGACGGCCTGGCGGCGATCGGCGTCGACCCGTCGCGGCTCACCGTGTCGGGCAACTGCCACATGATCATGCCGTACCACCTCGAGCTCGAACGTGTGACCGAGCGGTTCCTCGGCAAGAACGCGCTCGGGACGACGAAGCGCGGGATCGGACCCGCCTACGGCGACAAGGCGGCCCGCATCGGCCTTCGGATCCAGGATCTGTTCGACGAGAAGATCTTCCGCGAGAAGCTCGAGGTGGTCCTGCGCGAGAAGAACCAGATCCTGACGCGCATCTACGGGCGGCTCCCCCTGGTCGCCGACACGATCGTCGACGACTACATGCGGTACGCCGAACGCCTCCGCCCCCACGTCACGGACACGTCCAAGCTTCTCCACGACGCGCTGCGCGAGGGCAGGAACGTGCTGCTCGAAGGCGCGCAGGGGACGATGCTCGACCTGGACAAGGGCACCTATCCATTCGTCACCTCCTCGAACCCGGTCACCGGGTACGCGCTGGCCTCCGCCGGCATCGGCCCGCGCGAGGTCGAACGCGTGATCGGGATCACCAAGGCCTACGTGACGCGTGTGGGGGCGGGACCGTTCCCCACCGAGGACCACGGCCCCGACGGCGACCGGCTGGGCGAGCACGGGCAGGAGTTCGGCACCGTCACCGGGCGAAAGCGCCGGTGCGGCTGGTTCGACGCGGTGATCCTCCGGTACGCGGCCAGGGTGAACGGACTCACGGAGTTGTTCGTGACCAAGCTCGACGTGCTGTCGGGGTTCGAGACCGTTCGGGTCTGCACCGCCTACCGCGCCGGGGGCGAGACGTTCGAGGACTTCCCCCCTCACCAGTCGCTGTTCCACCAGGCCGAGCCCGTCTACGAGGAACTCCAGGGGTGGGACGAAGAGATCGGCCGGACGACGGCGTTCGGCGAGCTGCCGGCGGCGGCTCGCAGGTACCTCGAGCGCGTCGAGGAGCTCGTGGGCCTTTCCATCGGCGTGGTCTCGGTGGGGCCGGGCCGCGAACAGAGTCTGACCCTCAATACGGGGCGTTCGGGGGGCTCAAGGAGCGAGCCCGAATGGGCGAGCGGGAGCCCCCCGGTATCGTGATGAAGGTGTTGGTCGTCGGCGCCGGCGGTCGCGAGCACGCGCTGGCTTGGCGGCTGTCTCGCGACCCTTCGGTGACCGAACTGCTGGCCGCGCCGGGGAACCCAGGGATCGCCGGCCACGCGACCCGCGCGCCGGTCGCGGCCGACGACCTCGACGGCGTGGTCGCTCTGGCCGAACGTGAGGACGTCGACCTCACGGTCGTCGGACCCGAGGGCCCGCTCGTCGCCGGTCTCGTCGACCGCCTGTCCGAGCGCGGTCGCGCGGTGTTCGGTCCGTCGGCCGCGGCGGCGCGTCTCGAGGGCTCGAAGGCCTGGGCCAAGGACCTGTGCGAACGCCACGGGATCCCGGCGGGCGGGAGCCGTTCGGCGCGAACGGTGGACGCAGCCGTCGACGCGCTCGACGGGTTCGGGCCCCCGTACGTGGTGAAGGTGGACGGCCTGGCCGCCGGCAAGGGCGTCGTCATCACCGAGGATCGCGCCGAGGCCGTTCGGACGATCGAGCGCGCGCTGGTCGAGGGCGCGTTCGGGCGGGCCGGCTCGGCGGTCGTGGTCGAGGAGCACCTGGAGGGGCGCGAGGTCTCGGCGTTCGCTCTGGCGGACGGGACGACCGTGGTCCCGCTCGCGTTCGCGCAGGACTTCAAGCGCCTGGGCGACGACGACGCCGGGCCGAACACCGGGGGCATGGGCGCGTACACGCCCGTGCCGTACCTGGACCCTGAAACGGCCGAGTGGATCCGCACCGATGTGCTCGAACGCGCGGTGGCCGCGATGGCCGCCGAGGGGGTGCCGTACCGCGGCGTCCTGTACGCGGGGCTCATGCTGACCGGGCGCGGCCCGAAGGTGCTGGAGTTCAACTGCCGGTTCGGGGACCCCGAGACACAGGTGGTCCTCCCGATCCTGGGGTCGGATCCGGCGGCGCTGTTCCTCGCGTGCGCCGAGGGGACGCTCGGGGGCGCCAGCGTCGAGCTGCTCCCCGGCGCCTGCGTGACGGTCGTGGTCGCCTCGGGGGGCTACCCGGCTCCAGGGCCGACGGGCTTCGAGATCTCGGGCCTCGAGGCGGCCGAGGACGTGGCGGGCGTGAACGTGTTCCATTCGGGCACGGCGGAGCGGCAGGGTAGAGTGGTCAGCGCGGGAGGGCGCGTGCTGTCGGTGAGCGCCAACGGGCCGTCGATCGCCGAGGCCCGCGACCGCGCGTACGAGGCGGTCGGACGCGTCTCGTTCGAGGGCATGCAGCACCGGACGGACATCGCGGCCTTGGCGGCGAAGGAGGAAGGGACATGAGCGACCCGGCCCCGTTGGTCGGTGTGCTCGTGGGCTCGCCGGCCGAGGTCCCCGTCATGCAGCAGGCGACCGCGATCCTGGAGAAGCTCGAGATCCCGCACGAGGTCCGCGTGATGTCGTCCTCGCGCAGCCCCGACCTCGTGGACGAGTATGCGCGGACGGCGTTCGACCGCGGGCTGAAGGCCCTGGTGTGCACCACCGGGATCTCGGGTCACCTGGCGGCAGCCGTCGCGGCTCGGACGATCGTGCCAGTGATCGGCGTGCCGGTCGCGACCGATCAGATGGGCGGGGAGCAGGCGCTCTACGTCACGGCGCAGATGCCTGGCGGCGTGCCTGTGGCGACCGTCGGCGTGGATTCGGCGATGAACGCGGCGGTGCTCGCGGCGGAGATCGTGGGTGTCGCCGACCCCGACGTGCAGAAGCGCCTGTGGCGCTTCAAGGACGATCTCGCGGAGGGCCTCAGGCTGTGAGCCCGCGTTCCGCCGGGCTTCCCACCGAGGCGTTCGTCGCTCGATGATCTCCCGCTACGTCACGCCGGAGATGGCCGCGGTCTGGTCCGAGCGGGCAAGGCTCGGGCACTGGCTCGAGATCGAGGTCCTGGTGGCCGAGGCCTGGGCGCGTCTCGGAGTGATCCCCGAGGACGACGCTCGCGAGATCCGCGCGAGGGCCGCGTTCGACCTCGAGCGCGTCGAGGAGGTCGAGCGGGTCACGCGGCACGATGTGGCGGCGTTCGTCCACGTCATCGCGGACTCGGTCGGCCCGGCCGGACGATGGGTGCACTTCGGCCTCACGTCGTCGGACGTGCTGGACACCGGCCTCGCGCTCCAGCTCCGGGACGCCTGCGACCTCCTGCTCGCCGCCCTCGAACGCCTGCTGAGAGTGACGATGTCCCTGGCGCTCGCGCACCGCGATACCGTGATGGCCGGACGGACGCATGGCGTCGTCGCCGAGCCCACGAGCTTCGGCCACAAGGTCGCCCTGTGGGCGTTCGAGCTCGACCGAGACCGCGAGCGGTTGCGCCGCGCCCGCGAAGGGGTGAGCGTGGGCGCGATCAGCGGCGCGGTCGGTACCTACGCACAGGTGGATCCGCGGGTCGAGGAGCAGGTCTGCGCCGAGCTCGGCCTGCGCGCCGCCGAGGCCTCGAGCCAGATCGTCGCGCGCGACCGCCACGCCGAGTTGATGAGTGCCCTGGCCATCACGGCATCGACCCTGGACGCGATCGCCACCGAGATCCGGCACCTCGCGCGGACCGAGGTCCGTGAGGTGCAGGAGGGGTTCGCGCCGGGCCAGAAGGGTTCGAGCTCGATGCCGCACAAGCGCAATCCGGTGCGCTCCGAACGCGTCACGGGCCTCGCGCGCGTGATCCGCGGCAACCTGCAGACCGCGCTGGAGAACACGGTGCTCTGGCACGAGCGCGACATCTCGCACTCCTCGGCCGAGCGCGTGATCCTGCCCGACTCGACGACCGCCCTGCACTTCATGCTCGTCGAGATGACGCAGGTGCTCGAGACGCTCGAGGTCCATCCCGAACGCATGCGCGCGAACCTCGAAGTCGGCGGCGGGCTCGCGTTCTCGCAGAACGTGCTGCTCGCGCTCGTCGACGCCGGGATGACCCGCGACGACGCGTACGCGATCGTGCAGGCCGCGGCCGCGATGGCTTGGGACGAGGGTGCCTCGTTCCGAGCGACGCTGGCCGAGGACGATCGCGTTCGAGATCGCATCGGCGGTCGCCTCGACGAGCTGTTCGACCCGGCCCGCGCGCTGCGGAACCTCGACGTCGTGTTCGACCGGCTCGAGAAGGTCCAGGTGCGGGAGCCATGAGCGACACGAACGTCCGGCTGCGGGGCCGCGGCAAGGTCCGCGACATCTACGACGTCGGCGACGACCTGGTTCTGCTGGTGGCAACCGACCGCATCAGCGCGTTCGACGTCGTCCTGCCGAACCCGATCCCGGACAAGGGCCGTGTCCTCACGGGGCTCACGCTGTTCTGGCTGCAGCGGACCGAGGGCATCGTCGCCAACCACCTGCGCAGCGCCGACCGCCGCGACTTCCCCGAACCCTTCCGCAGCGAGCCGGCCTTGGCCGGCCGCGCGATGCTCGGCACGCGAGCCCGGGTGATCCCGGTCGAATGCGTCGTGCGGGGCTACCTCACGGGCTCGGGGCTCAAGCAGTACAGGGCGGAGGGTCACGTGTGCGGCGTGCCGCTGCCGGCGGGGCTCGAGGAGTCCTCGCGGCTGCCCGCGCCGGTCTTCACGCCCACCACCAAGGCCGACGAGGGGCACGACCTGCCGCTCACGTTCGACCAGACCGTTGACCTGATCGGGAAAGGTCTGGCCGAACGCCTCCGCGAGGTCTCGATCGCGCTGTTCGAACGCGGCGTCGAGGTCGCGGCCGAGCGCGGCATCATCGTGGCAGACACGAAGTTCGAGTTCGGGTTCGCCGAGGGCGAGCTGATCCTGATCGACGAAGCGCTCACTCCGGACTCGTCGCGCTTCTGGCCGGCCGACGGGTACGAGGCCGGGCGGGTGCAGCCGTCGTTCGACAAGCAGTTCGTCCGCGACTGGCTCGACGCGAGCGGCTGGGACCACGAGCCGCCGCCGCCCGAGCTTCCCGCCGAGGTCATCGAACGAACGTCCGAGAAGTATCGCGAGGCCTACCAGCGGATCACGGGTGACCATTTCGACCATTACCGTCACCTGAGCGGCGTGACCTCCGGCGACGACGCGGTGGCCGAGGCCGCCGAGCTCGAACGCCTCCGACGGGACCACGCGTGAACGTGAAGTTCGAGGTTCTGATCCAGCTGAAGCCGGGGCTTCTGGACCCGCAGGGCAAGGCCGTCGAGGGCTCGCTGCCGGCCATGGGGTGGACCAACGTGAGCGGGGTTCGCGTCGGACGCCACGTCGAGCTCACGATCGAGGCCGACAGCGAGCAGGCGGCGCAGGCGCAGGCCGAGGAGATGGCGCAACGGCTGCTCTCGAACCCGGTGATCGAGGACTTCCAGATCCTGCGCGCCGAACAGGTGGGCCGATGAACGGGGGCGCGGTGACCGATCGTCCTCCGCGGGTCGGCGTCGTCACGTTCCCGGGATCGCTGGACGACCGCGACGCGCTGCGGGCCGTTCGGTTCATGGGCGGCGAGGGCGTCCCGCTCTGGCACGCGGAACGCGACCTGCGCGGCGCCGACGCGGTGATCCTGCCGGGCGGCTTCTCCTACGGCGACTACCTGCGATGCGGCGCGATCGCGCGGTTCGCCCCGATCATGGACGAGGTGCGAGCGTTCGCCGAGGCGGGCGGGCCGGTGGTGGGCATCTGCAACGGGTTCCAGATCCTGTGCGAGGCCGGGCTTCTGCCCGGCGCGCTGATCCGGAACCGGCAGCTCCGGTTCGTCTGCCGGTGGGTGGACGTGCGCGTCGAGACCTCGGCGTCGCCGCTCACGGGCGAGATCGTGGCGGGCGACGTCCTGCGCGTCCCCGTCAAGCATGGCGAGGGGCAGTTCGTCGCGTCGGCCGCCGAGCTGGAGCGGATCGAGGCCGAGCGACTCGTGGTGTTCCGCTACTGCCGGCCCGACGGCTCGCCGGCCGACGACGCGAACCCCAACGGCGCCTCGAACCACATCGCCGGCATCCGCAACGACGCCGGCAACGTCGTCGGCCTGATGCCGCATCCCGAGCACGCCGTGGACCCCGACGTGGGGGCGACCGGCGGCCAGCCGATGTTCGCCTCGCTGCTCTCGATCGCCCTGGCGCGCGCGGCGTGAGCTCGGAGCCGCTGCACCTCCGGCTCGGCCTGACCGACGACGAGCTCGAGGACATCCGCTCGACGCTCGGACGCGACCCGAACGCCAACGAGCTCGCGATGTACGCCGCGATGTGGTCCGAGCACTGCTCGTACAAATCCTCGAAGCTCCACTTGCGCACGCTCCCCACCGAGGGGCCCTCCGTGCTGGTCGGGCCGGGGCAGGACGCGGGCGCCGTGGATCTCGGCGACGGCCTCGCGGCGGTGTTCAAGATCGAGTCGCACTCCCATCCCTCGGCGGTCGAGCCCTACCAGGGCGCGGCCACCGGGGTGGGCGGGATCGTCCGGGACATCATCTCGATGGGCGCGCGACCGATCGCGTTGCTGGACCCCCTGCGGTTCGGCCCGCTCTCGGACGAGCGCAACCGGTGGCTGCTTGGCGGGGTGGTGGCCGGCATCGGCGGCTACGGCAACTGCATCGGCGTGCCGACCGTGGGCGGCGAGATCGGGTTCGCCGAGCCGCACTCGGCCAACCCGACCGTCAACGTGATGTGCGTGGGCCTCGCGCCGGCCGAACGTTTGGTCACCGCCGGCCGCGAGGTGCACGCCGGGTCGCTGCTGGTGCTGTTCGGCGCCGCGACCGGTCGGGACGGGATCGGCGGCGTGTCCGTGCTCGCGTCCCGAACGCTGGAGGAGGGCCTCGAGGAGCAGCGCCCGAGCGTGCAGATCGGCGACCCGTTCGCGGAGAAGCTGCTGATCGAGGCCTCGCTCGAGCTGGTCGAACGGGGCCTGCTCGAGGGCCTGCAGGACCTCGGCGGCGCCGGCCTCACGTGCGCGGTGAGCGAGTCGGCGTCGAGGGCGGGGATGGGCGCGTTCGTGCAGTTGAAGGATGTCCCCCTCCGTGAGCCCGACCTGGAGCCGTTCGAGATCCTGACCAGCGAGTCGCAGGAGCGGATGCTCGCGATCGTCGCCCGCGAGCGGTTGGACGACGTCCACGAGGTGTGTTCGAGGTGGGGCCTGCCGGCCTCGGCCATCGGGGCCCTCACCGAGGGCGACGGGACGCTCAGGGTCGCGTTCGGGGATGAGACCGTGGCGAGCGTCCCGGCCCGGTCGCTCGCCGACGAGGGCCCCGTCTACACGCGGCCGATGACGCCACCGGACGACGCCGTCGACGCCCTGGCCGACGACCCCACGTTCGCGACGGTCACGACCCCGGTGGACGAGGCGTTCGTCGCGCTGCTCCGCTCGCCCAACGTCGCCAGCAAACGCTGGGTGTGGGAGCAGTACGACTCGATCGTGCAGGGTGGCACGGTCGTCGCGCCGGGTTCGGACGCCGCGCTCGTGCGGATCGAGGGCACGCTGAAGGCGCTCGCGCTGTCGACCGACGGCAAGGGGCGGTTCGGCGCGCTGGACCCCTACCTGGGCGCCGCACACGCCGTGGCCGAGGCGGCGCGGAACGTCGCGTCCACCGGCGCGACGCCGCTCGCGATCACCAACTGCCTGAACTTCGGCAACCCCGAGCGGCCCGAGGTGATGTGGCAGTTCGCGCAGTCGGTGCGGGGGATCGCGGACGCGTGTCGGGCGTTCGAGACGCCGGTCACCGGCGGGAACGTGAGCTTCTACAACGAGGCCGGATCCTCGGCGATCTGGCCCACCCCGGTGATCGGGATGCTCGGCCTGATCGAGGACTACCGGCTCGCGGTCCGAGGCGCGTTCGGCGGCAGCGGGTCGTGGATCTACCTGCTGGGGGAGACGTTCGCCGAGCTCGGCGGGAGCGAGTTCGCCGAGACCGTGCTCGGGACGGTGGCGGGCCGGCCGCCGGCGCTGGACCTCGACCGCGAGCAACGGCTCCACGCGCTGCTGATCGAAGGCGCCGGCTCGGACCTGTTCAGAAGCGCCCATGATTGCGCCGAGGGTGGCATCGCGGTCGCGCTCGCCGAGTCCGCGATCGCCGGCGGAAGCGGGTTCGCCGCGTCGCTGCCGGGGGACGTGCCCGCGCACGTTGGGCTGTTCTCGGAGTCGGCGAGCCGGGCCGTGATCTCGGTGGTGCCCGAACGAGCCACCGAGCTCGAGGACACGGCCGAGGCCATGCACGTGCCGTTCTTCCGACTCGGCGAGACGGGCGGCCCGAGGATCGTCTTCGACGGGCTGTTCGAGATGGACGTCGCCGAGATCGCCGCACACTACGAGGGCGCGATCCCCGAATTGCTCGGCGGATGAGCGAGCCCGAGGGCCAGACTGTGGAAAACGCGGTGCTAGCATCGGCTCGCGTGGGCGCCGAGGGGCCAAAGGAGGAGTGCGGAGTCTTCGGCGTATGGGCGCCCGGCGAAGACGTCGCGCGGCTGATCTACTTCGCACTGTTCGCCCAACAGCACCGCGGCCAGGAGGCGGCCGGGATGGCGGTCTCCGACGGCGAACACCTCCTGGTGTTCAAGGAACTTGGCCTGGTCTCCCAGGTGTTCGACGAGGCCACGCTGTCGACGCTCCGTGGCGACCTCGGGATCGGACACAACCGCTATTCGACCACCGGCTCGACGACCTGGGACAACGCGCAGCCGGCATTCAAGACCGACGGGCAGCGCTCGCTCGCGCTCGGGCACAACGGCAATCTGGTGAACACGCTCGAGCTGGTCGAACGCGTCGGGCGCGGGGGCTCGGCGACCACGGACTCGGACCTCGTGGCCACGATCCTGGCCCGCCACCCGTTCGAGGAGCTCGAGGACGCCCTGACCGACGTCCTGCCGTCACTGGAGGGCGCGTTCTCGTTCGTGGTGATGGACGAGCGAAGCATCTTCGCGGCGCGCGACCCGCACGGCCTGCGGCCGCTTTCGATCGGCCGCCTGCCGAACGGCTTCTGTGTGGCCTCGGAGACGTGCGCGCTCGACATCGTAGGCGCGACGTTCGTGCGCGACGTCGAGCCCGGTGAGCAGATCCGCATCGACGAGCGCGGCCTGGAATCGAGGCGATTCGGGCAGGCCGAACGCCCCGCGCTCTGCATCTTCGAGTACGTGTACCTCGCCCGGCCCGACTCGCGCATCCGTGGCCGGACCGTCCACGAGGTCCGGCGGGCGCTCGGGCGCATGCTCGCGTTCGAGGCGCCGGCCGACGGCGACCTGGTGATCCCGGTCCCCGACACGGCTCACTCGGCCGCGCAGGGATACTCGGAGGTCTCCGGCATCCCATACGGCGAAGGCCTGATGAAGAACCGCTACGTGGGACGCACGTTCATCCAGCCGTCTCAGTCGATCCGCGAGCGCGGGGTGAAGCTGAAACTCAATCCGATGCCGGACGCCGTGCGGGGACGCCGGCTCGTCGTGATCGACGACTCGATCGTGCGGGGGACGACGACACGGCAGATCGTGCAGGCGCTCCGTGAGGCGGGCGCCGCCGAGGTGCACCTGCGCATCACGTGCCCGCCTATCCGGTGGCCCTGCTTCTACGGGATCGACATGTCGACCCGCCAGGAGCTGATCGGCGCCGACCTCGGGGTCGAGCAGATCCGCGAGTACGTGGGCGCCGACTCGCTCGGCTACCTGTCGCTCGAGGGGATGGTCTCGGCCACCGGACAGGACGTGGACACGTTCTGCCGCGCGTGCTTCGATGGCGAGTACCCGATCCCGATCCCCGAGCACGCCGGCAAGTTCCTGCTCGAGCACCCGGCGAAGTCGTGACCGGGGCGTACCGCCGCGCGGGGGTCGACCTCGACGCCGCGGCGGCCGCCGTGCAGCTCATCCGCGAGATCGGGTCGGGCGGGACGCGGCCCGAGCTCACCCAGGGAGTGGGCGGGTTCGCCGGACTGTTCGAGATCGGCCGGGGCCGGTACCTCGCGGCCGCAACCGACGGCGTCGGCACCAAGCTCGAGGTCGCGCGCCTGGCCGGCCGCGTCGACACGGTCGGGATCGACCTCGTGGCGATGTGCGCCGACGACGTCGTGTGCACCGGCGCCGAGCCACTGTTCTTCCTCGACTACCTGGCCGTCGGCCGCGTCGAGCCCGAGCGCGTGGCCGCGATCGTGGGAGGCGTGGTCGAGGGCTGCCGTCGCGCCGGCTGCGCGCTGCTCGGTGGCGAGACCGCCGAGCATCCCGGCGTGATGGCCGACGACCAGTTCGATCTCGCCGGCTTCTGTGTCGGCGTCGTGACCGAGGACGAGCGGATCGGTGCCGAACGCGTTCGGGGCGGCGACGCCCTGGTGGGGCTCGCGTCCACCGGGCTGCACGCGAACGGCTTCGCGCTGGTGCGGAACGCCCTGCTCGACCAAGGGCGGTACGAACTCGACGAGGTCGTCCCGCCCCTGAAGCGCCCGCTCATCGACGAGCTGCTGGAGCCGACCGCCTGAGCTCGGCGCGCCGAGCACCCGCGGACGGAGTCCGCGCCATCAGAGCCGGGTCAGTGCGCGACCGCGGGGCCGAGGGGGATCTCGCGGTAGACCTTCACCGGCGTCCAGGCCGGGTTGTCGTCGGCCGCGACCATCAGCGTGAAGGTGGTCTGCCACCACGCGTTGCTCTCGAAGGTCTCGAACTCGGCCAGCAGGGAGTCGACGTACGCCGGGGTGGTGCGGTCGGTGACCAGGCCGAGCTGGAGCTCGGGCTGGAAGATCCGCCGGTCCACGAACAGGTGCAGCCCCAGCGCGACGTGGGAGACGCCCCGGATCACGTCGCGCACCTCGTTGAGGTCACCGGTGAGGTTGAGCCAGAGCGAGGTCCGGCCCTCCGGCTGGAGCATCCGGGCGCCCTCCAGCCGCAGCCGCGGCGAGGCCCACTCCGGCGCGCGGCGCTCCATCTCGTCGGCCACCCGGCCGGCGTCCGCGGTGGACAGGTTGCCGAACTTGGCCAGCGGGAGGTGCAGCGCGGACGTGGGGA
>Ga0081455_10002416_pt1 | contig 22277 bp, 25 predicted proteins | sample TabmetS3T2R1_FD_70207 | JGI IMG/M metagenome (GOLD analysis project Ga0081455, IMG submission 70207) | Tabebuia heterophylla rhizosphere microbial communities from the University of Puerto Rico - S3T2R1 | ecosystem: Host-associated > Plants > Roots > Rhizosphere ...
CACATCATACTCCCGGGGGACAAATGTCTTATCTCTCATCTGAGTGCCTCCTTCGGACAATGCCTTTGGTTCCAGGCATTGTACCAGAGCACTCGTATCAAGAACCGACATCCATCATACAAGCTCAGCATGAACGTATTTAGATTCGGCAAGTCAAATTCCTCTCCGTTTGTCCTGAGTCTTGTCGAAGGACTCCGAAGGAATTTGTTTAAGACCGGCTAAACCAGAACGCTTGAAGATGAGGAAACCAGCGATTCGTATCGCGACCATATTCGTTTTTGTCGTGTTGTGTGTCAAAGCGGATGTGTTCGCGCAACTCACGAAGCTTAATGTTGGCTATGTCGGCGTCACTTCGGACAATGCGGCGGCGTTCATCGCGCGCGAGACCGGCATCTATACGAGGAACGGGCTGGATGTGCAGCTGATCTATTTCAACAGCGGCAGCACGGCGGTGACCGCCCTGATCACCGGTGACACACCGATATCGCAAACCGCTGGCCCCAGCGTTATCAATGCGACGTTGAATGGTTCCGACGCCGTCATGATCGCAGGTGGCAATGTGACACTGGACTACTGGATGCTGAGCCGTCCGGAGATCAGGACACCGGCGGAGCTCAAGGGCGGCGCGGTCGCGATCAGCCGCTTCGGCTCGGCGTCCGACTTCATCGTCCGCTATGCTTTGCAGCGGTTGGGATTAATTCCCGTGAAGGATGTGGCAATACTGCAAGTCGGTTCGCTGACCGAACGCCTTGCGGCGATGGAAACCAAGCGCGTACAGGCCACTGTGCTGGCGCCGCCGGCGATGTATCAAGCACAGATGCGCGGCTTCAACATGTTGGCCGACATCGCTGCGCTCGGTCTGCCCTATCAGGCAACCGGCGTTGCCACGACGCGAAAATTCATTCGTGAGCGGACGGAGGTTGTACGCCGCTATATCAAATCTCATGTTGAAGCTGTACACCGCTTCAAGACCGACCGGGAAACGTCGATGAAAGTGCTGGCGAAGGCTTTAGCTTTGACCGACAAACAGTTGCTTGAAAGGACTTATGTCGGCGCGATCGCCGAGCACAAACTGCCAGCGAAGCAGTATCCAACCCTGGAGGGATTGAAAACAATCCTGGCGAGCGACCCAAAAGCAAAGGCAGCAAAGGCCGAAGACTTTGTCGATCTCAGTTTTATCAAAGAACTCGACGAAAGCGGTTATATCGACAAGTTGTACAAGAGATAAGTTTCTTGTGTGTCAGAAGGAATCTTATGGGCTCGAACACTCAGCTTTGATTTACCTCCTAACACCTTCCATATATGAGGTGATGCGATGAAGCTCTATTACAATCCGAAAAGTCGCGCGGCGATTGCAAAATGGATGCTAGACGAGTGTGGAGCAGACTATGAGATCGTTCCCATCGATTTTACAAAATGCGAGCACAAGACGCCGGAATTCCTTAAGATCAACCCGGCTGGCAAGCTCCCCGCCCTTGTGGATGGCGAGGTTAAGATATTCGAGAACGCGGCGATCGGCCTTTATCTCGGCGAGAAATTTCCGGAAGCCAAAGTCGCTCCGCAGATCGGCACGCCGGATCTAACGTCTTGAAGAGTCCCCACTTCCCCTTTTGGCTTTTTATCTCTGCTGCCACCGATTCATACCCGGCGGCCAAGTCTTAATGGTTCGGTGATTCATGCAGGGATGGTCGCGTAACCTCATGGTGTCGAACCGTAAAGGTGCAGGTGCCACAACCAGAGCAATGAGAAGGTCAAGCGTGAGAGATCGTCAATTTGGAAAAGAAGTCTTCAAAAGTCCTTAGCTAACGAAGGCCAAAACAACCGTTCGTTGGATGTCCAACGGTCAAGAAGGCAGTTTAGAGAATCGATTCATCGAGCTGTTCATAACCTACGGCTGGCTAGCGCTATCGATGCGCCATTTACTCGCCCCACGCGCCTAAACTCGGTCTGGCGGTTTTGCCCGTGTCTGAATCTAAAAACCTGACCGCAGGTTGAACCGCCCTATGCTTGCCCGACAATGCTTGAAAGAACAAGACAGAATTTCTGTAATTTTAGGCATACGCATTGCCGTTCAATCGTTCAATCCTGAAACTTAGGTTGGTGATATGAAAAAATACTTTTGTAAAACTGCTGGATCAAAGGGGCAAGCTGTCGTAGAGTTCACTCTCGTTTTTCTATTATTCATTGCCATCAGTTGGATACCTGCGGATTTCGGTCTCGCCCTTTTCACCGGCCAGCTGGCCCAGAATGCCTCCCGGGAGGGTGCGCGCCTTGCCGCAGCGACCAACCCCTTTAACGCCGCGGACATACAAACTCAGGTTTCAAACAGGATTAGTAGAGCCTTGTTGACCAATACTAACATCAATGTCACCGCTCCTACGTGTGATCCGACTCTGGGTATGCAGGTCGTGTCAGTTGGGGTAAGCGGAGATTACAACTTCCATTTTTATCAACTGCTAAGACTCTTGGGTCTGCCGGCTCCCAATAGCCTAACAATAAACCGTACGACAACCATGCGCTATGAGCATGCTTTTACATGTTGACCGATTTTAGTTTGCCGATCGGAGGGGCAGGACAAATGACACAGAAACTGTATCGCAGATCTAAAGGACAAAGTATAGTTGAGCTCACTCTTCTTACCCCGCTAATACTTGCAGCTCTGTACATTCCGGCAGATTTTGGCATCGCCTTCTACACCGCGCACCTGGTTCAAAATGCTACTCGCGAAGCAGCTAGGATAGGTGCTTCGATGAACCCGTTCGATAAAACAACCGTAGAAACTGAAGCTACGAACCGGCTTCCAACGGGCCGGTTCGTGGTAACGAGCCCGGTAAGCGCCGACTTAGACGGCGATGACACTTCCACTTGTATGAGACGGGTGCGCGTCACAGTCACTGGTGAATACAGTCCTTTCTTATATCAGCTGATAAATCTTGTAGTTCCGGGCGCAAGCGTTAGCACGACGATTTCAATAACTCGGAGCACGGCGATGCGTTTTGATTCCCAGCCGCTTTCAAACACTGGCTCGTGTACTTAATTAATGCTGACTTATTTTGGAGGAACGATGAATCGTCTGAACAACAATCAGGGCTCTGTCATAGTTTTCGTCACCCTAATAATCACTTTGCTGCTGGTCATGGTTGGCATCGGTCTGGACACGGGGATGCTGACCTATGTGAGAAGCCAGGCTCAACCCGCGGCCGATGCCGCGGCATTGGCTGCAGCGAGCGGGCTCCTAGGCGGGCAAAGCGAGGTTGAGGCGCGAGTCGCTGCGTATAACACGACCAACGACTATGTGGGACAGCCCGGGAGCACATTAGGTGCTGCGAATGTCACGCCTATTGTCTATGATGGGTCGAGTATTCAGGTCGCCACATATGGTACGGCCAACGGAGTGCGAGTCGGCCTCGAAAAAGCTGGAACCAGTCCCTACACTGCCAACAGCGAAAGCTCCGTGGTTTCTCCGCTCTTTTTGACTCCGCTCCTAAATCTCATGGGATTCACAGCCCCGGCGCAAGCCAACTTGAATGTTACCGCAACGGCGGTCCTTCTAAACAGACCTGAACTTCCAGTTGCCATCGTCGGATGCACAGTCGGCCCCATCACGGTTTCGTGGAGTCAAACTCCCAGCCCGACGGATAATTCTGCCTTTACGAGTTTCACTTTGGGCTCGGCGAACGTCGATCTGATGAGGGACCTGGTTTCTAATACCTGTAGCACTATGCCTCCGGTCGGGATAGGTACCTGCATCAACCTCAACAACGGTCAAGACGTACCCGTATTGAAAGAAATCATCAAAGTCCATGGACCATTTACTGACCCGCCAAAAGACCCCGAGGACTGCTTCTTGGTACCCATCATTCCGGACCTTCCGGTGGGTGGTAATATCAATAAATGTCGGCCTATGCAGGGACTCGCGAGGATGTGCATTTCGGAAGTGCAAGACAAAGGGAGCCCGAAGTATATAGCCGGGAAAATAACGCATTGTAATCTGAACTGGGGCGTAAGCACCTGCTCGGTTCCAGTGTTGGTAAGGGATACACCGTCAGGGATGTAACGGTCCCGAGCTTACTTCGTCTTTGAGAGGAAGCAGGTATGAAAGCAACGCCGCCTCTCTCTTACGCTCAGTCCCTTAGAGTGATCGGTGAGTCTTTAGAGGCACAGGGCATTAGCAAATTCGATCTGGAGAAACACGGTGAGAATTATATGCTGCGGGTAGTAACAAACCAACCTGCAACGGAGGGGAGTTTTTTAAAGAAAATTGCCCAACGATTACTGAGAGTTGGCATTTCCGCTAAAGAGCCAGCCGATCCGGCGGCTGTGGCGCAAAGTCGATGCTATACGCCGTCGGATATTTCCCGCCTGGCCACCCAGCAGCAGTCGCGACATGGCGGATTAAATGCCATGCCCGACGCGTACAAACTCGCCCAAGTTCTGCGTGTAGTCGGTGATCATTTGGATCGCAAAGAAGCGTGCTCGTTTACAGTTTCCGTGTCTGGCCACTCGCTTTCTGTCGCGTATGAAACCGGGAGCGGTCATCAAATACACGAGAACTTCACTATCGAAAATCTATATGACCGCGCCGTCCGAATGTACCTGCGCAGGTCGAAACGGCTTGAGAGAGTCAACTGATTATAGTGCCAGAAACTTTTGCACAGAAAGGGAAGAAAAAAGCTCGCTTTATTTTTTCAACGATGAAATGACTAGAGGAATTTTGGTCTCCAGATCAGAAGAAACCTCCAACGGCCGAGGGTATACCCTTGAGGGATAATCTCGATCTGATTGAGAAGACGCGTTTTCTGGCGCATCGCCTGTCGTGACATCGAATCCGCATCTTAGGTTCCTGAGCCTGCTCGGAATTGGGCTCGGGAGCCCTAGATGCACATGATCGATTCTCACAAATTTCCGCCAACGCATAAGCATCAAACAAGTCGCTCTTCGATTGGCTCATTCAAAACCGATCCCTAGCCCGATCCAGCACTTTGGGATTGACCGGATAGACCACCGCTCCGTGATCCAAAAGGAAATCACAGTCCGCCCGTGGGTTTCTCAATCGCCGCCCACAGATTGATCTCTTCTGCCTTACGCGAGAGAGCAAGAAATAAAAACTAGTGTAGAGGTGAAGAAGCGAATGAGTAGCGGACGAACACGATGAACGATCACGCCTCACGCAATCGAATGTTGTATCGTTTCATTTTCTTGATTAAGCCGTGGCGGCTCAAACCCAACGTCCTAGCGGCGTGCAGCTGATTTTGCTTAGACTGCTGTAATGCCTCTTGGATCATGCGCTTTTCTATCTCGGAAACAACGTCTTTGATAAACCTTGGTGTTGACGACGAAGGCGCGACTTCGGTGCCGCTGCTGCTGAGGATTGCTTCAGAGAGGTCTCTTTTCCCTACTGTATTGCCGGAGACCGAAAGAACCAGGCGCTTCATTTCGTTTTCCAATTCTCTGACGTTTCCCGGCCAAGAATAATCCGCGCAGGCGCTTGCAGCTTCGGGAGCTAAGTTCATCGGTTCCATTTTCATTTCCCGACAATAATTAGCTAGAAAATAGTTTGCTAAGCCGGGAATATCGTCGCGAATCTCGCGGAGCGCCGGCATCTGAACGTGGATCACTTTCAAGCGATAGTAAAGATCTTCGCGAAAAGTTCCCTTGCGAATCTCCGTTTCCAGGTTTTTGTTCGTCGCCGATAAAATTCTCACATCGACTGGAATGGGTTTTCTCCCACCGACATGCTCAACGACTTTCTCTTGGAGGACGCGTAAAAGTTTGGCTTGAGCAGTCAAACTTAGATCTCCGATTTCATCGAGAAACAACGTCCCGCCATTCGCCGCCTCAAACTTCCCTACCCGGCGTTCTACGCCGGTCGCCACGCCTCTCTCAATCCCGAAGAGCTCGCTTTCCACTAGACTTTCGGGGAGAGCCGCGCAATTCAGAGCTACGAAGGGCTTTCGGGCCCGCGGGCTCTTGAAATGAATCGCTTTGGCTGCTAGTTCCTTCCCCGTGCCGCTCTCCCCCGTGATTAGGACACCAACGGAGCTGTTACTGATCTGGTCGATCAACCTTAAGACGGCGCGAATTCTTTCACTTGTGCCGATGATGCTTTGAGTAGAAAATCTCCCTTCAACCTCTTTCCAAAGCTGCGCATTCTCCTCCTGAAGTTGATCGCGATGCCGCTTCATCTCCTCCATGAGTTGCGCCGTTTCAATAGCAATCGCCGCCTGCGCCGCGAGGGCTTTCAATATCTCCTCGTCCTCCTGGTTGAATGCACCTGTCTTTTTATTCAATACCTCAAACGTTCCGATGATCTCCCCTTCATGGTTGCGCAACGGCGCGGCGAGAAGACTCCCCGTGCTATATCCGGTACGAAGGTCAATCTCCCTATAAAATCGCGGGTCATGATGAGCATCCTCAACATTGATTGTCTGTCCCGTCAGGGCCACCGCTCCAGCGATGCCTAAGTGAGCATCAAACCGAATCTCTTTACTACCGAGTGCGATCTTTGACCAAAGCTCGCCTCGTTCCCGATCGAGCAGAAAAAGACTGGCTCGATCGGCCTCGATCAACTTAGTTGCTTCCCTGGCAATCAGGTCCAAAAGGGCCGCAAGGTCCCTTTCCGAATTCATTTTCTGGCAGATTTTGAGAACCGGGAATAGCTTCTCTCCCAGTTGGTTTTCCTCTTTGCCAGATGGTTGACTGCTTGTCTCCATTGGTTTGCCTACGCTATGCTTTGATCCATCAATCGTCAAGACTTGCTTTGGGCAGCGTGAACTTCCTGATATTTTGACCAACCAACTGTTAACTAAGTCTACAATTTGTAGACCGTGTCTACAAGCAAAAAGCATCGCTTGTTCGGTAGCTTACATCGTAAGTTGCCTCTCCAAGTTGACTACAGTCCAGGTAAGTCTCCTGTGCCTGTCAGCATGTTAATCAGCGGCAGCGAAAATTTTTCTTTCATTTGAATAACTTACTTTAGCTTCCCTCAATTTACCCAGGTGGCACCCTAGTTGCTCATGGGACTCTGACGGTTGGCGAAAAAAGGAGAAAAATCATGGGGCCGCAAATTCCGATCGCGATAAAGGGTCAAGATGGGTTGAGCGAGATGATTCCCTACATTGAAAGGTTTTCTCAACCAGGACGGTGGTGGTTTGCATTTGCGCTCTTTCTTTCATTGTTGTTTCTAGTTGGCTTTGCGTGGATGCGGCCGGACTTTAACCGCGAAGAAATTCCTGACTGGAGGCCGGTACTCGCGCGTGCTGAGGCGGCGCTGGAGAAAACGAACTATACGACGCAAAAAGTTTGTATTCACAAGCTGCCCGGCTGGCATCCTGGCGGGAAGATTGGGGAGGGTTACTCGTGGCCGCCTGTGGTATGAAAGCCCTGGGTAACGAGTCAGGCCCGTATTCCAATGTCCACACGATTCTTGCGCGCGCCATGATGGCAGGAGAGAGCAGACAAAGTCGAGCGGGTATGACTGCAGTGGCGAGCGCCTTTGCAGCCATGGGAGAGGATAGCGCAGCCTCTATGGTTTTGAGTCGAATTCAGGCTGACTGGCCTGAGGATACGCAAGACTCGACAAATGTCTATAGAGGGGCTTGTTGGCAAGACGCCGGATTGAAAAAGGCCAAAGGGTCGCGGCTGGACTTAAGACTAGAGGCTGGAACTGAAATCAAGCACTTCGAGACAAACTAGCTATAGCACAAGGAGGAAATGATTATGGAAGACCAAATCTTGGTGCCGTTCAACGCACACAACCGCGTCAGCGACATCATCTCCGTCATTGAAAAGGTCGCCAAACCGGGAATGAGAATTGTTTTCCTGGTTCGTTATCCGGTGAATATCTTGGAATGGCTCCGGGATCATTGGGTGACGACAGAATCTTCGAGGGACGCTGCCCTGGAGGCAACGAAAATCATGGACAAGTACTCCATCGAAGGGCAAAGGGCCTTGGCCGAAAAGATCGTTGCTCCTTGGCGTCCCGCTTTGGAAAAGATGGGAGTAAAGGCGACCGTGGATGTTTATACCGGCAGTTTGTCGAGTGTCGTGGAAAATTATCGTCGCCACGACGGGGTCTCTTTCCTAATCCGCGGACGGCATGATTTCTCCATGACGAAGTTCCTGCACAGACCCACCATTTTCGACTTAAAAACGGCGCGATGATTCTCCGGTCCTACGTACGCACGGACCACAAGAGAATTGGACAATCCACCTTTTGGCGGAATTATCAAAGCAGGCGTGGATATCAAAACGAGTGGCACATGACGCAGCTAAAACTTGAGGTCGAAGAGGCTCTGCCATCCACCGTAGGCAATTCAACGGCTCAGTACAGCATCTTTATATCTTGCAACAAATGCGCTGGAATGCACGAAACCGGGATTTCCATTACGGTGGAAGACGGCCCCCGTGATAAGCAAAGTATCGGTAACTTTTACAGCGGGAAAAGCCTTCCCAAAACGCTGGCAACGCTTTCTAACCAGAGTTTCCCTTGCCCACTGACAGGACGGCAATTTATCCAGAAGGACACAAAGCAAATATTCTTGATTCCAGTCAAGGGCCTCACCGGCGAGAATGACTCGGGAAGAAATAGAAAGGCGCACGGGTGAGCTGACCCGGTGCGCTATGGGCGGATGATCCAAAGGTCAAAATTCGACTATTGGGTCGCCGCCCGGTAGAGTTGCCATTCAAAATCTTTTCGATTGAGTCACATGAAGTAGCGTCAAAAAAGTGTTCAGTCCACAGAATACCAGCTTTAAGTTCCCGTACATCGGCGCTATCCTCTGACAATACGGTTTTGCACAAGATAGCTCGAAGTCGTCTTTTAGCAGACATAGGGCTGTAACTGAACATCGCTCTTCGGCCGGGAATCCATACGCGAGGAGTAACGGCGGCGCTCAAGCAACAGGCTGGCGATTTTTTGCAAAATCGTGATCGTTGGCACTGCGATGATCATGCCGACGATCCCTAGGGCGTGCTCGCCCACAATAATCGACGCGATCAGGAGCACTGGATGCAGGTCATTGCCTTTGCCCACAGCTAAAGGTTGAATCACTACGAGATCAAGGAGCTTTAAGGAAAGATAGAGAATGACCACCTCCGCGACCACTGTAAGACTTTGGAATTGGACGAGAGCAACTAAAACTGCGGTCGCACCGCCGATGATCGGGCCAAGATATGGCACTATGTTGGCGAAACCTGTTACGACGCCCAGTAAAAGGGGATAGTTGACACCGAGGATTGTAAGGCCCAACGCGGCAGATACGCCGACGACTATGCCTTCTATGGCCAAGCCACGGAGGTACCGACCTACGGTTCGATCGATCTCACACCAAACCGCAACTGTCGTCTCAATATGGTTAGCCGGCAAGCGATCCAACACGAATTTCACGATCTTACGGCTGTCGCGCAGGAAGAAAAAGGAGAAGAATGGAATCAACACGCCTGCGAGCACAATCGATGCGAGATGGCCGAGAAGGAGAGGAATATCCGCCACCTGTTGCTCAATAAAGTCGTTCAACTTCTCGTAGCGAAGCTCGCGAGTCGTAAACAACCCATCCGCGGCAGGGTACCTTGCGACAATCTCATTTTGAATAGCATCGATAGCTTCGTCAAAGCGTTGACTGAAGAAAGGTAAGTTGCCAGAAAGAGTGTTCACTTCGGTGCGGAAATGGGGAAACACAAAGTAAGCTGTCAGCAAGAAGGCAACGCCAATTCCCAGGTAGATCACGGAGACGGCTACTCTGCGTTTGATCATGGCGACCTCGGCGACTTTTACTAGCGGATTGAGCAAGTAAGCAACGGTAGCCGACATAAGGAGGAGGAGGACGAATCCCCGCGAGAGATACACGATCAGAGCCACAAAGGCGATAGCTAGGGCCCAGATGACAGAAGGCGGCGGCATCAATCCGGCGGGGTTCGAGCGACCAAATCTGCCGACTTTTTCCGGCTCTCCTTCAATCACGAGGAACGCTTCCCGAAGTTACGGTACTCTGGATCGGCCGAGGAGATGCGGCCAGGGGTTGTGCTGTTACGGCCGTTGGCCTGAGACTGAGACCGGCGCACGTACACTGCCAGAGTCTTCAACAGGTTACCCATCACTCGAATGGCCAGTGTCCTATGGCCCTCTATTAAATCGTCAAAATCGCTCTTGTACAAGATCAGAAGGACCGATGGTTCTACCGCACGGACACTGGCAAAGCGCGGCTGGTCGTCGATAAGCGCCAGCTCACCGAAATAACCGCCGGCGGTGAGTGTCGCAAGGAGTTCTTCTCCTTCTTTGTGGGTGCGGCAGATCGATACTTTGCCCGTGAGAACAATGAACAACGCTTTGCCGGGCTCCCCTTCCCCGAAGATCGTCTCGCCCGAGGGGTACTCTTTTTCGAAGAACTTTACCAAAAGTTTGCCCAGTTGCCTTCGGCTCAAACCCGCAAAAAGCGGGACATTCTCGAGAACCTTGAGGCGCAGTAGCTGTTCACGATCTCTTACGTGCTCTAGCCAGCGCCACTTAGCCATAGAATGAACTTTCATCGGTGAACTTCACTGTAACACAAAACCATAGGAAAACGGCTTTACCTTTATGCTTCCGGCATCGCTTGTCAAGGGTATCCATGCCCAGCGCTTATCATTGAAGTCGGAGCCCGTTGAAACTTGCCCGGTCTTAGTGATATTCGCCTAACAGGCTCAAAGCCTGAATTTCATTACTTTTGAAATCATTTATCATGGTTGTTATAGTTCTCTAACGCTGTCGATACAAAGGCACTCTATGTCCGTAGCGGAGCATAAAGCAAAGGGAAAGCGAAGCATTAACTGTTTCGTTGTCACCGTCAGTGACACTCGCGACGAGACTACAGATGAGAGTGGGCAATTGATCAAGTCAATGCTCGCCGACGAGAAGCACCCGCTGGCCGGTTACCGGATCGTCAAGGATGAACCGACCGAGATTGGCGCACGGTTGTGTGAAGCCCTCGCCAACGAGCAGGTTGAGGCAATTATCGTCAACGGCGGGACCGGTATTTCACCTCGGGATGGAACCTATGAGGTTATAGTGGGGCTACTCGAGAAAAGGCTCGACGGGTTCGGGGAGATCTTTCGCTACTTGAGCTATCAAGATATCGGCTCCGCTGCGATAATGAGTCGAGCTGTCGCAGGATCGGTGCAGGGGAAGGTGCTTATCTCGCTTCCTGGTTCCAAGGGGGCCGTAAGGTTGGCCATGGAGAAGCTGATCTTGCCGGAGCTGCGCCACATGGTCTCCCAGCTGCAAGGAAAATGAAGGTCAAAGTCAAACTCTTTGCGATTCTGAGAGAACGTGCTGGAACCGCCGAAATAACAAAGGAAATCCAAGAAGGCAGCACGGTAGCCGACCTGTGGGCAGCGCTGCAACAGGATTATCCAAAGTTGGCGGTTCCCGGTATTCGACTGCTTTACGCCGTCAATCAGGATTATGTGAGTCCCGATCGTGTCCTCAGGAACTCCGATGAAGTCGTCTTCGTTCCTCCCGTGAGTGGAGGTTAAAAATGCTTCGCGTCACGGATAAGCCTATCGATCTACAAGAATTGGTTGATTGGGTGACCGATCCTGAAGCGGGGGCCATTACGACTTTCATCGGCACCACGCGCAACAACAATCAAGGCCGCAAGGTTATTGCACTAGACTACGAAGCCTATCCGGAAATGGCCGAAAAAGAATTAGCCCGCCTAAGCGAGGAAGCCAAAGAGAAGTGGCAGATCTGCCGCATGGCCATTGTCCATCGAATAGGTCCGGTGCAGATTACCGAGCCCAGTGTGATGATCGCTGTTTCAGCGGCGCATCGGGAGGCTGCGTTCGCTGCCTGCAGATTCGCCATAGAAGAGATCAAGAAAACAGTGCCGATCTGGAAAAAAGAAGTTTATGAAGGCGGCGAAATCTGGATCGGCACTCAGAGCGGGCAACCGCTAAATCGTTCTTAGAGAGCATGCACGATTGGAGGGTGAGTGGTTAGTCTGTTGTCAATCGCTCTCCAGGATTTTCCCTCTTACCCGCCAGCGAAGCCACACGATCAAAGCGAAAATCAAGCCCAATAGTAACAAAGAGACAATGGTCTCAATCTTATCGATGCCCTTTGCCATTGCTTGGTAAGGTTCGCCTAGCCCCCAGCCTAAATATCCCAGAAAAAGGCAGCGCACGATGGAGCCATAAAAGGTCCACAGAGTGAACTGTTTGCCGGGAAGCCGGAGCAGTCCCGCGCCTGCCGAGATTACTGAGAGTGGAAATATTGGCAATGCGCGAAGAAAGAAAAGCGAAGTGTTGACTTGACCGACACGAAAACGACGCTCCATCGCTTCGACGTCCGACCAATCGAAGCCCAGAAAACCTCGCAAACGCTCAACCATAGGCTTGCCGCCGACATAGCCAATGGCGTAGCCAATGTAAGCGCCCAGGGTGGACGCGATGGCGCCCGGGACAACAATTTGGGTTACGATCGGGGCGAAGGCCTGCAAAAACGAGAGTTCGGCGCTGATGAGCAAAAAACCGGCGCCCATTATGATCAAAGGCGAGGGTATGGGGACAATGATGCTCTCGATGATGACACCAACAAAAACACTCCAGGGGCCGTGGGCGCGGATAGAGTCTATGATCCAATTAAGAATTTCAGTCAATGCAGTTGTCCTCCGGCTAAAAGTTTCTGCTGAAGATAGCAGTTCTGGTTGTCGAACTTAAACGAATTGTCTGCGCCCATTAACTCGGATACCGCAGTTCAATTGTATGATTTGTGCTAGGCGAGGCGTGAGCCTGGAGCAGCAAACGCATAGACCCGTAATGTTTCAAAGGTTTTTTGTTACTTGGCACTTCGTTCGCAACGGTTGAGGACGCGGCTCATCGCGCCGATGCCCGCAACTGCGCTCAGGGGCACAGGCCTGTTGCGTTCGCTACGGAAGGCTTGCGCCTTGTCCTGTGTTTCGCCTTCAACTGGAACTCCGGGATTAATCATCAAATGATCCTAGCAATGGTCAGGAGGTAGGCGACCGCGAGCAGGCTGTAGGCGGCGCAGGCGATACACAAAAAGATCAAATTAACGCGACCCGGGCGAGCAACGACCGGTAGCTGGCGCGGCAAGTAAACATGATTCAGAAAAATCAACGTTACCGAGAAAAGGACGGTGCCGACGAACCCGATAACCGCTGAGAGCAGGATGAGCGGTCCGGGCTCAGCGAAGCCCATCGTGGCGGCGGTAATGGCGGTGAGCATCGTCAGAAAAATCAGATACCAGGAACGAACCGACACGGATTGTGTCCTTGGGAAAAACCCGTAGAGACAATCGGTGTGAATGCGGCTCACCGCATCGACAGTGGCGAGCCAAGTGTCGGATAGAAATGCCGCGGCGACGATCAAAAAGAGAATTCTTCCCAACCAACCCCAGCTCACCTCGAAAAAACGGCTCTGGACGACCGCGAGTTCATAGCCTTGAGGCAAAAGTCCTTTGGGGAACAGGAGCGCATAGGCCAACAAGCAGGTCATGAGAGTCGTGAGCAGGTTTCCGCCGATGCCGATGCTGACATCCCAAAACAGATACCGCCTCCAGCGGGCGACATGGGCCAATCCCTCGTCTTCGCTCGGCACGAAGCCGGAGGCGGGGATGGCTTCGGCTTTACCTGTGATCGGGCCTGTAAGCCTTCCCATATAGTACGCCATCCCCACGCCCTTGTCCCGAACCCAGTAGGAATAAAAGAGTGTCCAAAATCCGCCCAGTCCAGCGAAGGTGATCGCGGTCAGCAATTTCGTTGCATCTGCGGGATCCCAGGCCCTCGGCATTGGCGACTCGGGAATGAACAAAGCTCTAACGAAGGCAGGCAAGACAGGTAACGCCTCGGTGTTGGCACTTGCCCAGGAAAGTCCTACCAAAGTCAGAATCGCTACGGCCCACATGAAAGTTTCGACCAGGCGATAGATCACTTTGCTCAGAAGAATGGCTGTAAGGAACACAAACATCGAGACGTAACCCCAAAGGAGAGTTTGACCTCTAGGGCTCCAACCTGGTGGAAAATTCGTCAGGGCGGCCAACGATGTTCCGCCAGCGGCGGCAAACGCACCGAACCAAAGAAATGAAAGCGTCATCAAAATCCAGAGGAAAAATGCGAAGCCGCGATTCAGACGAATGAAACCTTGAAAGATGCTCTCTCCCGTGAGCACCGTGTAGCGGCCGATTTCATAAGTAACGGGAAACTGGAGCAGGCAGGCGGGTAAGAGTAGAAATAGGAAGGACAAGCCATACTTGGCGATGATGTAGGGCCACCAGATCAGTTCGCCGCTGCCCTGGGCGAGAGCCATGAAGACGACCCCTGGCCCGAGAGCCCTCCACATGCTGGGAAGCGGAGGCAAAGGAGCTTTCTTAAAGGGCGGGAGAGTTCCCCAGGCCTGGTTGCCGGACATTCAATGAAAGCTACTGGATGCGGTGAACTGCACCGTCAGGCAGCGCTGAAAGAAAACTCTGCAGTGCCTGATCAAGGTAATCGGAGTCTTTGGATTCGAGGGTGACTTTTACCTTATAATCGGGAATGTCGAGCACGGGATAGGAACCGAGCATGAGCTGTGGATACTTGAGCAGAAGATCGTTCATAAAAGCAGCAATGACTCCTTCACCTTGCGTGACATATACGGTCTTCAGGAAGTAGGGTGTATCGCGAAATCTTTCCTTGATGGCGTGAAAGCGTTCCTGGAGTATTTTTGGAATTCCCGGAAAGATAAAAACATTATGGATTTTCACTATCGGGGCGAAGGGGGCTTCCGTTGCCAAAAGCTCCGCTCCTTCGGGGACATTGGCCATTCTCAACCGCGCTTCATTTACGTCGGAGCCCAGTCGTCGACGCATTCGCTGTTCGATGTCGGGATGGCGAACGACCTTGAGTCCAAAGCCGTGTGCGATTCCGTCAATGGTCACGTCATCATGGGTTGGTCCAACACCTCCTGATGTGAAGACCCAATCAAAACGTTTCGAGAATCCAGCGACCTCTTCGCCGATCAATTCGATCTCGTCCGGAATCGTTGAAATCTTTTGAACGTCCACGCCCAGCTGGCGCAACTCGGTGCAGAAGAAGTGCGAATTGATGTCATGGGTTTTTCCGGACAGCACCTCATTGCCAATGATGACGATACCAGCGGTTTTTGACATGATCTTCTTCTATCCAAGGGAACGATGGCAAGCAAGCGCAGGGCTCAAAACGCTACCTATCAAACTCGCTGCAACTCATAAAGAAATGACATTGGGGATTGGAGCAAACAAAGCGGCATTTGTGATTGAGGAGCTTGCAACCACACACAGGACAAAACTCCCACCAGTCTTCCTGCTTTTCTTCCTTTGGATGGTGATGGACAGCGGCACCGAGCCCTTTATCGGACATATCTTCTTGTAATCGAATTAGGTTGGGTTGACAAGTAATATTTGGTCGCAAAACTTGTCTGTTGGACTTCGCCCTGTGCTCATACTATAGAAAGAGAGATACTTGGCGAGTCATCGAGAAAACTATAAAGGAGTTTTCCGTACCATCGAAACACCGTGGACAAGCGCTTGCCTAAAAAAAGTTTGGAAGAGATCAGGGAAGAGCGGAGACGTGGGCGCTGGAGCGCATTTTGGACACCCTTCATTACGCTTGCCTCGATCGTTAGTTCGGTGGGGCTTCTTATGTTTTTCGTTCGGGCCTGCCAGGATCGATTGCCGTATCCCTTACAACAAGGACCCTCGGTTCCGCTAAAGAATCAATTCATAGTCGTTACTCCACGGTCTAGCTCCTCCCAGGAGCTGATCAAATCAGTGCTCCAAGAAGGAACTCGGATTAGAATGCTTCACGACACATCTCTGCGCTCGGGTGGGTTCAGGCAAAGATCTGCGAAGGGTTTAAGCCCTGTAGATAATGGGTAAGCAGAGCTTCAATTTGATTGAATTCCTACTTTCGCTATAATCGCGGTCTGGGTGTCTGGATATCGATACGATGGATGAAGTCAGCATAATCATTTTGGCCGCCGGGCAAGGCAAGCGGATGAAATCCAGTTTGCCCAAAGTAATTCATCCCCTGTGTGGAAAGCCTCTATTTCTGCACGTTTTAGCCTCAGCGAAGCGACTCAAGCCAGCCAAGACGGCAATCGTTATCGGACACGGTGCCGAGGAGGTAAAGCAGGCTTACCCTAACGGCGATGTTATCTGGGTGGTTCAGGAGCAACAGTTCGGCACGGGGCACGCAGTTCTCTGTGCCAAGAATAGCTTTGCGGAATTTGCCGGCGATATTCTCATCCTTAGCGGCGATGTGCCGCTGATCTCCGACCGAACCTTAAATGCAATCATCGATTTGCACCGCAAACAGAAAGCTTCGTTAACCTTTCTGACGGCATCGCTGAAAGGATCGAGTGGCTACGGTCGCGTCCTGCGCCATGCTGATGGTGCTATTCGGGCCGTTGTCGAAGAGCGAGACGCGACGGATGCCCAGCGGCAGATTGAAGAAGTCAATGTCGGCACCTACGTTGCCTCAGCGCCATTTCTATTCTCGGCGTTAGAAAAAGTGGAAAACCACAACGAACAAAGCGAGTACTATTTGCCCGATACTGTGGCCATCGCTCTGAAGCAAGGGAAGCGAATCGCCACGCTAAGGGTGGAAGACTGCCGTGAAATGATGGGCGTCAATACCAGAGAGGAGCTTGCTCAGATGGAGAAAACATTGCAGGAACAAATCAATCGAAAGTGGATGGACAATGGCGTCACGCTCAAAGACCCGAGCACGACTTACATCGACGATGACGTTGTGATTGGCGAGGATACCGTTATCGGCCCAAACACGCATCTGCGTGGAAACACTGTCATCGGAAAACGCTGTCAAATTGACGGCAGCGCCTATCTGACCGATACTCAGATTGGCGATGAGGTTCATGTTAAGTTTTCAGTGGTCATGACGAGCTCCCGTGTGGCCGCAGGCGCGATTATCGGTCCGTTCGCCCATCTCCGTCCAGGAAGCTCGTTGGGCGCCAACGTTCACATCGGCAACTTCGTTGAGACCAAAGAGGCAACCCTCGGAGAAAATACCAAGGCGAATCATCTGGCCTATTTGGGAGATGTGACGATTGGACGCGACTCCAACATTGGGGCGGGAACCGTTGTTTGTAACTACGACGGGTTTCATAAATATCGTTCGAAAATCGGGGACCGCGTGCAGGTCGGAAGCGACTCCACTTTGGTCGCGCCTATTTCATTGGGTGATGATGTGTACGTGGCCACGGCAACCACGCTCCGTCACGATGTCCCTGCCGGGTCGTTAGTTTTTAACGAACGACAAGAACGAGTGCGGGCGGGCTGGACCGAGCAGAAACGAGAGAAGATGAAAGGAACTCGGAAATAATGTGCGGTATTGTCGGATATATCGGTAAGCGGGACGCCGCACCGCTGATCCTGGAAAGCCTGAGGAAGCTCGAGTACCGGGGCTATGATTCCGCTGGGATCGCCGTCGTGAACGATAGCCATGTCATGGTGCGGCGTTGCGAAGGTAAGCTCAGTAATCTGGAAACCATCCTCGATAGGGACCCGATGATCGGGACGATCGGCATCGGCCACACGCGCTGGGCGACTCACGGCCGGCCGTCAGAGACGAACGCGCACCCGCATCGCGCAGGAGACGTGGTCGTTGTGCATAACGGGATCATCGAAAACTACCTTGATCTCAAGGAACAACTCATCAGCCGGGGCGTAAAATTCTCCTCTGAGACAGATACGGAAATTGTCGCTCATCTGGTCGCGGAAAAAATTGACAAAGGCATGGATTTCCTGGAAGCCGTGCGAAAAACTCTCACGGAAATTCGCGGTTCCTATGCCTTGCTTTTCCTGAACCAGAACGATCCTCAACGGCTCATCGTTGCCAAGAACTCGACTCCGATTGTGATCGGCGGAGGTGAAGGGGAGACCTTTATCGCCTCCGACATTCCCGCATTGCTCGACTATACCCGTAAGGTCGCCTTTCTAGAAGACGGCGAAGTCGCGGAAGTAGCCGTCGATTCATTTCGGCTTTTTAATGGCAAAGGGAAATCGCTTCAGAGACCTTTCAAAGAAATCACTTGGGACGCGGTAGCGGCACGCAAAGGGGGCTATCGCCATTTCATGCTCAAAGAGATTCACGATCAGCCGCGCGCCGTGGCGGATACGTTTCGCGGCCGCATCTCTTTGAAAGATGGCGAGGTGTCACTAGAAGACATTGGCCTCTCGACGAGCCATGCGCGCCAGCTCGAGCGCATTCATTTGGTTGCCTGCGGGACTGCATGGCATGCGTGCCTGGTGGGCAAATTCATGATCGAGGAAATCGCGCAAATCCCGGCGGAAGTCGACTACGGTTCGGAGTTCAGGTACCGTTCTCCGTTGATGGACCCGCGCTCGGTTCTGCTCATGGTCAGTCAATCCGGCGAAACGGCAGACACTTTGGCAGCCGTCGAAATAGCGCGGCTAAAGAAGGCCAAAGTGCTATCCATTTGCAACGTGGTTGACTCGTCGATTCCCAGAAAGTCCGATGGAGTTCTCTACACTCACGCGGGGCCCGAGATCAGCGTGGCAAGCACCAAAGCTTTTACGACTCAGCTCACGGCGCTCTACCTATTGGCGGTCGCGCTGGGGCGGCGCAGAGGGAGCTTGAGCAAGGCGCAGGCCAAGAAACTTCTCGCCGACCTGATGCATCTGCCGCACTGGATCGAGGAGACGCTGAAACTCGAAAGTGAGGTTGAAGCGTTGGCGCGAGACCTGACCGGTAAGTCCGATTTTTTGTATCTTGGCCGGGGCATCAACTATCCGATTGCTCTCGAGGGTGCACTCAAGCTAAAGGAGATTTCTTACATCCATGCTGAGGGCTATCCGGCCGGAGAGATGAAACATGGTCCCATCGCGCTTATCGATGAGAAAATGCCGGTCGTTGTGCTTATGCCTCGCGACCGCTACTTTCAAAAGACTCTAGGTAATTTAAAAGAGGTAGAGTCCCGTGGAGGAAAGGTCATTATCTTGACCGACGAGAAGAAGCTCCCCTCGGAGATCTCGTCCTTCGGCATGTTGACCGTACCCAAAGCCTCACATTTTCTAACGCCGATCGTCCTGAGTATTCCGCTGCAGCTGCTTGCCTACTATATTGCAGTCCACCGCGGTACGGACGTGGATCAACCGCGAAATCTTGCCAAAAGCGTTACAGTAGAGTAGCGCTTGGAATATTTCGATTCAGAATAAACTCACCGCTGAGGCACGGAGGGCGCAGAGAAAAGTTTTCAGTAAGAATTACTCCGAACTCTGCGAACTCAGCGTCTCTGTGGTGAATTAACTTTTTGCACTCCTTGTGTTCTTTGCGGTTAAACTTTTTTTACTTCCCGGAGCGATTTGGCGCTCTGTTCAGGCGTTACGGTATTGATATAGGAACCCGATCCCCACTCAAATCCCCCAACTTGTATCAGCTTCGGCATAATCTCCATATGCCAGTGGTAGGTCTCGTTCTCGCCCTGATCAAGCGGATTGGAGTGGATAAAATAGTTGAAGGCGGCGTCGCCGAGGCTGCGCTTGAGGCGGATCAGAGTCTCGCGCATTATACCAGCTAAATCAACGTCATCTTGTTGAGTGTTCCGCTCAAAAAGTGACGCATGCCGCTTGGGCAGAATCCAAGTCTCGTAAGGGAAACGCGAGGCAAAGGGACAAACTACGAGGTAGCGCGCATTTTCAGTAACGAATCGCTCGCTGCCGGTTTCCTGCCGTATGACGTCACAAAAAACACAGCGTCGGTTTGCTTGGTAGTAACTTTTCGCGGTGTTGATTTCCTCCAGGATTAGCTTAGGAACCGTGGGCATCGCTATTAGCTGCGAATGCACATGCTCGAGAGTCGCCCCGGCCTCGGCGCCCTGGTTCTTATAAATGAGGAAGTATCGAAATCGCCTGTCGCCTCTGAGGTCCGTAATGCGAGTACGATAGGCCCGAAGGACTGCTGCAAGCTGACTTTCGCCCAGCAAGGTCACATCGGTTACATGATACGGGCTTTCAATAATGACTTCGTGCACACCGATGCCACTACGGACCTCGTTGCTCCTATCAGTAGTCTCAAGTCCACCGCTATCTGGCACGAGGGCGGGATATTTGTTAGGCACGACGCGGACGGTCCAGCTAGATAAGCTGGACGGCTCGCCCTGGTCACGGAAGACCAAGACCTCCGGCGGAGTCATGTTCTCGTTTCCTGCGCAGAAGGGACACAGAGCCGTATCCGAGGCTTCAGGGCGTATAGGCCTCTTTGCTCTTTCAGTGGCGATGATGACCCAGCGATCACTGGTGGGATCTTTTCTAAATTCTGGCATAGGAAAGCACTAGGACGATAACTTTGCCGAGACCCTTGCGCGAACTCCTAGGATTTCTGAAAGTCCTTAGCAATAAAATAAAACTCCGAAGACCCTTGTCGTGAGGCTTCCGGCCGTGTGCGTTGCACGGAATGAAAGTGCTTCCTGACCTCGAGGGTAAAGGTTTGAAGCTCCTGGTTAACGAAGCTTTTTACGAGAAACGAACCCCCGTGCCGGAGCACGGCAATCGCCACTGTTAGCGCAGTTCTATTGAGTCCCAAGCAACGCGCAGCGTCCGCGTCGCGAATCCCGCTTAGCCGCGGTGCCAGATCAGACAAGACACAATCGACCCTGCCGTTAACGAGTTCTAGTAGCTTTTTCGAAATCTCCGGCGATGTGATGTCGCCCTGGAGAAAAATGATGTTAGGTTCGCGCAATGTTTCGATGGGCTGGAGATCCATGCCAATCACTTTTCCGCTCTCGCCGATGAATTTTGCGGCCACCTGAAGCCAGCCACCTGGAGCAGAGCCAAGATCGAGAACAACGTCACCAGGTCTCATCAAATGGAAACGCTGCTGTAGCTCGAGCAGCTTGTACGCGGCTCGCGACCGGTAGCCCTCTTGCTTGGCCTTTTTGTAATAACTGTCTTGAGGCTTATAGGTCATCGACTTTTACTGATCCTAGCATTGCTGAAAAATTCTGCTCGCAGACTGCTCAAAAGACTCAGAGGCGAGGCGCGCGAAGATCGATGAGCGGAGGCGTACTGGTTTTGTACGTTGACGCGACATCGGTCGAGTGCAACGAAGCATATGAGGCTTTTTCAGTAGCCTGCGACGAGAAAAAAAAGCCCAGCCTGGAGTTAGGCTGGGCTTAGACCGAAAAATTTTAGATTACTTTACTGACCGGTGACTTGAAACTCGACCCGGCGATTTACCGCCCGTGCCCACACGGTTTCTTGGCCGATCAGTGGTTTAGTTTCTCCCAGGCTGGCGGCAGACATTCTTGCCCGATCCACACCCAAGGACGCGAGTTCTTTCATGACTGCTTCGGCACGGCGCATTCCCAACTTGTCATTGTACTCGCTGCTTCCGACGTCATCGGTATGGCCCTCGATCACGATCGTAATATTGGCTTTCTCTTTGAGCCTTTGCGCGGCAAGGTAGACCTCTCCTTTGCCAAGTTCCGTGAACTCCGCCGAGTCGAAGCGAAAAGCGACATGAGGGAACACGATCCGTTCGACCTCGACAATCTTGGGCACCTCTTTGACGACTTCCTTAACGACAATTTTTTCTACGGGAACCTCGACAACCTTAACTACCTCTTTCGGCGGTTCCGGCGCGGCGGTCACCTTTGCCGGAGGTGGCGTTTCCTGCAATGGGACTCTGGAGGAAGCTCCATAATACGGGTAGGGCCGAGGACCGGAGATTACCGGAGGGTGAGGGTAGTGACCGAAGAAGGCTTCCGCTGGCGTGCTACTGCTAACAACAAAATGGAACGGTCTAAAAATCAACCACTCCGTAATGAACCCCGCAGGATACAGCAGGTAAGCCGCAATCCTAAAGGGATTAGATTGGCTATCGTCGTACTCATCAGGCGCAGCGATGCTGAGTTTTGGCCCAAGGATGAGACTTAGAGCCATGACGAGCACCAGAAGTCGTAAACTCTTCATAATAGCCTCCTTGTTAACTACGCGACCAAGTTTAAGGTCTGGCCACCTTCTTGTCAAACCCATCACCTGGCAGCGGCTCCCTTGTAAAGCCTGGCTCGTTTGTGCGAGAAAAAGCTTGAGACCCAACCCTAATCCGACAATGCATGCACAGCATGAGTAATGAGCGAAGGCGGTGAGACCGCAAGCCGTGGGTACCTGAGCAGGCAGTTTGGTGGAAGGTAGGGTCGCCGGAATCATCACCCTCGGGGATGCGGAGTGGCCCTCGAGGTAGTGTTCCCATTGCCCAGGGCTGCAGGGCTCATCGCCTGAG
>Ga0081455_10002417_pt1 | contig 22267 bp, 22 predicted proteins | sample TabmetS3T2R1_FD_70207 | JGI IMG/M metagenome (GOLD analysis project Ga0081455, IMG submission 70207) | Tabebuia heterophylla rhizosphere microbial communities from the University of Puerto Rico - S3T2R1 | ecosystem: Host-associated > Plants > Roots > Rhizosphere ...
CCGGCAGCGGCTGGAAGACGAGCTTCGACTTGCCGTTGACGAGTTTCAGGATTCTCTCGGCGAGATGCTTGACCGGCAGCTCGACCGGATTGCCGAGATTGACCGGTCCGGTGAAATCGTCCGGCGTGTGATCCATCAGGCGCAGCCAGCCGTCGATCAGGTCGTCGACGTAGCAGAAGGCGCGGGTCTGCATGCCGTCGCCGTAGATCGTGATGTCCTCGCCCTTGAGCGCCTGGACGATGAAGTTCGACACCACGCGGCCGTCGTTGGGATGCATGCGCGGCCCGTAGGTGTTGAAGATGCGCGCCACCTTGATGCGCAGCCTGTGCTGGCGCCAGTAGTCGAAGAACAGGGTCTCGGCGCAGCGCTTGCCCTCGTCGTAGCAGGCCCTCGGTCCTAGCGGATTGACGTTGCCGCGATAGCTCTCGACCTGGGGATGCACCGTCGGATCGCCGTAGACCTCGCTGGTCGAGGCCTGGAAGATCTTGGCCCGCGTGCGCTTGGCGAGGCCCAGCATGTTGATAGCACCGTGCACGCTGGTCTTGGTCGTCTGCACCGGATCGTGCTGGTAGTGGATGGGTGAGGCCGGACAGGCGAGGTTGTAGATCTCATCGACTTCGACATAGAGCGGGAACGTCACGTCGTGGCGCAGCAGCTCGAAGCGCGGATTGCCGAGGCAAGCGAGCACGTTCTGCTTGGTGCCGGTGAAATAGTTGTCGACGCACAGGACGTCGTTGCCGCCCGCCAGCAGCCTGTCGCAAAGATGCGAGCCGAGGAAGCCCGCCCCGCCGGTGACCAGAATCCGCTTGCTCATAGTGCCTGAAGAAACTCCGCCCTCGATCGGTGCACGACACTAGTGCTTTAGGCGATCAGTGCCTTGAAATCACTCCAAAACGGCCGAACGATGCTGCGGCCTGTGGTCTGCTCGCCGCGGGCCGAGGATCGGAGGAACACGTTCAAATGGGCATCGAAAGTGCGGGTCTGGGTGATATCGTGCGCCGGCATGCAGCGGAGCGTCCGAACACAGCCGCCATCGTTCATCGCGGCCATATCACCACCTATGCCGCACTCGACCGCGCCGCCAGCCGCGTCGCACAAGGGTTGATCACCGAGGGCATCAAGCCGCAGGCTCGTGTGGCTCATCTCGACAAGAGCAGTGACATTTTCTTCGAGTTGCTGTTCGGCGCGGCGAAGGCCGGAGCGGTGATGGTCTCGGTCAATTGGCGTCTCGCCGCGCCAGAGGTGATGCATATCGTCAACGATGCGGAGGCCGAGATCCTGTTCGTCGGCGACGAATACTTCCCGTTGATCGAGAAGATTCGCGACGAGCTGAAAACGATCCGCAAGATCGTGGCGTTCGGCAGCCGTCACGGCGCGTGGGAGTCCTTCGCCGATTGGCGTGATCGCCATCCCGCGGTCGATCCGAACCTCGCCGCCCAGCCGAGCGACACGGCGATCCAGTTCTACACCAGCGGCACTACCGGGTTGCCAAAGGGTGCGGAGCTCACCAACGCAAACTTCGCCTGGATGTTGCCGCTCTGGACCAAGACCTGGCTGCTGGGACCTGGGGTACCTAATCTCGTCTGCCTGCCGATGTTCCATATCGGCGGCGCCGGCTGGGGCATGGCCGGCCTCTTCTCCGGCGCCACCAACCATGTCGTGCGGGAGTTCGTGCCCGCCGAGATCCTGAAGATCATCGAACGCGAACGGCTGCAGGTGATGCTGCTGGTGCCGGCCATGATCCTGTTCCTGGTACAGGCGCCGCAAATTCACGAGACAGACCTGTCCAGCCTGCGCCTGATCGTCTATGGCGCAGCGCCGATCCCGGCCGACCTGCTCAAGCAGGCGATGACGCTCTTCCCTTGCGGCTTTCAGCAGGTTTACGGCCTCACCGAGACAACGGGCGCCATCACCGTGCTGCCTCCCGAGGACCACGATCCGGCCGATGCCCAAAGGCTGCAGTCCTGCGGCTTTGCGCAAATGGGCGTGGAGCTGCGCATCGTGGGTGACAACGGCGACGATCAGCTGCCGGGCAAGGTTGGTGAGATTGCCGTGCGCTCCCGTCAGATCATGGGCGGCTACTGGAAGCTGCCCGAGGCTACCAAGCGAGCCATCCAGGGCGACTGGTTCTTCACCGGCGACGCAGGCTATCTCGACGAGAAGGGCTACCTCTACATCTACGATCGTGTGAAAGACATGATCGTGTCGGGCGGCGAGAACATCTTCCCGCCGAGATCGAAAGCGCACTGTTCGGCCATCCTGCCGTGGCCGACGTGGCTGTGATCGGCGTGCCGGACGAGCGCTGGGGCGAAGCCGTGAAGGCCATCGTCGTCAAGAAGCCCGGGGCAGAGATCAATGCGGGTGACCTGATCACCTGGGCCCGGGAACGCATCGCGGGCTACAAGCTGCCCAAGTCGGTCGACTTCGTCGACACATTGCCGCGCAATCCAACGGGCAAGATCCTCAAGCGCGAGCTGCGCACGCCTTACTGGAGCGACAAGGAGCGCCAAGTGAACTGAGCAGCGAAAGGACGGCGACCTGCTCACACGTCGCCGTTCCCGGTGGATCAGATCGAGCTAGTGACGGCCGCCCCAGCTGCGGCCGCCGGCCGGCGCAGAGGCGTTCATCATCGTCGGCCGCGGTGCCATCGAAGGCGTCGCCGATGCCTGCTGCGTGTGCCACCCGCCCCAGTTCGTGCCGCCGGCCTGCTGACCGCGCTGCCACCCCCCACCACCCCAGCCTGGCGATCCCGAAGTCGAGCCCGTTGCAGGCTGCGTGCTCCCGGAAGGCGTCGCCGGCACCGAATTGCCGTTGTGACGATCGCCGTAGATTTGCCGGCTTTCCCGATTCTGCACGTTGTCGATACGATCTCGCTCGGTGGGCGACAGCGAGCCGTTGGAACGGGCGCGCGACTCGTAGGAGTCGATACGGCCCTGGCCACGCTCAAGCTGGTTGAACTCACCGTCCGTCAGCGAACCATCGCGGACGCCGTTGTAGATGCGCTGCTCGTCGCGCGTGTCGCGGCGCTCGATACCATAGCCACGGTTGCCATCCCAGCCGTTACGATCGCTGCGATTCCAGCCATACTGGTTGCTGTTGCCCCAACCATCACGGTCGCGACCCCAGCCCTGATCGCGGCCCCTGCCGTCGTTGCCGTGCCAGCCACGGCCATCGACGCTTTGCCCATTGTTGTTGTCGCGATGAATCGCCCGGCCCTCGCGATCGAGCATACTGTCGAGGCGTTGGCGTTCGTAGGGCGAGGCCTGACCGTCGTCCCGCGCGCGCTGCTCGTAGCGCTCGATGCGCTGTTCGCCGCGCTCCAGACGGGCAGCCTCGGCCGGCGTGAGCGAGCCACTACGTATTCCTTGGTCGATGCGATATTGCTGATAGTCCTCGCGCGCATCGATGCTGCCCATCGACTGGGCCGACGTGCCGCCGCCGGCGAGCAGAGTCGCGGACAGAGCTGCATACGGGATGCTTCGGAACAAGGCCATGGTTCCCTCGTGAAGTTTCGACGGCGGGTGTACCGTCTTGAGAATCGCTACGGCCACGTATTCTCAAACATCCCTCGAAATTCCGGCGCGCTGGGGCTAGAACCGCACCTTCGGTAGATGACACAACAGCGCCACGCCAATGTCCGAATTGCCCGAGAACCTCACACCCGTCCGTCCGGCACACATCTTCGATGAGGCGCGACTTGCCGACTACATGAAGTCGAACGTGGATGGCTATCGTGGGCCGATCCACGTTCTGCAGTTCGAGGGTGGACAAAGCAATCCAACCTTTCACATAGCTGACGGCAACGAGCGCATGTACGTGCTGCGCAAGAAGCCGCCGGGCAAGCTTCTGCCTTCCGCACATCAGGTCGATCGCGAGTATCGGGTGATCAAGGCATTGTCGGATCACACCGATGTTCCCGTACCCAGACCCTATGCACTATGCACCGATGACTCGGTAATCGGCACGGCCTTCTACATCATGGAGTTCCTGCCCGGGCGCATCATCGCCGACGCGAAGATGCCCGGCATCCCGCCGGCCGATCGCGGCAAGATCTTCGATTCGATGAACGATGTCCTCGCGCGCATCCACAACGTCGACTACCGCGCCGTTGGCCTCGGCGATTTCGGTCGCGAAGGCCAATACATCCAGCGCCAGATCGCCCGCTGGTCGAGTCAGTACGATCTCTCGCGCACCGAGCAGATCGATGCGATGGAAGCATTGAAGCAGTGGCTGCCGGCCAATATTCCGCCCGGTGACGAGACGCGCATCAATCATGGCGACTACCGTCTCGGCAACACCATCGTGCATCCGAGGGAGCCGCGCATCGTGGCAGTGCTCGACTGGGAGCTCAGCACGCTCGGCCACCCGCTGGCGGACCTTGGCTACAACTGCATGATGTACCACTTCGGCGAAGGTTTCGGCGCTTCGGGCGGCTACGCCGGCATGGATCTCGAGGCCTTCGGTATTCCCACCGAGGACGACTATCTTGCCGCCTATGCACGCCGTACCGGCCGCAAGGAGGTGCCGGCGTGGCACTTCTACCTCGCCTTCTCGCTCTTTCGGCTCGCCGCCATCGTGCAGGGTGTCTACAAGCGCGGCCTCGACGGCAATGCCTCGTCGGAAACGGCAACCAAGTACGGCAACCGCGCCCGTGCCATGGCCGATCTCGCCTGGTCTATGGTGAAGAACCGGGCGTAATCTTGCCGGATCGCGAGCCTCCAGGCTCGCTCACGTGCTTATATCGACAGGGAAGATGCGGGCCTGGGGGCCCGCGGTCCGGCAAGATCAGTCGTCGGCGTACGGTACCATCGAAGCGTCGTTACCGACGGGACAGTTCGCGGTATCGACGACCGTGTTGGCCGGATTGCGATAGCGTTCGATATCGTAGCGCGCGTCTTCGATCGGCGGGCGTGGCGGCGGCGTGCGCAGCGTCCAAGACACGAGCTGCTTGATGACGGAACCCAAGGCCTGATCGAAGGCTTCGACGACCTTCGGCACCTTGTCGGCACGGGCACGTACGCAGCGCTCGAACGAGCCGACACCAATGATCTGGCGATCGGGCATGCGCACAAGCTTGGCGATGATGCGCACGCGCACGATGGGCGGCTGTCCGTAGTAGTAGAGCGCCTCGAAATTGCGCAAGTCGGGCTGCAGCACATAGTTGGCACGCAGCTCGATGGACTCGCGCGCGACGGCGACGATCTTGCGAGTGTTCTCGAAGGAATCGACGATCCTGGTCTGGACCATGAGCGGCGCGCGGTCCGTCCAGGCGACCTTGGAATAGTAGTCCGTCGATGTCGGCGTCATCGCAAGCGCAATGCGCCCGGTGTTGAGATTGGCCGCAGCCGCCGGCACTTCGACTGCAAGCTGCCAGTACACGGCTGGAAGACCCGCATCGAAGCTGCTCTTGGGCGTCACTGTATAGAGGTCAGTGGGCTCGGTCGCTGCATCGATCAATTGACAGCCAGCAAGCACTGCGGCGGCCGCCGCGTAGACGGCCCAGCGAAGGATCATTTCGGCGTGTACCCCTGCTTGCCGCTGAAAACGAAGCCAGCCGGGTCTCGTTCGAGCTTGGTGGCGATGACATTCAGGTTGGCGGTGAGCTGGCGCAGCTCGCGAATGGTGAGCGACAGCTCCGTGAGGCCGCTTTCGCTGAACTGCTTGATCGGGCCTTTGTTGTCAGCCACCAGCTTGCTGAGCTGCCCCGCCGCCGCATCAATGTTACCGAAGGCCGCGCGGGCCTCATTGAGAACCTTGCGCAGCTCGCCAGGCGTCTTGCCGGCCAACGCCTTGCGTGTCGCCTCATCCTGCGGTCCCACCTCAAGCGCGATCAGGCCAAGCGAATCGGCCAGCCCGTTCAGCTTGTCGAAGGTCTTGCGAATCTCGGCGACGGCGGTCGGCAGCTCCGCCAGCGTCGACTGTATTGCGGCGTCCTGCTTGGCGATCCCGGTCGTCACCGTGGAAATGTTGCGCAGCGAGTCGCTGAGCGCACCGATATTGTCGGGGCTCAGGAGCTCGTTCAACCTGTCGACAGTCAGGCTCGCCTTGGTCAGGAGCTCCTGCGCCGATGTCGAGGTCGCCTGCAGGAAGGAAGCGCCTTCGCGGATCTCCGGGTATGGCTTGTCGCCCAGCCTCTTCTTCGGCTTCACCTGGTCGACATCCAGGCGGCCAACGATCTGGATGTACGGCGCCCCGGCGATGAAGGGCTTCTCGAAGACGGCATAGGAGCGTTCGCGGATGTCGATGTTCCAGTCGACGGCAACCGTGACCTCGATCTTTTCAGTCATGCGCTCACGGCCGGTCGATCGCTGGGTCTCTATGCGAGAGCTGAGTTGGATGCTGTGCACGCGGCCAACCCGCAATCCCCGGTAGAACACAGGCGAGTCGTTGGTGAGCCCCTGCACGTCGCCCGAGAAGAAAATATCGTAGTAGGCGTAGGCTGTCCTGTCGCCTGCCCGCAGCTTCCAGATCACGAAGCCCGCGAGCGCGGCAATGAACACGATCATCGCCGCACCGATCAGGACATAGGGCGACTTTCTTTCCATCGGACGCTGTCTCTACTGCTGTCGGATCGCCGCGCGTCCGCGCGGACCGTGGAAGTATTCGCGGACCCAGGGATGATCGTATGCCAACATTTCCTGCATCGTACCTGCCACGACGCGCTTGTCGAGCAAGACCGCGACGCGGTCGCAGACGGCGTTGAGGCTGTCCAGATCGTGCGTCACCATGACCACAGTCAGGCCAAGGCTGGCGCTCAGCCCCTTGACCAGCTCGTCATAGTGCGAGGCGCCGATCGGATCGAGGCCCGCCGTGGGCTCGTCGAGGAACAGCATCTCGGGGTCAAGCGCCAGGGCGCGGGCCAGGCTGGCCCGCTTGCGCATGCCGCCCGAGAGCTCGGATGGCCTCTTGTCGCCGGTATCCGGTGGCAAGCCGACCAGGGCGACCTTCAGCGCCGCGATCTCGCGCATCGTGTCCTCCTCGAGGCCAGCATGCTCGCGGATTGGCACCACGATGTTCTCTGTAACGCTCAGCGAGGAAAACAATGCGCCGTCCTGAAACTGAACGCCCGTTCTGGCCTGCAGCTCACGCTCGGCCTTGCCGTGCACGGTACGCGTATCAACCCCCAGCAACTCGACGGTCCCTCGACTGGCCTCATTGAGACCAATTACGGTGCGAAGCAGCACCGACTTGCCGCTGCCCGAACCACCCACCAGCCCCACAATCTCTCCGCGAAATACGTCGAAATCGAGGTTGTCGTGGATGACGTTGTCACCGAACTGGGTGCGCACGCCGCGCAGGCGCAGGACGACCTCGCGGCCGTCCCGGTGATCGACGAGCTGCCCCCCTTCCGCCATCGCATCTTTGGCCATCACACGTTCGCCAACAAGAAGATGACGGAGAATATCGCATCGAGAGCGATGACACAGAAGATCGACTCCACCACCGAGCGGGTGGTCAGCTGACCCACGCTCTCGGCACTGCCATGAACCTGCAGGCCCTCGAAGCAGCCGATTGTGGCAATGACCGCACCAAAGACCGGAGCCTTGATCATGCCCGTGTAGAAATGCCAGGGTCCGACCGTGTCGCGCAACCGATCGAAGAACTGCACGAAAGTGAAGTCGAGGTAGAACGTGCAGGCGACCGCGCCGCCGAGCAGGCCGGTCATGTCGCCCCAGAAAGCCAGGAGCGGCATGGACAGGACCAGCGCCACGATGCGCGGCAGGACGAGCCATTCGACCGGATTGAGGCCGATCGTGCGCATGGCATCGACCTCCTGGTTGACCTGCATGGTGCCGATCTGGGCGGTGAAGGCGCTTCCTGAGCGGCCGGCCACGATGATGGCCGTGAGCAGCACGCCCAGCTCGCGAAACATGCCGATACCGACAGCCTCGACGGTGAACGTCTCGGCGCCGAACTGCTTGAGCTGCTGGACGCCCTGGTAGGCGATCACCACGCCGATCAAGAAGCAGAGCACCCCGACAATCACCAGCGCTCGCACCCAGACTTCATACATCTGCCGTACGACCGCGTTGACGCGAAAGCGTCGGGGCTCCAGGCAGGCTTCGGCGAACACCACGAGTATCTCGCCGAAGAAAGCCGCCAGGTTGATCCCCTGACGATAAAGGTTGACCGTGTTGTGCCCGATTTCCCCAAGCCAATGGGCGAGCCAGTTGACATGGCGCTCCGGCCTCGCCAGGCACATGTTCTTCTGGACGACCTCGAACAGGTCGGCGTGGGCCTTGTCGTCTGTCTTGATCTCGGCATCCGGCCCGCCGCCGACAAGCTGAAGGATCTCCAGCGCGCCGGCGGTATCCAGCCGGTCGACGCCACTGACATCGACCACGCGCAGGCCCTGCTCACGACCCGCCGTTTGCAGGGCCTTGGCCGTCTTTTGGCGGATACCGCGCAAGTTGAAGACAGTCCAGGTGCCGCCGACTTCCACGACCGGCTTCCCGGAACGCGTCGTATAATGGATGGTTGGTTCGGCGTGCGCCATGCAAGGAAATTAGTCGTCGCCGCCGTTCCTGCTGTCAATCATCACGTGGCGGCACAACCCGCCGCCGGAGGAAACGATGGGCAAATGGCCGATCCTGGACAAGATCGAGATGATCGACGGTCCGGTCGACGACAAGGACTACGAGCGCGAGCTCGAAAAGCTGCAACATCGCCTGCTCGATCTCCAGGTCTATCATCTGCGCACGGGTGGGCGCGTCATCATCGGCATCGACGGATGGGACGCGGCCGGCAAGGGCGGCCTGATCGAGCGCATCGTCGCTGGCCTCGAGCCGAAGTCGACCCAGGTCTGGCGTATCGGCGCACCGACACCGGAGGAACAGGGCCGTCACTACCTTTGGCGGTTCTGGGACAGACTGCCGGCCCCCGGCAACTGGGCGATCTTCGACCGGACCTGGTACGGACGCGTGCTCGTCGAGCGCATTGAAGGGCTGTGCGGCGCCGAAGTGTGGAAGCGTGCCTACCGAGAGATCAACGACTTCGAACGCCAGCTGACCGACGACGGCGCGTGCATCGTCAAGATCTTGGTCCATGTCAGCGCCGAGGAGCAGAAGCGGCGCATGGTCGAAAGGCTGGAGAAACCGCACAAACGCTACAAGGTCGGCCTCGAAGACTTCCGCAACATCGCCAGGCGCGAGGCCTATCTCGAGGCCTATGACGACATGCTGGAGCGTACCGACACCGACTACGCGCCATGGCATGTCATCGCCTCGGACAACAAGATGCATGCCCGTCTCAAGGGCCTGCGCATCCTCGCCGATGTAATCGGCAAGGGAATGGAGATTCCCGAACAATCGCTGGATCCCAGGATCGCCGAAGCCGCTGCCAAGCTCTGGGGCTGGAAGCCAGGGGACCACGAACCTCACAAGGACAAGAAGAAGAACAACGGCAACGACAAGTGACCCGTCCCCGTATGTTCGCCGGCTGGTGGGTGGTCGCTGGCGCCTTCCTGTGCATGTTGACGGGCTATGCCGTCGCCTACTCCTTCGCCGCCTTCTTCAGCGCGCTCGAAAGCGAGTTCGGTGCCCGCCGCGGCGAGACCGCGTTGGTCTTCTCCATTGCCGCCTTTCTCTATTTTCTGCTGGGGTTTCCAGCCGGGTTGATCGCCGACCGCACCGGACCGCGGCCGGTCGTGATCGGTGGTCTGCTGCTGATCGCCGCCGGCTTGCTGGTCGCCGCCGATGCCACCAGCCTGTGGCAGATCTATCTCGGCTACGGGCTTGGGGTCGGCGTGGGGGTGGGCCTGTCCTATGTGCCGAGCGTGGCTGCGGTGCAGCGCTGGTTCCTCAGGCAACGCGGCACGGCGAGCGGCATCGCTGTGTCAGGCATCGGCGTCGGCACCCTGATCGGAGCGCCCTTGGCGCACGAGCTGATCGCGGCCGACGGCTGGCGCCATGCCTACCTGGTGCTGGCTGGCATGACGGCGGTTGGAGCCGTCGTGGCCGGTGTGCTGGTCCGACCGGCGCCGGAGACGTATGGCCTCGCGCCCGACGGCGATCCGCCCAAGCCCGAAATCGGGAATGGCGGGCCGTTGGGTCTCAGCCTCGGAGAGGCGGTGCGCGCGGGCCCCTTCTGGGGGATCTTTGCCGGCGCGATGCTGATGTCGTTCGGCCTGTTCGTGCCGTTCGTGCATCTGGCGCCTTATGCGCGGGACATCGGGTTCAGCGAAGGCTTCGGCGTGCTGCTGATCGTGCTGCTGGGCGTCGGCAGCACCATTGGCCGCTTCCTGTTCGCCAGCGTCACGAGCTGGCTCGGCCGGCGTCTCTCCTTCGCCATGATGTATGCCGGCGCGGGTGTCACGCTGGTGACGTGGTCGTTGTCGACCACCGCGCCGGCCCTGGTGCTCTTCGCACTGGTGTTCGGTGCCTTCTATGGTGGCTTCGTCGCGATTGCGCCATCGCTCGCCGCGGACTACTTCGGCGGTCGCGCCTTGGGCTCCATTATCGGCGCGCTCTACAGCGGCGTGGCGTTCGGCGCCCTGCTCGGCTCGCCGGTCGCAGGCTACGCTTTCGACCTGTTCGGCTCGTATGCCGGCGCCATCCTGGCTGGCGCCACGCTCTGCCTGGTGTCGTTCACCATCACCCTGATGATGCCGGAGCCGGCACGGTGGCTGGCGGAGCGTAAACAGAGGCGCTGACTCCGGGGCCGAGCTGACGGACGATCCAGGGCAGCGCCTCGCGCATCGCGTCCTCGAAGCGCCAAGGCGGGTTGATCACCGCAAGTCCGCAGGCCGCGAGCCTGCCGGAATCGGCATCGCCGAGCCTGAGCTCGAGCCTGAGCGGCCGGTATGCCGCAAGGTCTCGCACGAAGAGGTTTGCCGCTTCGTCTTTGATCGGATACCAAACCGTGTAGCAGCCGGTCGCGAAGCGGCGCAGCCCCTGACGTAACGCCCGGGACACGCGTTCAAACTCGTCGATGGCTTCGAAAGGCGGGTCGATCAACACCAGGCCGCGCCGCTCAGGTGGTGGCAGCAGCGCCTTCAGGTCCTTGTAGCCATCGGCCTGGCGGATATCGACGGCGCGGTCACCGGCGAACTCGCGCTTCAACGCCAACGCCTCCTGCGGATGGAGCTCGCAGGCGACGAAACGGTCACCGGGGCGAAGCATCGGCCGGATCAGCCGCGGTGAACCCGGGTAGTGCCGCAATGCGCCGCCGGCGCCGAACTTGCGGTCGTAAGCAAGGACTGCCGCAAGGTAACGCTCGACAGCAGGCGGCATGCCGGCTCGAGTGCCGGCCAAGCGGACGATCCCGACACCCGCCTCCTTCGCGCGGCGGGCCAAGTCGGCGCTCAGATCGTAGCCGCCGGCGCCGGCATGGGTGTCGAGCACGAACAGCTTCTTGTCCTTGGCGGTCAACAGGCGCAGCAGCTCACAGAGCGCGACGTGCTTCAGCACATCGGCAAAGTTGCCGGCGTGGTAGCCATGGCGGTAGTTCATGGCAGGCCTATAGCACCAGGGCACAGTCTATGCTTCAACCGCGGCAAAGGGGGACCGCGATGGCCAACTACGAACTTCATTCCTCGCCTGAGACCTGCCACTGGGGCTATTTCGATAGCCAACTCAAGCCCTCGCTGCGTATCAAGTCGGGCGACATCGCCACCATCCACTGCGTCTCGGGCGGAACCGAGATCCTGCCAGGCGAGCCGTTCAATGTCTTGCCGGAGCATCGCGAGATCCTGGCGGCCCTCAGGCCGCATCTTGGCCGCCATATCCTGACAGGCCCGGTCCATGTCGAGGGAGCCGAGCGCGGCGACACCTTGGCGGTCGAAGTGCTCGACATAAAATTCCGTACCAATTGGGGTTGGAACGTGCAGCGGCCGCATGCCGGCACCCTGCCGGAGGACTTTCCCTACTATCGGCTGACGCACATCCCGATCGACTCCAACCGCGGTGTCTGCACCCTGCCCTGGGGCGCCGAGATCGAGCTCAGGCCATTCTTCGGCATCATGGGCGTGGCGCCGCCGCCGGAATGGGGCCAGTGCAGCTCGATCGAGCCGCGCGCCTTCGGCGGCAACATCGACAACAAGCACTTCCAGGTCGGCACGACAGTCTACCTGCCCGTCTTTGCCGAGGGCGGGCTGTTCTCGACCGGCGATGGGCACGGTGTTCAGGGCGACGGCGAGGTCAACCTGACGGCGCTCGAGACGTCGCTCTCCGGCACCTTCCGCTTCACCGTGCGCAAGGACATGAAGCTCAACAATCCGCGCGCCGAGACCGCCACGCACTGGATCACCCATGGCTTCGACCAGGACCTCGACGACGCCGCCAAGGAGGCGCTGCGCGACATGATCCGGCTGATCTCAGCCAAGACCGGCCTCTCGGCTGCCGACGCCTACATGCTGTGCAGCCTCCAGGCCGACCTGCACGTCACCCAGACGGTGGACGGTAACAAGGGCATCCACTGCATGATTGCGAAGAAGCTCCTGGACGTGCGCTAGGGGGCCGGCTCGACCTTGAGCTCGGTGCCCTTGACGGCCGTGACGCGCACCCTGCTGCCGGCCGCCATGTCGGGCCCGGTCACGGTCCAGCTTCCGTCGGCCAGCCTGACGCGTCCCTGGCCGCGCAGGATCGGGGTGTCGAGCACGATGGTCCTGCCGACCAGGCTCTCGCCGCGGGCGTTGAGGCGGGCATCATCGGCGCGACCGCGCTGCAGGCGCTTCAGCGTCGGGCGCAGCACGACCGCCGAGGCGACCGCGACGATCGCAAACACGAAAAGTTGAAGCTCGAGCGAGAGGTCCGAGACGACCAGCAGAAAGAAGCCGGATGCCGCGGCACCGATCGCCAGGAACAGGAAGACGACGCCGGGCAGCATCATCTCGAACACCAACAGGGCGGCCGCGAGAGCCCACCAGTACCAGAAGATGATCTGGAAGCTCATGGCTCAGCCCGAGCTGGGCACCGAGCCGCGCGGCCGCGCGGTCGCCTCGCTGGCGCGTGCCTGGGCCTCCTTGGCAAGCTCGCCGATGCCCGCGATCGACGCCATGACGCCAGCCGCTTCCACGGGTAGGAAGAAGAGCTTCGCGTTGTTGCTCGCCCCCATGCGCGATAGCGCTTCGACATACTTGGTGCCGAGGAAGTAGTTGGTCGCCTGCACGCCGTTGCCGGCGATGGCCTGGGCGACAACCGCGGTCGCCCTGGCCTCGGCCTCGGCTAGACGCTCGCGCGCCTCGGCTTCGCGGAAGGCGGCCTCGCGCCGGCCCTCTGCGGTCAGGATTGCCGACTGCTTCTCCCCTTCGGCCCGCTTGATGGAAGACTCGCGCACACCTTCGGCCTCGAGGATCGTGGCACGCTTCTCGCGCTCGGCCTTCATCTGCCGCCCCATCGCCGCCACCAGATCCTCGGGGGGCGCGATATCCTTCAGTTCGACGCGCAGCACCTTGACGCCCCATGGGTTGGTCGCCTGATCGATCACCGCCAGCAGGGTGTCGTTGATCTCGTTTCGCCTGGACAGGACCTCGTCGAGCGCCATGTTGCCCATCACGCTCCTGATGTTGGTCAAAGCGAGGTTGGTGATGGCGAGCTGAAGGTTCTGCACCTCGTAGGCCGCCCGCGCCGCATCGATCACCTGGTAGAAGGCGACGGCGTCGACCTGAACCGTGGCGTTGTCCTTGGTAATGACTTTCTGGCCCGGGATATCGAGCACGTTCTCCTGCATGTTGATCTTGCGCCCGACAGTATCGATGAACGGGATGATGAGATGCAGGCCCGGCGGCAAGGTCTTCGTGTAGCGGCCGAAACGCTCGATGGTCCAGTTGGTGCCCTGCGACACGGTCTTTACGCCAGCAAACACCAGCACCAGCGCCACCACGACGAGCGCGAGGACGAAAATCAAAGCACCCGATATCATTGCGCCTCCCCAGCCTTCCAGAAGACCCTAAAGCATATTCCGTCCGGCTGGAATCAGCCGGACGGAATATGCCCAGCGAAACCACGATCTCCAGTGCGCGCGTTCCCGATAGAATGGAACCGCAAGCGGTTCCATTCTATCGGGAACCGCTCTAGCGCAAGCCAAAGCTGCCGGCCAACTGCCGACAACGCTAGTGGGGGCGTGTATCCGTCGCCAGCCAGCGGTCAAGGAAGCCCTCGATCCAGCGATCGAGCGGCGGATCATAGAGCGGGTGCATGGAAAGATGTACGCCACGCTGCTGGGCGCCGGGGAGCTTCAGTCGCTCCGCCGCCGCAAGCGTCCAGATATGCTTCATCTCGAGCGTGACCTCTGGATGGAACTGGAAGCCGAAGGCGTTCTCGCCGTGGCGGAACGCCTGCACGGGAAACGTCTTGCTGGCGGCTAGAAGCTCGCAGCATTCCGGTAAATGGATGCCCTCGCGGTGCCACTGATAGACTTTCATCCGTGACTTGATCCAGGCGCGACCCGCGGGCGTAGGCTCGATGTCAACGTAGCCGACCTCGGCGTGACCGTCCGGATGAGGGCCAACTCTGCCGCCGGCGGCGCGCGCGAGAAGCTGCGCCCCCAGGCAAAGGCCGAGATACGGAACGCCGGCTTCGACCACCTTGGGAATCCAGTCCAGCTCGCACTTGATGCCAGCCAGCGTGCCGCAGTCGTTGGCCGACATCGGGCCGCCGAAAATCACCACGCCGGCATAATCGGACATGTCTTCGGGCAGCTCGCAGCCGAGATTGGGGCAGAGCCGATGGAGCTCGTAACCGCGCTTTTCGAGGAGGACGCCGACGCGGCCAGGACGCGAATGTTCGCGATGAACGACGATTGCTATCTTCGAGGGGGCAATCTTTTTGGGCTTTTCAGCCGATACCGTCATGGATTTGCATGATACGCACCGGTTATGGCAACCACAAGGCGAACCCACGGCGGAGAGACGAAATGGCGCGCCAACTCGAGTTCTACTTCGATTGTTCCAGTCCCTGGACCTACCTCGCCTTCCATGCTGTCCAGCCATTGGCGGCCGAGCTCGGCGCAGAGATTACGTGGAAGCCCATCCTGGTCGGCGGCGTGTTCAACACCGTCAACCAGACGGTCTACGAGAGTCGAGCCAAGCCCAACCCACGCAAGCAGGCCTACATGCTGAAGGATCTCGCCGACTGGGCGCGGCTGTACGATCTCAAGATCATCTTTCCGCCGACCGTGTTTCCGGTGAACAGCGTGAAGTGCATGCGTGGCGCCTTCGTGGCGCTCGACGAGGGCAAGCTCGTCGCCTACGCCACCGCCGCCTTCGAAGCGTACTGGAGCGAGGATCGAGACATCAGCCGCGATGACGTGCTCGCGGATGTCGCGAGCAAAGCCGGGCTCGAACGCCAACGCTTCTTCGCGGCCATCGAGACCGAGGACTGCAAGAAGAGGCTGCGTGTCAACACCGACGAGCTGATCGCACGCGGTGGCTTCGGCAGCCCGACCATCTTCATCGGCAACTCGATGTTCTTCGGCAACGATCGCCTGCCGCTGGTGCGCGCCGCCTGGGAAGCCGCGCCGGAGGCGGCATGAGCGGCAACACCGATCCCGACTTCTGGGCCAAGGCGCACGCTCATTTGGTGCGCTATGGCGGCGCCTTCACGCCGTTGATCGCCGAGAGGGCCAACGGCAATTTCTTCACCGACGCCGACGGCCGGCAGATCCTGGATTTCACCTCCGGCCAGATGAGCGCCATCCTTGGCCACAGCCATCCCGAGATCGTCGATGTCGCCCGAAGATGGATCGGCGAGCTCGACCATCTCTATTCGACCATTCTTTCGCGGCCAGTGGTGGAGCTTGCCGCCTTGATCGCGAAGGTCTCGCCGGGCGCTCTCGACCGCGTCCTGCTGGTCTCGACGGGCGGCGAGTCCAACGAGGCGGCGTTGCGCATGGCCAAGCTCGTGACCGGCCATCACGAGATCGTGGCCATGAGCCGCTCCTGGCACGGCGTCACGGGCGGCGCCGCAGCCGCAACCTACTCGTCGAGCCGCAGAGGCTACGGTCCCACCCATCCGGGCGCGCTGGTGCTGCCAGCCCCCGACACTTATCGCTCGCGCTTCATCGACCAGCGCGGCGTGTATGACTGGAGATCCGAGCTTGAGCTCGGGTTCGAGCTTGTCGACCGCCAATCAACCGGCGCGTTGGCCGCCTGCATCGTCGAGCCGATCCTGAGCTCAGGCGGCGTGCTGGAGCCGCCCGAAGGCTACATGGCGGTGTTGGCGGAGAAATGTCGCGAGCGCGAGATGCAGCTCATCTTCGACGAGGCACAGACCGGTCTCGGCCGAACCGGCCAGTTGTTCGCCTGCGAGCGGGACGGTGTCGTGCCGCAATACCTCACTCTCTCCAAGACTCTCGGCGCGGGCGTGCCGCTCGCCGCCATGCTGACCACGGCCGAGATCGAAGACAGGGCGGCCGAACGCGGCTTTCTCTTCTATACGACGCACGCGTCCGATCCGCTGCCGGCGGCGGTCGGCCTGAAGGTCATCGAGGTCATTCTGCGTGACGGCTTCGCCGATCGGGCTATGCAACTGGGCGAGCGACTGAAGACCGGCCTGATGGCGCTGAAGCAGCGGTACGATTGCGTCGGGGATGTGCGTGGTCGCGGTCTGCTGCTCGGGCTCGACCTGGTGAAAGACCTGCAGACGAAAGCGCCCGACCCCGAGCTCGCCCAACGGGTGGTCAAGGAATGTCTGGCGCTCGGCATGATGACCAGCATTGTGCGCGGCGGGTTCGGCATTTTCCGCATCGCGCCGCCGCTCACGATCCAGCCCGGCGAAATCGACCTGGGTCTGGAGATCTTCGACAAGGCTTTAGCCAGAGCCATACGCTGAGCGCAGGGTTTTCCCGCTGCCGAGACGGTATTTAATTTGAAACCTGTCTCTATCTGTTGTACCGGCTTGCGGTTTTCCGGCCAATGCGTTGGGAGTCAATGGATGATCAATAAGCTATCGCGGGTGGCACTCACAATCTCGGGTATCATGGCCCTGGGCGGCTGCACGCTCTTCGACCAGGGCACCACCGCCGCGGCCCCTGCCAAGAAACCGCCCGCGGCAGACTACCAGCAGGCCTCTACCGCTCCAGCGCCGCCAGCCACCAGCATCAAGGCGATCTGCTACAATCCAGCCGATCTTGCCGTCTATCGTGCTCGCATGGTGCAGATGGAGCTGAATGTCATTACCTTGCAGTGTCAGACGACCGGCGGCGCCCGCGCCTACGAGCGCGACTACGCCGACTTCCTCGGCAAGTTCAAGAACGACCTCGCAGCCAATGCCCGCAGCCTCCAGCAGATGGCCGGTCGCAAGCGTTACAACGTCGATGTCCTGGTCACCGAGCTCGCCAACCGTACCGGCCAACGCGCCCAGGTCGACAAGGAATTCTGCGCGCGCGGCAAGCGGGCCTTCGAATGGGCGCTCTCGCAGCAGGTCACCACGCTCGACCAGGTTCCGGCACCCTACGACATCGGCCCGGAGATGAACGTCCATCCCTGCCCCGCACCCTGAACGGCGCGGCGACAAAAAGGCGGCCTGCCCAGGCCGCCTTTTTTGTCGTTTTGGCTTCAGGCTTCCTGGCCACCGCCATGCCGCAGCAGACGGCCCGAATGGGTATTGGTCGGCCGGTCGTCGCGGATCGTGATCTCGCCGTTCACCAGCACGTACTTGTAGCCTCGAGCGCGCTGGATGCGCCGCCACTCGCCGCCCGGCAGATCATGGGCAATCTCGTCAGGCAGCACCCGCAATCCATCGAAATCGTAGACCACGATGTCGGCGGGCGCGCCCTTCCTCAGCACGCCGCGGCCGCGGAAGCCGGCGACCTCGGCCGGCAGAGCCGACAGGCGCCAATGGACTTCTTCCAGGCTCAGCATCTTGTGCTCGCGCACCACCTTGCACAGGGTCTCCGTCGGATAGCGGCCGGCAGTCAGGAACTTGGTATGGGCGCCGCCGTCGGAGACGCCGAACAGCACATAGGGATCATCGACGATCTCCTTCAGATGCTCGAGCTTGCCGTTGGGGGGCGCGGCAAAGAACTCGGTCTTGAGGTCTTCCTCGACCGCCATGTCGAGCATGACGTCGACCGGATGCTTGCCCATCTTGTCGCCGGCATGGACCAACGTGTAGTCGAGCCACTTCTTGTTCCTCTCGAGCTTGGGTCCGACGATGGCAATCTGCGGCAACGGGCCGGTCGCCGTGATCGGCAGGTTCTCCCGTAGCGCCGCCCGCCGGGCGGGGTCCGCAAGCTTGGCCAGGCGCTCGTCGCGCGTGCCGGTCGTCGCCTCGAGCCATGGCGCGGAGTCGTCGAACAGGTTCCAGTCCTCGAAGGTGAAGGTGAAGCCTGCGTCGGTCGTGAGTCCCTGCCCGACGACGCGGATGCCCCGTTCGCGACAGCTCCTGAGCCACTCCAGCACGCGGCGATGGATGTGCGGCCGATGATCGAAGGCCTGGACGACATTCATGATCATCGGCCGGCCGCTCAGCGTGGCAAGCTCTTCGTAGAAGCTCTGGTCGCGCGCATTGTCGCCTGACACCAGCAGCATCTGCATGAAGCCGTCATTGCGCTCCGCCAGCACGCGGGCGAGCTCGCGACAGGTCTCGTCGTGCATAACGTCGGTCGGCATCGGCGATCCGTCATGGTCACGCTGCACCGCCGCCGGCCCGGTCGGCAGCATGCGCTGGGCCGACCAGCCACAGGCCCCGGCATCCATGGCCTCGTGCAGAAGGCGCCTGATCTCGGCATGCTGCTCGGGCGTGGGCAGCTTGCCCGCCTTCGCGGCTTCGAAGCCCATGACCCAGATCAGCAGCGGCGAGATCGGCAGGTAGGGCAGGATGTTCACCGCCTTGGGGGCGGTTTCGACGCTGTCGAGGAATTCAGGAAAGGTCACCCAATTCCACGGCATGCCGGCCTGCATCGACGCCATGGGGATCGCTTCGACCCGGGTCATCGTCAGCATTGCGCGTTCGCGCTCGGCGGGCCGTACCGGCGCGAAGCCGAAGCCGCAATTGCCGATCACCACCGAGGTGATGCCGTGCCAGCTCGAGAGCGAGCAGTAGGGATCCCAGAAAAGCTGGGCATCGTAGTGCGTATGCAGGTCGATAAAGCCCGGCGCTACGATCAAGCCGCCAGCATCGATCACGTCGTCGGCTTCGCTCGCGCCGATATGGCCGATCTCTGCGATCCGCCCATCCTTGATGCCAATATCGCCGCGGAAGCGCGGCAAGCGACTGCCGTCGACGATCATGCCGCCGCGGATGACGCGATCGAACCGGGCCATGTTTCCTCCATTTTCACTGAGCGTGGGCGCGACCCGCGACTCTGTCAACGAAGGACGCTAAGCTCGCACCATGGAATTGAAACGTGTCCGCACCGACGTGCTTGAGATCGCCTACGAGGAGCATGGGCCTGCGAACGGTACGCCCGTGATCCTGCTGCACGGCTTTCCCTACGACGTGCATGCCTATGACGAAGTGGCGCCGCCGCTGGCAGCCGACGGCTGTCGCGTGCTCGTCCCCTACTTACGTGGCTATGGCCCGACTCGGTTCCTCTCGCCGACGACACCGCGGTCGGGTCAGCAGGCCGCGGTTGGCCACGACCTCCTGCACTTCATGAATGCTCTCGGCATCGGCCGTGCCGCCCTCGCGGGCTACGACTGGGGCGGCCGCGCCGCCTGCATCGTATCGGCACTGTGGCCCGAGCGGGTGCGATGCCTGATGAGCTCGACCGGTTACAACATCCAGAACATCGCGGCGTCCGGCGAGCCTGCGCCCGCGGCACACGAGCACCGCCTGTGGTATCAATACTACTTCCACACCGAGCGAGGACGTGCCGGTCTCACCAAGAACCGCCGTGACCTTTGCCGGCTGCTCTGGAGGCTGTGGTCGCCGGAATGGCGGTTCGACGAAGCGACCTTCGAGAAAAGCGCCGCGTCGTTCGACAATCCCGACTTCGTCGATGTCGTGATCCAGTCCTACCGCCATCGCTATGGTTACGCGCCCGGCGATCCGGCGCTCGCCGACGTCGAAGCGAAGCTGGCGCAACAGTCGACGATCGGCGTGCCCACTATCAATCTGCATGGCGGCCACGACGGCGTAGGCCCTGCTCCGCAGCAGGACAGGCAGGCAAAATTCTTTACCGGCTCCTACGAGCGACGCCTGCTGCCCGGCATCGGCCACAACGTGCCCCAGGAGGCGCCTGCGGCGACGGTGGCCGCCCTGCGCGACCTGATGAAAGGAACCAGCTCATGAGCACGATCGCCCTGATCGGCGGCACCGGAAACATCGGCAGCCGCATTCTCGACGAGGCTCTGTCACGCAAGCACACGGTCACCGCGATCACGCGCGACCCACGCAAGCTCGCACCGCGCGAGGGCATGAGCATCCGCGCCGGCAGCACAACGGATGCGCCGACGCTGGCCGCGATCCTCAAGGGGCATGACGCCGTCATCGTCTCCGTCAAATGGAACGAGAACGACATCCGTCGCGTCATCGACACGATCCGTAAGGCGGGCGTGAAGCGCGCGCTGTTCGTCGTCGGCGCCGGCAGCCTGCTACGCGCCGATGGACGGCGGCACTACGACCATATGGCCGAGAAGGGCGTGCAGCCGCCGACATCCCTGCCGGCGCTGAAAGCCTATGACGAGATTCGCAAGGTCGATGACCTCGAGTGGACGGCGATCTCGCCGCCGGCGTCGATTGCCGCCGGGAAGCGCACCAGCAAGTTCCGCCTGGGTCTCGATCACCTGATCGAGGATGCCAAGGGCGAGAGCCGCATCAGCCGCGAGGATTTCGCCGTCGCCATCCTGGACGAGATCGAGAAGCCCAGGCATATCCGCAAACGTTTCACCGCCGCCTACTGAACGGCTGCCGCCCGGACGTAAGCGGGTCGCACGCGCAGGCGATCCCGATAGCCAGTCGTGCGCGGTCCCAACATCCGCTCGATGCCGAAGACCGTCGCGATATGCAGTGCGAAACCCACTGAGATATCGGCCAGCGTGAGGCGGCCGCCGACCAGGAAATCGCGCCCCTCAAGGCGCCGCTCCAGCGGCGCCAGCCGGGCGGCAAGGGTCTCGCGCGCGTCAGCGAGGATCGCATCGGTCGCGGGCCCGGACACCTTCAACCGCTCGACGCGCGCGATCATGCCGATAGGCAGCATGATGGTCGACTCGCCATACCACAGCCATTGCAGGAACGGTGGGCGTTCGGGATCGCCGGGCGCAACCAGCAACGACGTGTTGCCATGCTTGGAGATCAGGTATTCGCAGATCGCCAGCGATTCGGTCATGATGCGGTCACCGTCGACCATGGCCGGCACCGTGCCGGCTGGATTGACCGACAGATAGTCCGGCTGCCGACGCCGCGGCGGGAACGGTAGCGACCTCACGTCAGCCTTGACGCCCATCTCTTCCAGCGTCCACAGGACGCGCAGCGAGCGCGAATCCGGGGCGTGGTAGATCGCGACCATCAGTCCAAAGTCTCCAGCAGCCGCGCGCAAAGATAGGTTCGTGGCATGAGCGATGAGAAATAGATCTGCTCGTACGCTGCGTGCGCGCCCTTGCCGTCGGCACCGAGGCCGTCGAGCGTCGGGATGCCGAGGGCTGCCGTGAAGTTGCCGTCGCTGCCGCCGCCGGTCAGGGGAACATCCTTCAGCTCCTTGCCGATCTCGCGATAGATCGCCTGGGCCTTGCTGAACAGCTCGGCGATGCCCGCATCCTTCTGATAGGGCGGGCGATTCATGCCGCCTTCCACCTGGACCTCGACATCGGGACCAATCGGCTCGAGGTTCAAGAACCAGTGCGTCATCTCCTCGGCGGTCTTCTGGTCGGGCACTCGCAGGTCGATCTCGGCCGTGCACTCCGCTGAAATGACGTTCACGCCGGTGCCGCCATTGACCAGGCCGACATTGACCGTGATGCCGCGATTGTAGTCGGTCCGGCTCTCGATACGCACGATCTGTCGCGCCATCTCGAGGACGGCGCTGCGGCCGTCCTCGTGCTTGGCACCGGCATGGGCGGCACGACCCTTCACCGTCATGACGAAGCGGCCAACACCCTTGCGGGCCGTCACGACGCGATCGCCATCGCGGCCGGGCTCCATGACCAGCGCATATTTGTGGCCCTGCGCGGCTGCCTCGATGCGCGCCCGCGAGGTCGGGCTGCCGACCTCCTCCTCGGGAATGAACAGGAAGGTGACCGGCAGCCTGGTCTTCTTGCCCTGCCGCACCAGATGGCGCAGCGCGTAGTAGGCCATGTAGCCACCCGCCTTCATGTCGTAAATGCCGGGTCCGAAGATGCTGTCACCTTCACGCCGGATCTTGAGATCCCGTTCGATCATCCCGATGG
>Ga0081455_10002418_pt1 | contig 22266 bp, 19 predicted proteins | sample TabmetS3T2R1_FD_70207 | JGI IMG/M metagenome (GOLD analysis project Ga0081455, IMG submission 70207) | Tabebuia heterophylla rhizosphere microbial communities from the University of Puerto Rico - S3T2R1 | ecosystem: Host-associated > Plants > Roots > Rhizosphere ...
GAACGGAGCCGGCAAGACGACAATTTTCGACATGATTGTGGGATTGCTGCAGCCGGACGAGGGCACCATCACACTCAACGGCGATCCCATCACGTCGCTGCCCATGTTCAAGCGCGCGAGAAACGGGATCGGCTATCTTCCGCAAGAATCCTCCGTGTTTCGCCGGCTGTCCGTTCAAGACAATATTCTGGCAATTCTGGAAATGCTGGATTACTCTCGATCAGAGCGGGCCGAACGGGTGGATGCCTTGCTCAACGAACTCGATCTCGGACACATCAGGACCAGCATGGCCTACGCACTTTCCGGAGGGGAACGCCGCCGGTTGGAAATCACACGGGCCTTGGCCACCAATCCCACGTTCATGTTGCTCGACGAACCGTTTGCCGGCATCGATCCGATTGCCGTTGCCGACATTCAGCAGATCATTATCAGACTGAAAGGGAAAGGGATCGGCATTCTCATCACCGATCACAATGTGCAAGAGACGCTGTCGATTACCGACCGCGCCTATATCATCAACGAAGGTCTCGTACTGGAAGCTGGCACTCCTGATACGATCGTCAAGAGTGAGACGGCGCGCGCGGTGTATTTGGGAGAACGATTCACACTCTAATGGTACCTCTGATCCAATGAAACTTCGTCTCGATCTCCGCCTGAGTCAAAAGCTGATCATGACGCCGCAGTTGCAGCAGGCGATTAAGCTGCTGCAGTTGTCTCGCCTGGAACTCCAGCAAAGTCTGGCCCAACATCTGATGGATAATCCGCTCCTGGACGAGTTGCCGGAAGAGGCGGAAGAGAACGAATCAGCCACAGCAGAAGAACAAGCAGAGGAGGCGGCCGCATCAGCCGCTTCCCCCACGACCGAAACTCCTGAAGCGGAAACCTCCACACCCGAAGAACGCGACAGTCCGGACGAGGTGTCGGCGGCTGGTTGGGAGGAGTACTTCGGCACCGATCGGCGGACGGGCGGCGGTGAGGGCCAATCATCGTCCTCGGATGAGTTTCCGTCCTATGAGCAGACGGTCGCCAAGGCGGCGTCGCTGGAGGATCACCTCCTCTGGCAACTCTCCATGTCTGGCTTGTCGGAACGAAACAAGGCGATCGGGCGCCTGCTGATCGGCAACCTCGACGATGACGGCTATCTGCGGACACCGATGTCCGAAATCATCAGCGGGACAGAATTCAGTGAAGCGGAGGCCGAGTCGGTCCTCCACGACATCCAAACGTTCGACCCGACCGGCGTCGGTGCCAGAGACCTCCCAGAATGCCTCATGCTGCAGCTCGGCCATTTGGGCAAGAGTCCTATGGGATCGCTGGGAGCGCGTCCTGGCGCGCTCAAAGGATCGATCGTCGAAGCGGTCGTGCTGCATCATTTGAAAGACCTGGAAAAGAAGCAATACGCCAAAATCGCGAAGGCCATCGATGTGAGCGTGGCCGAGGTGTTCCAGGCCACGAAGGTCATCGAAGCGCTCGAGCCCAAGCCCGGCCGTCCATTTTCCAATACGCAGAACTATGTCATTGTGCCCGATGTCTTCGTCGTGAAGAATGAAGGCGAATGGGTGGTCCTTCTGAACGACGATGGCCTACCGAGGATGCGCATCAGCCCTTACTACAAGCAGATGATGGCGTCGGGAGAGGGCGGATCCTCCGAAACGAAAGCGTACCTCGACGAAAAACTCCGGGCCGCTCAATGGGTCATCCGAAGCATTGAGCAACGCAACAAGACCATCGTCAAGGTCGTGTCCAGCATCGTCAAGTTCCAGGAAGGATTTTTTGAAAAGGGGATTCACTACCTCAAACCGCTCGTGCTCAAGCAGGTCGCTGAAGATATCGGGATGCACGAGTCAACGATCAGTCGCGTGACGGCTAATAAGTACATGTATTGTCCGCAGGGCATGCTGGAGCTCAAGTTCTTTTTTAATGCCGGTCTGCAACGAGCGGACCAGCCCAGCGACATGCTTTCCTCGGTCACGGTTCGGGAGATGATCAAGAAAATGGTGGCAGAGGAGGATGCCAATCATCCCCTCAAAGACGAAGAAATCGCCGCGCGATTGCGCGAGCGCCAGGTCCTCATCGCCCGACGGACCGTCGCGAAGTACCGCGCCGAAGAGAACATCCCGCCAGCCACCCAACGGAAACGGTTTTTCTAATCCGGATTCGGGACGCTGCTGATTTCCAGTCGAAGGAGCACGTGGATGAAGATTACCGGCCGACATATGGAAGTAACGCCCGCTTTGAAACGGTATATCCGTGCGCGTTTTGAACGGCTCGAGCGCTACGATACCTCACTGGATCGTTTGGAGGTCGTACTGAGCGTCACCAAGCTTCAGCATACGGCAGAAGTGGTTTGCTCGATCAGAGGTAAGCGGTTTCAGGCCAAGACCTCGACGAGGGAAATGTATGCCACCGTCGACCAGTTGGTCGACCGTCTGGACGGCCAGATCCGCAAGTACAAGGAGCGGCGGGTCGAACACAAGGGGCGAAAGAGATCATTGCCCGTGCCGCCGCCGGCGTCCGGTCATGAAGATCTGAAGATCGTACGTCCGAAGATCGCTGTCCTGTCGCGGAGCGAGGCCCGGAATCGGCTACAGGCCGATCCTGGCGCCATGATTCTGTTTACCTGCGCGGACTCGGGAAAATTGCAGATTCTCAAGCGCTCAGAGACCGGTCATGTCGTGCTGATTGATCCCTAATGGGGGTCGGTATGCCAGGACTCAAGCTCGTGGTGATCACCGGGCTGTCGGGGGCCGGAAAGTCTCACGCGCTGAAGTGTTTTGAGGATGTCGGGTACTTCTGCGTCGATAATTTGCCTCCGGCCCTCCTTCCGACCTTCGTCGAACTCTGTCACCAACAAGGCGGTGAAATCAAAAATGTCGCGCTCGGCATCGACATCCGAGAACGGGTGTTTTTCGCCGACCTCACCGGCATCCTTCAACGCATCAAGGACCTCGGTCACTCCGTGGAATTGCTGTTCCTCGAAGCCCGAGATGCCGTATTGGTGCGGAGATTTTCGGAGTCCCGCCGGCCGCATCCTCTGTTGCCGGAATTGCCGGTGCTCGAAGGGGTGCGATTCGAGAAGGAGCGGCTTTCAGAAATCCGCGCCCATGCCGATCGCATCATCGATACCTCTAACCTCAGCGTCCACGATTTGCGAGACCTCCTGAGCCGGCACTTCAGCCACGAACAAGCGGTCCGCCGCCTGACGATCTCGCTCATCACGTTCGGCTACAAATTCGGAGTCCCGTACGACATCGATCTGTTGTTTGATGTGCGCTTTCTGCGCAATCCCTATTTCGTCCCCGATCTCAAGCCGCTGACCGGCGAAGATCCACGGGTCCGCAGCTATGTGCTCGAGGATCCCGATACCAAGGGCTTTCTGGATCGGTTGGAGGGATTCTTCACTTTTCTGATTCCGCTGTTCGAGCGGGAACGTCGAAGCTACCTGAACGTTGGCATCGGCTGTACGGGAGGACGCCACCGGTCGGTCGTCATCGCCAAGCGGTTACAAGAAAGCTTCACGGCTGCCGGACACCACGTCACGCTGTCTCACCGCGATCTCACCAAACAATAGTTCCTGCCTGACGTCGCCATGCCATCAGGCACTGCCACACCTGTGCGGAGTCTGCCCGGTTTGTCCCTTTCTTGACAGGGTGGGGACACGAACTATACTTAGGGTGCACCATGAAATCACTGTATTGAAGCCATGTTTAGCGTTTCCTGCGGCTGTCGGGCAGGCAGCTGCGAGCCGCATGTTGGAAAAACGTAAAATGATTTGCGCTGGAAACGAAGTCATGTACAGTCTGAGGCACTATGCTTAATTCGCTGAAAAGCCTCGTCGATACGGATATTTTGTCGCTGCTCACTCCTAAGCGGCAGTTGGTCGGTCTGGATATCGGATCCAGCGGGATCAAGCTAGTCCAGCTCAAGGAGAACCGCGGACGCTATATCCTGCAGAAATTCGGATTCAAGCCTCTCGAGCCCGAGGTGATCGTCGACGGCACTGTGATGGATGAAGGCCGCGTCGTCTCTGCCATCAGGGAGCTGTTCGATGAGTTGGGCGTCAAGGTCAAGCAGGTGGCGGTATCGATTTCAGGTCACGCCGTCATCATCAAGAAAATCAGCCTCCCCCCAATGCCCGACGACGAGTTGGAAGGGCAAGTCAAGCTGGCCGCCGAACAATACATTCCGTTCGACATCAACGAAGTGAACATTGATTTTCATGTGCTGCCGCCGGCGGAAGGCGACGCCTCGGGAGAAGGCGAAATGTCGGTCATTCTCGTCGCGGCGAAAAAAGACAAGATCAATGAGTTGACGGAATTGGTAAAGGGCGCCGGGCTCCTGCCGATGGTCATGGATGTCGATGCGTTCGCGATCGAAAACATGCATGCGATCAATTATCCGATGTCCCAGGACGAGATCACGGCCCTCGTGAATGTGGGCGCCAGTGTGATGAACATTAATATCGTGTCAAAAGGCACGTCGCTGTTTACCCGCGACATCCCTATCGGCGGCAACCGTTATACCGAATCCATCCAGCGTGAGTTGGGGTTGTCGTACGAGGATGCCGAGGCGCTCAAAAAAGGCGGGAAGTCGGCGGGAAGCAATCAAACCGCCGCTGCCCAGAGCGTGATCGAAAGCGTCAATGCAGAGGTGGCGTCTGAGATCGCCAGGACCATCGACTACTTCAAGTCGACGGTGACTGAAGGTGACGTACAGCAAGTGTTGCTGTGTGGCGGCGGAGCGCAAATCGGTGGTCTCGTGAAGCAACTCCGTGACCGTATGCACGCGGTGGTAGAAATCGCCAATCCGTTTGCGGAAGTCGATACGTCTGGGAGTGATTTTGACCAGACGACACTGGCGGATTTGGCTCCGATGGCATCCGTGGGCGTTGGATTGGCGCTCAGATCGGTAGGCGATCGATGATTCGTATCAATCTTCTGTCCACCGGTCCGAAGGGGCGTCCGGCCAAGCCGCAATACGACGTTCGGGCTCAAGTGCTCCTCGGCGTTGGTTTACTGGCCATCACCTTGAGTGCCTGTTGGTGGTATTCCGCGTCGCTCGATGACGAGATTGAGGCTCGCCAAACGGAGAAGGCCGATAAAGAAAAGCAGGTGGCTCAACTAAAAGAACAGGTCAAGCAAGTCGCCGATTTCGAAGCGCGCAAGAAACAGCTCGAAGACAAGAATCGCATCATCGATCAGCTGGAGAAGTCGCGTGTTGGCCCTGTCAAGGTCATGGATCATGTGAGTCATAGCCTCGAACCGCTGAAAATCTGGCTCGTGCGGGTCGGCGTAGCTGGACAGAGCATCGATCTGGAAGGGCGCGCGCTGACCAACGATGATGTGGTCGAATTCGTGAACAACTTGCGCCGCACTGACTACTTCACCGACATCAATCTTCAGGAAAGCCGTGCTGCGGTTGAAAGCCAGGTCAGCCTGTACCAGTTCAAGCTAGCGTTTCGGCTGAAAGGATAGCGAGCATGAAGCTGCCAGCGATGAATCTCGAGGCCCTTCGGACGATTCCACTTATGCAGAAGGTCGCCTTTATGGTGCTCGTCCTGGCTGGCATCATCGTGATGTTTTACTACTATGTGGTCGAACCGAAATCGATCGAGATCGCGAACCTTCAGGGCGAGATCGGCAAACTCGACACCGAAATCCAGACGTTGACCATCAAGGTCAAGCATCTGGACGAGCTGATTGCCGCCAACAAACAGTTGGAAATCGAATTGGCCAAGAAGAAAGAGCGACTGCCGCCGGAGGAAGAGGCGGTGATGCTGCTGAAGCAGGTATCGGATCTCGGCATTCGGCTCGGATTAGATATCAGACTCTGGAAGCCCGGCGCCAAGACCGAGGACGCGTCCAAGCTGTTTGTACGACTGCCAGTCAATGTAGAAGTTTCCGGCGGATACCACACCGCCGCATTGTTTTTCGATCGTATCAACAGCCTGCCACGGATCGTCACGGTTTCGAATCTGAAGATGGGGTCGCCCAAAACAGATAAAGGGCGCATTGTCACTCAAACGATCTTCGATCTTATCGCATATGCGGCGCCTCAAGAGGTGAAGGTCGCAGCCGCAACACCCGGAGCTCCTGGAGCTCCTGGGGCGGCGGCGACTCCTGCAGCGGCGCCTAAATAGCGTGGAAAAAGGACGTATGCTCGTGAATCAGATCAAGAAGCGATACATCTTCGCGGCGCTGTTCGGATGCCTGCTTGTCCCCATGTTCGCGGGACCTGTTGCAAGCGAACCCGGGCTTGCCTCACATCTCCGCCAAGTGGCTCCCTTGAGACAGGAGTCTTTGAGAGTGCCCTCTCCGGCCGATCTGCCTAAAGAGGCCCCTCCGTCCTCATTCGCTGCGCCTGCAGCCGCTGCCGTGCCCGGTTCAACCGATGCGATGTTCGGACTTCCGCAGCCTCCCGTAGGCGGCTACGATCCGGCCGGACGACGCGATCCGTTCGCCCCGGTGTTGAGTCAGCTTGCGCCGGGACAAGTCGATCCAACTCTTCCACCGTTACAGCGTGTCAACCTGACCGATATGAATCTGATCGCCATCATTTGGGGGGCTTACGGCTATACCGCCATGGTTCAAACGCCAGATGGGAACGGCTATACGGTTCGCAAAGGCACTCGGGTCGGCCCCAACAGCGGGGTCGTGAGCGCAGTGACCGAAAAAGGCATTATCGTGCAAGAGCGATTCACCGACGTCTATGGCAGAAAACAGGAGCGCGAGTACGTCAAGCTTCTCCATCCGAAAGAGGGCCTAGAATGACACACATACAGCGATATGCCACCAGCACGTTTCGGATCCTTTCCGCCGTAGCGGCCATAAGCCTTCCTCTGGCGGTCCCGTCGACGGGATCGACCTCCGAGAGGGACGCCGATGTGGCGATGACGCGGGCCGGTCTCAATCAGCCGTCCCCCGACGTCGAGGCAGTCGGGCCCACGGTCACGGCGATCGAAGTGCGCAAAGAGGCCGACCGCCTTAGCGTGACCATCAACGGCGACGGTGTGTTGTCGCACGAGGCTGTCAGGGTGGACGAACGTCGCTTGGTGATCGATATCCCGCGGGCGTCTTCAGCCCTTCGGAGACCGACGGTCAACGTCGGCCATCGACTGCTTAAGCAAATCCGAGTCGGCGACCATGCCGACAAAGTCCGGTTGGTGTTCGATCTCGGACGTCAGGCAGATTACGTCGTCGAACCTCATGGGGCACGCCTCATCGTCATGGTGAAGGATGCGCCGGGAGGGGAGACGTTGGACGCCCAGGTTGCGGCGATGGCAGAGGCCGCTCTTCTCCCGCCCGCTCAGATCGAAAAGGTTCAGGACAGCGGCAAGGCGAGAATGGTGGCTCACAGAGCGGTGCCGGCGTTTCGTGTCCGTCCCGTTCAGATGATGTCGGAACCGGAGACGACTGAAAAAGCGACTGAAAAACACACTCCAAAAGATGATCTCGTCGTCGGCGAAACCCGGTATTCCGGTCGCCGCATCTCGTTGGACTTCCAGCAGGCTGATATCAGCAACGTCCTGCGGCTGATAGCCGAGGTCAGCGGCTTCAATATCGTGATTGGCGAAGGCGTGAAAAGCAAAGTCACGATGAAACTGGTGAGCGTGCCTTGGGATCAGGCGCTGGACATGATTTTGAAGATGAACGGGTTGGGCAAGATCAGACAGGGAAACATCCTCTGGATCGATACCCTGGCCAATATCGCCAAGCAGGAAGATGAAGAAGCCCGAGCCAAGGATGCGAAGATCAAAGCTGAAGACCTGGTCGATCGCGTCTTCTATATCCGCAATCTTCAGGCCACCGAGTTGATGACCTCCTTGCGTCAGAATTTGAGCCCGCGCGGATTGATGCAGATCAGTCAAGGCACCAACGCCTTGGTGGTTCGGGATACGGAAACGAAGATGGCGGTGCTCAAGCAGTTGATCGAAGGTCTGGATCTCGAGGTTCCACAGGTACAAATCGAAGCGCGCATCGTGCAGGCAGACACCGTCTATGCCCGAGGGTTGGGCGTGCAATGGGGTATTCAGAATGCCGATTTCGGTAACAACTCGTTTGCCGCGGTGGGAAACTTGACGGGGCCGTTCGCTCCGGTTGCAGGAACAGGCGCCACGACGATTCCGCGTGACTTCCTCGTCAATCTGCCTGCCCAGGTCGCCGGTCTTCCATCGGTGCCCGGCATCGGATACACGTTCGGAAAACTCGCTCCCGGCTTCGCACTGGATCTGAGGCTCTCGGCCGGTGAGTTGCTCGGCTTGGCCAAGGTCATTGCTGCTCCCAAGATCACGACCTTGGATAAGCGCGAGGCAAAAATCTCACAGGGTGAATCGATTCCCTTCCAAACCACCTCGCTCCAGGGCACGCAGACGACGTTTGTCGATGCGAATCTGGAGTTGAACGTGACGCCGCAGATCACCTCGCGTGATCCGAAGGAAATCGGCAAGCAGATCATGATGCGTGTGCGCGCCACCCGCAATGCCGTGGGTGCGAGAAGCAACCCGGCCGGTCCGAGCATTGATCGCCGTGAAGCAAACACCCAGGTGATCGTGCGCGACGGCGAAACCATGGTGATCGGTGGTGTCTTCATCGATACGCAGAACAACAACGTCCAAGGCGTGCCGTACCTCTCACGGATTCCCGTCCTCGGATGGTTGTTCAAGAACAAGTCGGAGAGCGTTTCGAAACAAGAACTGCTCATCTTCCTGACTCCCTCCATCGTCAAAGCTTAAAAGCATGCCGCAGCCCCCGACTCCCGGGGACTGCGGCGGTTCCTCCATCTCGCCTTCACGACCCAAGCCGTCACTGCCTTTCGTGGACGATCCCTCGCCTGAGCCTGACTGAAAGCTATTATCTTTTCATTGGGTTGTGCTACCATCGCCAAGATTTGCTCCAAACGGCTCTGGAACGGACCCTTCCATCATCCATGACACCGGTAACCGGTCAACGCATTCCCGTCGCTCTCAGAGAGCGGAGCTATGAAATCGTCCTGGAACCAGGTTCGAGCCGGACACTCGGCGACCGCCTGAAGAAACTCATCGACCGCGCCACAATCGGCATCGTCACTGACCGTCATGTGGCCCGCCACTATCTCAAGCCCACCGTCGATTCGCTGAAGCAGGCCGGATTTGACTCGGTCCCCATTGTGTTGCCGTCCGGTGAGCGCACCAAGACATTGGCGACCGTCGCGCGAATTCTCGATGTCCTAGCAACGCACCGGTTCGAGCGCCGTTCGTTGCTTGTGGCGCTGGGGGGCGGTGTGATCGGCGACCTCGCCGGGTTTGCGGCTTCGATCTATCAGCGCGGCATCTCCTATGTGCAGGTACCAACGACCCTGGTGGCGCAAGTGGACTCCAGTGTCGGGGGAAAAACGGGTGTGGATCACCGTCTGGGGAAAAATTTAATCGGCGCGTTCCACCAACCCAAAGCCGTGATCATCGATCCGTTCATGCTCCACACACTGCCGCGTCGCGAATGGATTGCGGGTCTGGCAGAGGTGATCAAGTACGGCATCATCGCCGATGAAGCGTTCTTTTCATTTTTGGAAGGGTCCATGCCGGATCTGCTGAAACTGGACGCGCAGGTCGTCATGCGGGCTGTGGCCCGCTCGTGCGAGATCAAGGCCGAGGTGGTCGCGTCAGATGAACGCGAATCGGACCGGCGGCGGATATTGAATTATGGTCATACGATCGGCCATGCACTGGAATCGCTCGGGGGCTACCGTCGTCTGATTCACGGCGAGGCGGTGGGTATCGGCTTAGTCGCGGAAGCGGATCTCGCCGTCCATCTGGGGCATTGCACAACGGAGGTCTCAACTCGGATCCGGCGGTTGGTCCAGTCGGCTGGACTGCCCGATCGTCTGCCGCCCAGGACATCGTTCGGCGCGCTGTGGCGTGCCATGCAACACGATAAAAAGGTCGTGGGTGGCAACGTTGTCGGCGTATGGCCCCTCCGTATCGGTGACGTGGTGATCCGGCCTGTTGCAGAAGGAGCCTGCGCGGAGTGGTTCCGAACGTTCGAGGCCTCTTCGAAGCGGCGCAAGACGGGCAGGCGAAAGACCTAGCACGATGGCGATCAAGCGTTCTCCCTCGCTCGCGCACCTGGAACAGGCACTGAAAGAAAAGACCCGTGAGGTCGATGTCCTCCATCGGATCACGGATTCGATCAGCAATACCCTCGATCTGGAAGCCGTTCTCAAGCATATCGTCGAGATCGTCGTCGAAGTGACGAAAGCCGACGCCTGTCTGCTTTACTTACTGTCCGACGGCCAGGATGAATTGATCCTCAGAGCGTCCAAAAACCCGCATCCCAAGTTGATCGGGCGAATCACGATCGGCATGGGCGAGGGCATCACCGGTTGGGTCGCGCAAGAACGCACCCGCGTCGTCATTCCCAGCAATGCGAGCGATGATCCCCGGTTCAAATTTTTCCACAATCTTCCGGAAGACCGACACCAGGCGTTCGTCTCTGTCCCGATCATGGCCAAAAAGGAAGTGGTCGGCGTCATCAATGTGCAGCACAAACGTCCCAAACGCTACCGTCCGGATGAACTGGCCCTGCTTTCGACGATTGCCAACCAGGTGGGTGGTGCAATCGAAAACGCCCGGTTGTACGAGCAGATGCGACGCAAGGCCTTGCAGGTCGAAACACTGTCTCAGGTGTCGGAGACGGTGGCCTCCAGTCGTTTGATTGAAGACGTGCTGCAGCTGCTGGTCACGATGACGGCGCAGATGATGAATTCCAAGATTTGCTCGATCATGCTGTTGGACGAGACGACCGGAGATCTGCGCATCGAGGCCACGCAGAGTCTGAGTGAACATTACCGACGAAAACCGAATCTGAAGATCGGGCAAAGCGTCAGCGGCCGTGCGGTGCAGGAACGTCGGCCGATCATCGTCGGCGATGTGACCAAGGAACAGGAGTACATGTATCCGGACATGGCGAAGAAAGAAGGGCTCTGCTCGCTCTTGTCGGTGCCCATGATGGTCCGCGAAAAAGCGGTGGGCGTCATTAATAGTTATACGTCGGTGCCGCACGCCTTTACGAGCGAGGAGGTCAAGCTGCTGCAGGCGATTGCCAATCAAGCCGCGATCGCAATCGAGCACACGAAGCTGATGGAAAAGTCATTTGAGATGCAGGAGGCCTTGGCGGTTCGCAAATTACTGGAGCGGGCAAAAGGCTATCTCATGCGGTCGAAGAAGCTGACTGAAGAAGAGGCGTTCAAGCTTATTCAGCGGCAAAGCATGGATCTCCGGAAATCAATGCGTGAGATTGCGGAAGCCGTGCTGCTTGCGGGCGAACTCGAAGAACGGGCCGAAAAGCAACGAGGCTAGGTTACTGTTGAGGAACCGGATTTTGAGGTTGTGAGCGGGCGCGTTCGGCTTGTTGATCGGCCAGTTGTTTCTTGATCTCCTGCAATTCTTTTCGCAGTGCTTCGATTTCAACGTCCTTCTTCGCCGGATCGGCTTTTTCCATCTTTGGGGACGGTGGCTGGGGAGGCGGGGGGGCGGGCTGCGCTGAAGCAGGAACACTGGCTGCGGCAGGCAACCGGTCCAGCAACGCGTAGTCGATCACCAGCGTCTTACCAGTCGACTTGATATCAAGATACGTGTCGGGTCGTTTTGCGGCCTCTGGAACGAACGATAGCGTGCGGGTCGCTAATCCGGTTGCGTCCGAGTTCGTGTTGGTGGGCATCTTGGTCGTCGTTGCTGCTTCTTCCCGGGAGTGATACTGGGTCAACGTGACGTAGAGTGAACGACCATAGGCATAGAGGACGGCGGTTGTTGACAACGGGCCTGGCTTGTCCGCCTGTCCGGTCCTGAAGCCCACTTGTTGATCCGACGCGGCACGCCTGAGCCCTTCAGAAATGAGCGGTGCGAGATAGCCCACTTCGCTCCCCGAGAACACCGGACGAGTGTCCGGGACTGTGGAAGAAATCTTCGACCCTGGCTGCTGTTCGCGGATGAGGATTCCGCTCAACAAGATCGCGATGGTGCTTGAATCAATTTTGATGGGATGTGCGGCTTGAAGGGAGCCATCCGAGATTCGTTTCAAATAGACGGCGCCCTGAGGGGACTCATCGATCTTGACGTCGAGCTCCGGTCCGGTCGCGCAGGCAGCACACAGCAGTGCGGCGGACAGACAGGCGGTTAGATCACGTCGGGCGCGCATAACAGCAATTCGAAGCTAGACATTAAGGTGCTTTCGTGGCCGGTTTCCCCATGTCCCGACGGATGTCTTCCATTTCCTTCTTCAGATTTTCGATCTCGACATCTTTCTTTTTCATCTCTTCTTTAATTTGTTTGATGTCCTGGTCCTTGGCGTCGGGCTCAGAAGGACGCTTTCCGGCGGTGGGAACAGGAGTTCCGCCAACGGCGGGAAGTTGAGCCAACCGTCGATAGTCAATGGCGAAGACAGTGTCCGGCGAACTGCCGAACAGCCCGGCCTTCTCATTGGGCTTCAGCGCTTCCTTCGGTTCAAACACCAATTCTTTGTCTGCCTGCCCTGTGGAATCGGGCAGCCGCCGATTGGCCATATTGATGGTATCCGTTTGTTCAGCCCGTTTGCGATATTCGCTCACGGTCAGATAGAGCCACTGGTCTCGAGCCATCAGATGTCCGGATGTGGTTTCGAGGAGCGTGGAATTGGTGAGGAGAGGATCGGAAGATCCCACCGCCGCCCCGCTTCTATTCGCGTAGGAAAGCTCGGACGGATACCGGCGCACTTGGAACCCGACCTGCTGGTCAGGAGCTGCTTGTCGGAGCGCAGCCGTCAGGAGAGGGGCAAGAAAGCGGATATCGTCCTCCGAGAATGCTCGGGCCGTGGCCGATGGCTTTGCGAAGGCCGTCTGGAGGGCGGTTTTCCTCTCCGTGACCATGACACCGTTCAGCGTACGGGCGATGACTCCCTCCTCGATGGAAGCTGGGTGGGCCGCTTTCAATCCACGATCCGGGATACGTTCGAGATAGACCGAACCCCGGGGTGCTTCGAGCACGATGCTATCCACTTCGGGGGCATGGGCACATCCGTTGAGCAGGGCAAGGCTACCGACGATCAGCGAAATGCATCGCCGCAGTTTTCTCGTTTTATGCGGAGGTTGGTACGAAATGAACTGCATAGTCCGGCGGAAGTGTAGCATAGGGTATGGTCTCCAGGAAAATGCCTTGACAACGACAGGAGAGGGTCTTATAAGCGTGCCTCACGTACCGCCAGCGAGAAGGACAAAGGGGTCCTGATCGACGGTATGGGTCATCATGAGAGGACAATGGCGTCCTTTTGGTCCAACGACTGGGCCGGAAGGGCGTTTTTTTTTGAGTGTCATGCCCTCCGGTATTGAGCGTCATATGGGATACCCAAATAGGAGGGAGGTTTTCTCATGACTAGGCAGCTCATGCGAAGCGCCGGGCACATCGTGTTCGGTGCTATTTTCATGTGCAGCGTCGCGCCGGTATTCGCTCAGCAGGATGCTGGAGAGCCCAAGAGTGCTGAAGAGGCCGCTGGTGGTGGACAGATAATCCGGAAGGAGGACCAGCCGCCGCCTCACCTCTGCGCAGGATGCGTGGCGCCGATGTTTACGGAAGGCAGCAAGGGAAGCCTCAGTCCGTACGGACGAATCGAGTTGGACGCGATCTACAGCACCAGAAATACGAACCCATTAGATCCACAACAATTCAACGGCTATGGAACAGCGGCCGGCCGTCAAAGCAATAGCAGCAGCACTCTCAATCCCCGCTATAGCGTCTTTGGTCTTCGCGCCGACAGAACTGATGGTAAGCATACTCTGGCGGGTGTCGTCGAGGTGGACTTCTATGGACAATCCGATAGCGGCAACAACCTGTTGCCTCGTCTGCGTCTCGCCTACATGAAGTATTCACCGAACAACAATAAGACAACGTTCACGATCGGGCAGGATTGGAACCCGATCATGGGATTACTCACCGACAACATCGACTTTTCGATCATGGGCTACACCGGCAATCTCTGGCAACGTATTCCGCAGATTACGGTGCGGCAAAAGTTTTCGGATAATTTTGAAGGGCTCCTGACGGTCATGCGCTTTGAGCGCGGCCTGTCAAACTGTTGCGGCAATACCCAGTCGAGGCCGAATCCTGGTACCGGAGCCAATGGGGGCGGGCCCGGCAGTACGAATTCTTTTAGCGATCCGGTGCAAATGCCCTATTTCGCAACGAGATTCGCGTACAACGGAACGGGTAACTTGGCAGGGACGATGATCGCCGCAAACGCCGCCTACCGATACTATCGGTCTGCACCATTGTTCCCTGGCCAACCGGGAGCCATTGCTGCTGCCTTTACGTCTGGCAGGGATATCAACTCCTATGTTCTGGGTCTAGAGGCCGTCCATCAGCTCACCAAACAATTGAGATTGATGTGGGAATTGGCCTATGGCCAGGCCCTCGGGAACGAATGGTTTCGATGGAATCAGGACTTAAATTGGTCGACCGGAGCTCCTATCCGCACCATGACCACCTGGTTCCAGCTGAGTTATGCCCATTCGAGAGACTATACCTTCTTGTTCGGGTACGGCATTGACAATCCTCTCGACCGGGATTTGCAGGGCAGCATCAACGCCTATGGGGCAGCTGGCAATAACTCGAGCATCCAGTATCTCTCCAATCAACGGACCTATCTCACCGCCATCCATCCGGTTTGGGCGGATCTCGTAATGGGGTTTGAGTGGCAGCACTTCTGGACGAACTGGGCTCAGCCCACGACGTTTGTCGGAAAGGCATCAAATCAAGCCGATATGTTTACCCTGTCCGCATGGTACAACTTCTAAAGGCGAGGATGATCAGACGGTCTATTGTCAAAGATTGACGGCCAAAGGAGAATTGAGCATGAGCGAGATCAAAACACAAGATTCGAACACTACGCTGACGGTGGAGGGGCAACCTTCCCGGCGGGAATTTCTGGTACAAGGTTCGAAGGCCGCAGCCGGAGTGGGCATCGCCGCCCTGCTCGGAAATCTGGGCCACTGGGCCCTGTCGTATGCCGCCGACAAGGAGCCGATCAAGATCGGCGTGCTGCATTCATTGAGCGGCACGATGGCCATCAGTGAAGTATCGCTGCGCGACGTCGTCTTGATGGCGGTCGACGAGATCAATGCGAAGGGCGGCATCATGGGCCGTCAGGTCAAACCGGTCGTTGTGGATCCTGCGTCGAACTGGGATCTCTTTGCGGAAAAGGCCAAGCAGTTGCTGCTGCAAGACAAGGTGACCGTCGTCTTCGGCTGCTGGACCTCGGTCAGCCGAAAGTCGGTGCTGCCGGTCTTCGAGAAAAACAACGGCCTGTTGTTCTACCCCGTCCAATACGAAGGCGAGGAATGTTCGCATAACGTGTTTTACACCGGTGCCGCCGTGAACCAGCAGGCGGTGCCAGCGGTTGAATACCTCATGAGCAAAGAGGGCGGAGCCTACAAGAAGTTCTATCTGTTAGGAACCGATTACGTCTATCCACGGACCACGAACAAAATTCTCCGGGCCATGTTGCTGGCCAAGAAAGTACCAGAAGCCAACATCATGGAAGAGTACACGCCTTTTCACCATCAGGACTATCAGACGATCGTGGGCAAAATTAAGAAGTTTGCGGCAGGCGGTGGGGCTGCCGTCATCAGCACAATCAACGGCGACAGCAACGTGCCTTTCTACAAGGAATTTGCCAATCAAGGCTTACGCGCCGAAGATGCGCCCATCATGGCCTTCAGCGTGGCCGAGGACGAGCTGCGCGGGATGGATACCAGTGCGCTGGTCGGCCATCTGGCGGCCTGGAACTACTACCAGAGCGTGGATACGCCGCAAAACAAGAAGTTTGTGGCCGATTTCAAAGCCTATTGCAAAAAGAACAATCTGCCGGACGGCGAGAAGCGCGTCACGGACGATCCGATCGAAGCCGCTTATTTTGGAGTGCACGTCTGGAAACAGGCCGTGGAAAAGGCAGGAAAGACCGATGTTGACGCGGTGCGCAAGGCTGTTTATGGTCAAAAGTTCCTTGCACCGGGTGGAGAGATCATGATGGACACCGGCAACCAGCATACGCACAAGCCGGTGTTGATCGGAGAGATTCTCAAGGACGGGCAGTTCAAGGTGGTCTCCCGTTCGAAGGGATTGGTCAAGCCCGAACCCTGGAGCGAGTACACCAATCCCGATAAGGGGTGCGACTGGATCAGTCATCAAGGTACGTATCCTAAAAAATAAGTGGAGTAGGGAACAAGGGGAGAGCGAAGCGGGTGGCGTGAAGAAAATCCACGTCACCCGTTTGTCTTGTTTAGGAGTTGTCGCGATTGTGACACGATTGTCGCTGGCCGTGCTGTTGTTGGCAGCCGTCGTAAGCATGGTTGCCGGCCAGACGCTTGCCGCAAACCTACAATCCTCTCCCGCCCTTTTGCCTCTCGAACAGGCGCTGTCTCAGATCGTGAGTGAAGACGAAGCCGTCCGTGAAGCAGCGCTGCGCGTCTTGCTCGAGCAGGGCGACGGCACCCTCATTCCTCGTCTCGAGGACATCCGAGCCAATGCCGACAGATCCATCCGGCAGGCCATCAAACCGGTGATGGACTTGCTCAGGAACCGGGCCAAACTACAGAGTCCTGAGGCGGATGCTCGACGCTCGGCCGCGACGGACCTCGGCATGCTAGGGAAGCCTGTCGCCATTCCATGGCTGGATCAGGCTGCGGCAAAGGAACCAAATAAATGGGTGCGCTACACGATGCAGGAATCGGCGGCTCTGCTGAAGCTGGTTGGTAATGATCAGGCTGCCAAATTGGTCGCCGTCGACCAGCTTGGAAAGCTCGCGAGTCAGAATGCTGTTCCAGCTTTACAGGAACTCGTTAGTGCAGGGAGCGCGGAAGGGGTCAATGCATCTCAGCAAGCACTGGCCGAGGCGGCCCGAGTCTCGATCGAGCGCATTGAAACGTGGGCTGTGTGGTCCACCGCGATCGAAACGCTGTTCCGGGGCATTAGCCTCAGCTCGATTCTTTTGATCATGTCGGTGGGGCTCGCCATCGTATTCGGTCTGATGGGCGTCATCAACATGGCCCATGGAGAGCTGATGATGGTCGGCGCCTACGCCACGTTCGTGACCCAAGAGGCCTTCAAGGCGTTTTTCCCTGCAACGATGTTCGATTACTATTTCGCTGCAGCCATGCCCATGGCTTTTCTCGTTGCGGCAGGCTGCGGGATGCTGCTCGAAGTCACGGTCATTCGTTTCCTGTATGGCCGGCCGCTGGAAACGATGCTGGCGACCTGGGGCATCAGCCTCGTGCTCATGCAGGCGGCACGCGTGTACTTCGGCGATTTGACGGCCGTGGCCGCTCCGGCTTGGCTGAGCGGTGGACTACAAGTAATGGTCGGGGTCTTTCTGCCCAACAACCGGCTGTTCATCATCCTGCTGTCGGTCATCTGTGTTCTGACGATCTATTTCATGTTGTTTCGATCCGGTCTTGGACTGCGTGTCCGCGCGGTCACCCAGAACCGGAACATGAGCGCCTGCCTGGGCATTCCGACCAGGAAGGTGGATGCCTATACGTTTGCGTTCGGCTCGGGGTTGGCGGGCATCGCCGGCTGGGCATTGACGCTGATCGGGAACGTCGATCCGGGGCTGGGTCAGAATTACATCGTCGACTCATTCATGGTCGTCGTCACGGGAGGCGTCGGGAAATTGGCCGGCACCATCGTCGCCTCATTGGGCATCGGGGGCTTGAATAAGCTGCTCGAGCCGAGCCTGGGCGCGGTCTACGGCAAGGTCTGTATTCTCGTGCTGGTCATTCTCTTTCTGCAATGGCGGCCGTCGGGATTGTTTGCGATCAAGGGCCGCCATGCTGATTCTTGAGGGGTCCTGAAAATGGTTTTACACTGCGTTCTCGGTCGCTCTCGCGTCTCGACGTACCAGATACAGTACGCCTCGACGCGTCTGCTCCCTGCGGCCTTGTGTAGAAACCATTTTGAGTACCCTGAAATACGTAAATCGAGAACCCATGTCTGAGCACGAATCACTCCGGCAAACCCGCGACATTGGCCTGGGCTTCTGGATCACGGGCTTTGTGCTGCTGGTGCTCATGCCGCTGTTGAACGTGCTGCCTCCCGAAGATTCCTGGCTGCATTTTTCGGATTTTTCGCTGAATCGGTTCGGCAAATTTCTCGCATTTGCCATCTTGGCGCTGGGGCTGGATCTGATTTGGGGCTACACCGGCGTCCTCAGTCTTGGCCAGGGCGTGTTTTTCGGTCTTGGCGCGTACTGCATGGGTATGCACCTCATGTTGACGATCGGCAAAGAGAGCGTCTACGGCAGTGACCTTCCGGACTTTATGGTCTGGAACCAGGTGAAGGAACTGCCGTTGTTTTGGAAGCCGTTCTACAGCTTTCCTGCCTCCGTCCTGGGGGCCATCCTGGTGCCGACGGTCTTTGCATTGATCTTCGGCTTTCTGGCCTTTCGCAGCCGGATCAAAGGCGTGTACTTTGCGATCATTACTCAGGCACTCGCGTTGGTGGCGTGGCTCGTATTCAACCGTAATGAGACGAACCTTGGCGGGACGAACGGCTTGACTGATTTCAAGCAAGTGCTCGGGTTCCGGCTCTCAGACGCCGGCACTCAACGAGCCCTTTACGTGCTGACCGTGCTCTGCCTCGGCGGCGCCTATTTACTCTGCGGTTGGATTACACGCTCACGGGCGGGACGTGTCCTGATTGCCGTGCGCGACAGCGAACCACGCGTCGTATTTTCCGGATACACGCCGGCGAACTATAAACTCTTCGTCTTTGTGGTTGCTGCCGCCCTCGCCGGTCTGGCCGGCATGCTGTATGTGCCGCAAGTCGGGATCATTACACCCGCGCAGATTGGGGTCTTGCCCTCGTTGGAAATGGTTATCTGGGTGGCGGTGGGCGGTCGTGGAACGCTGGCAGGCGCAGTACTCGGAGCGGTCAGCGTTAATTTGGGCCGCAGTGTGCTGACCAACTATTTCCCGGAGCTCTGGCCATTCATGTTAGGGGGACTCTTTGTGGTCGTCGTGCTGCTGTTTCCTGACGGACTCGTAGGTATCATTCGTCAGGTGAGGGAGCGGATTGGATACTTCAAGGCCAAGGCCACCGCCCTTCCCGAAGAGGAATTGGGATGAGTGAGCGCGGTTCCATCATTTATCTGGAAGGCGTGGTCGTCGATTACGACGGTTTCAAGGCTCTGAATAATCTCAACTTCATTGTCAACTACAATGAGCTGAGAGTCGTGATCGGGCCCAATGGAGCCGGCAAAACGACGCTGCTCGACGTCATCTGCGGTAAGACGACACCAGTGGCAGGCCGAGTGATCTTTGGAAAGGATCAGGAGCTCATCGGCAAGCCCGAGGATGAAATCGTCGAGCTCGGCATCGGCCGAAAGTTCCAAGCACCCTCGATCTATGCGAATTTGACGGTGTGGGAAAATCTCGATCTCTCGCTCAAGCGGCCCAGCAAAGGCGTGTTTTCGACACTGCTAGGGAATTCGACGGCGGCGGAACGGGAAAAGATTGAGCAGACGTTGACGACGATCGGTTTAAAAGACTGCGTCCATGTCAGAGCCGGTTCGCTGTCGCATGGACAAAAACAGTGGCTCGAAATCGGCATGGTCATTTTGCAAGATCCTTCTCTGTTGCTGGTGGATGAGCCGGTGGCCGGAATGACCGACAAAGAAACGGAGCAGACCGGCCGGCTGCTGCAATCGCTGGCTGAGAAACATGCCATTGTGGTGATCGAGCACGATATGGAGTTTGTCCGCCAGATCGCCCGCATCGTCACTGTACTGCACGAGGGCACCGTCATCTGCGAGGGGACGGTAGAGAAAGTCCAATCGGATGAGCGGGTGAGAGAAATCTATCTCGGCCGCCAGAAAGTCACCCATGCGTGAGGGGATGCTGAGAAGAAACTTCGGCTGCGTTCTCGAGAGCATCACGCGGGATAAGAGAATGAATTTGTCATGCTGGAACTAAAGCGGATCAACGCCTATTACGGCGAAAGTCATATTCTTCGTGATGTCTCCTTTACGATCTCGGCAGGCGAAGTCGTTTGCCTGATGGGCCGAAATGGCGTCGGGAAGACCACGACATTAAAAGTCATTACCGGTCTTCTGCCGGCTCGCTCGGGAGACATGCTGCTCGATGGCAGCAATATCACAAAGTTCTCGACCGACCGCAGGGCGCGGCGCGGTTTGGCCATTGTGCCGCAAGGACGTGAAATCATTCCCCATCTCACCGTGCGAGAAAATTTACAGCTGGGATTTTGGGCCAGATCCGATCAGCCGAGCGCGGCCACTGAGAAGTCGGCCTTCGATGAGGTGTATCAGCTATTTCCGAAACTAACCCAGATCCTGCATCGTCCCGGCGGCGTGTTGAGCGGCGGGGAGCAGCAACAGTTGGCGATAGGGCGCGCGCTGTTGTCGAATCCCAAGCTGCTGCTGTTGGACGAGCCGACCGAAGGGATTCAGCCCTCGATCGTCGACCAGATTGAAGACGTCATCATCGGTTTTAAGCGATCACGACGATTCGCCATTCTACTCGTCGAACAGGGACTCCACTTTGCCGCGCGGCTGGCGGAGAAGTATGTGGTGATGGCCAAAGGCGCGGTGGTGGCGGCGGGCAAGAGCGATGAGTTGAGTGCTGAGATGGTTCGGCAGCACTTGACGGTGTAGCGCATTGGCGATCAGCCGTCCGTATCCCCCGGGTGTTAGCAATGAAGGATTGCGGGTCCTGTCGCCGATCACCTCTCGTCCTCGCACCCCGCCCGGTGTAGGGACGCCGCTGCGGGCGAGCGGCTGATCGGCACCACCCGCCAAGAGCCTGACAGCAAAAATGACAGATGGGCGACCGAGCGCGCGAAACCGGCACCACTCTCATTCAAGAGAAAAGTTCGCCGACTACACTGCTTACCCGCCTTTTCCATTCTTGCCCGGCTCATGTGAATAGGGTAAGAAAAGGGCGTGTGGTATCGCAGTCATGCCGCCAGTTGTTCCTTCCTCGTCGCCCTGATTCTCGCCATTGGTCTGGTTGACGCAAGGGCGGAAGAGCCGTCAGGTCCCGTCGCCAAAAGGCTCGAACATGTGGCGCTCAGGGCTAAAGAAGCAGAACGGGTGGTCGAAAAGCGGCTGCTGTCTGAATCTTTGAGGCTGCAGTTCTATGGGTATCTCGAAGGCTCGTACACTCAAAACTTCAACAATCCCTCCAACCGGATCAATGAGCTCCGAATCTTTGATGTGAACTCGAATCAGTTTCGACCGAATTTGGCGCAAGCCGTGCTGGAACGGGAGGCGAAGGCCGATGGCTCGGGATGGGACCGCCTTGGATTCCGCGTGAAATTCAATGCCGGGCGCGATTCCGACTTCATCGGTGGCGTGAACCTGAGCACTTGGGCCGATTTTCAAGAATTCTATGTGCAATATCTGGCTCCTGTCGGTCGTGGACTCAATATCCAGGCCGGCCAAATCAACAGTCTCGTGGGATACGAGGTCGTCGAAAGTCCGCGCAATGCGAATTATTCCCGCTCCTGGCTCTTCGGATTGGGACAACCGTTCACCACGCGCGGCTTGCGCCTCTCGTATGACTTTGACAAGCAGGTTTCCTGGGCGGTTGGAGTCATTAGTTATATCAACTCATCTCGGGGTGATACGGAGAATGATCCCCTGGTGGAATCGGCATTGACCGTAAATGTGTCCGAGCAGGTGAGGGTAACACTCTACGGCCTGGCTGGGCACCGGTCAGGCCCAACGGGAACACCGGGGGGATTCCAGTCGTTGATCGGCGGCTATTTCAGTTGGCAAATGACAGAGCAGACCTCGGCAGTTGTCGAAGCGTATTACTCAAACCAGGCGAACAGCAGCAGGATCACCCAGGCGGGCAATGCACGATGGAACGGGATCGCAGCCTATCTGATCTATGATGTTACTAAACAATGGGGCGTCCGTCTGCGCGGCGAATGGTACGAAGATGCGGGAGGGTTCACGACGTGCCAGGGCACGACAAGCTACTCGCCACGAGCCAACGTCTGTTTCGGCGCGACATCCAGCACGCCGGCTCCGGCGATCGCGCAGACCCTCTGGGAATTTACGAGCACGGTTCAATACAAACCGTTCACCTCGCTCATGACGCGTCTGGAATATCGCTATGACAAATCCAACCAGAACGTCTTTCAGATTGGGGGACGAGCGACCAGCTACCAGCCGACCCTCTCGCTCGGCGTCGGCTCGACGTCGATCGACGCGACGCTCGCCGACGCGGCGATCGCGCTCGTCGTCG
>Ga0081455_10002419_pt1 | contig 22263 bp, 21 predicted proteins | sample TabmetS3T2R1_FD_70207 | JGI IMG/M metagenome (GOLD analysis project Ga0081455, IMG submission 70207) | Tabebuia heterophylla rhizosphere microbial communities from the University of Puerto Rico - S3T2R1 | ecosystem: Host-associated > Plants > Roots > Rhizosphere ...
TTCGACGTGATTTCCCGGACAGAATGGCGGCTGCCGGTAAATCAGGCAATGACCTCCGAGGTAATGGCTGCCGTGACATGCGGTTCGAAATTCGCCATATCATCGGTATGCGCCAGTTCCCGCCCCGCCGTATCGTCTGCCTGACCGAAGAGACCGTCGAGACGCTGTATCTGCTCGGCGAGCAGGACCGCATCGTCGGCGTCTCCGGTTATGCGGTGCGGCCGCCGCAGGTCCGCCGCGAGAAGCCGCGGGTTTCCGCCTTCATCTCCGCCGACATTCCGAAGATTTTGGCGCTTGAGCCGGATCTCGTGCTCGCCTTCTCCGATCTGCAGGCCGGCATCGTCGCCGATCTGGTGCGCGCAGGGATCGCCATCCATGTCTTCAACCAGCGCGACATCGCCGGCATCCTCGCGATGATCCGCACGCTCGGCGCCATCGTTGGCGCAGCGGAGCGTGCCGATCAACTCGCGCGCGACTTCGAACAGCGCCTCGCACGCATCGCAGCGGCACCCCGTCCTTCGCCCAAGCCAAAAGTCTATTTCGAGGAATGGGACGATCCGCTGATCTCCGGCATCGGTTGGGTGTCCGAACTGATCGAGATCGCCGGCGGCGAGGACGCGCTGCCGAAGCTGCGGCTTCAGCAGGCGGCCAAGGACCGGATCATTTCGCCCGATGTGGTGCGCGACACGGCGCCTGATGTGATCCTCGCCTCCTGGTGCGGCAAGAAGGTCGTGCCCGATCGCATCCGGCAACGTCCCGGCTGGAGCGATATTCCGGCGGTGCGCAACAATCGCATTGTCGAGATCAAGTCGACGATCATCCTGCAGCCGGGACCGGCGGCGCTGACGGATGGGCTGGACGCGATCGTGAAGGCGTTGTGGGACTCGAATCCGTAGGGTGGGCAAAGGCGCGCAAGCGCCGTGCCCACCATCTAACGCACGGTGCAAGAAATGGTGGGCACGCTTCGCTTTGCCCACCCTACAACTCGCAATGACGCGGAGAGATTATCGGCCTAAACCTTCTCCACCCCGCACCATTCCGCGATGAACAGCGCGGTGGCTTTCGTCGACTTCCGCAGCGAATCCAGTTCGACATATTCGTTGAAGCCGTGCATCGCGGCGCCCTTGGCGCCGAAGCACAAGCTCGGGATGTTGTAGTTCAGGCCGTAGAACCGCGTGTCGGTCAACGCGGTGAACGCGCGATCCGGCACCGCGCCGCCATAGACAGCGCCGAACGCCTTTGCGAATGCCGCCTCCGGCTCGGCTGAATTCGTCAGCTCATAGCCTTCCGACAGGAAGCCCGACCATTCGACCTGCGGCGGGTTGTTGGAGAGGAAACGGTGATCGCGCGCGGCCGCTGACACGCAGGCCAGAATCTCCTTCTGGCATTCGGCAATCGACCAGCCCGGCAGCACCGCAATGCGGCAATCGACGTCGCACCAGGCCGGTACGCTGGAGGCCCAGTCACCGCCCTTGATGATGCCGGGGTTGAAGTTGAGGGGATGGCTGACCGCCTTGAAATGGCGGTCGGCCTTGGCGCGCTCGTTCCAGTCGGCCTCGAGCTTTTGCAGGGCGTGGATCAAATGATAGGCCGCCATGATCGCGTTGGCGCCCGCGCCGGCCTCGAACACGTGCACCGGGAAGCCGCGCACCTTCAGGCGAAACCAGATCACGCCGACCTGCGAGCGCACCATGGTCTCGCCGGTCGGCTCCGGGATGAAGCAGGCGTCCGCGCGATAGCCGCGCTGCAAGGTGGAGAGCGCACCGACACCGGTAGACTCCTCCTCGATCACGGACTGGAAATGGATGCGCGCCGTCGGCTTCAGCCCCGCGGCCTTGATCGCGTCCAGCGCATAGAGCGCGCCGATGGTGCCGGATTTCATGTCGCAGGCGCCGCGGCCGTACATCCTGCCGTCCTTGATGGTGGGCGAGAACGGCGGCGTCTCCCACATGTCGAGCGGACCGGCCGGCACGACGTCACAGTGGCCCTGCAGGATCAGCGATTTGCCGGCATTATTGGACGGCCGGTAAGTGCCGACCACCGTGCGCGCCCTGGAAAAATCATGCTCGATCGGGCCGAAGCCGCGCAGATCCTTCAAATCCTCGACGTCGATATGCCAATCGTCGACCTCGTAGCCGCGCTGGCGCAGCAGGTCGCCGATCATGTCCTGGCACGGCCCTTCGGCGCCGCGGGTCGAGGGGATCGCAACGAAATCCCGCGTCGTCGCCAGTTGCGCGTCAAAGCCGGCGTCGACGGCGTCGAGGATTTTTTGCTGCGTATCGGTCGTCATGCGGCGGCTCCAGTCGCGAATTCAGGTCGGGAGCGCGCACCCTACCCCGATCTCAGCCGCCGGCGTAATGCGCAAAATGCGCATCCCGCAATGCATCTTCGAGCAGGCGGCCTTCCGAATAGGCACCGAGCGACGCCGGGCGCTCGACGCCGTCGAGAAGCCGCGGACAGGGTTCCGGCCGCCCCAGCACGGTACGCACCGGGATACGCTCGGCATAGATGGGAAGCTCGTAGTCCTCATCGTCGTCAGCGACGCCCTTCGACCTGATCTTGGCGGACGCCTGCTCGATCTCCATCGCGATCACAGACGTCGCCTTGATCTCCTGCACGGTGCTTTGTCTTAAGCTCGCGGTACGCTCCGGAAAGAAGCGGTCGACCATGGCGACCAGCGCGTGCTCCTTCTCGACCGGATCGGTGACGAGATAGGCGGTGCCGAACGCCATCACGGCGCGGTAATCCGCCGAATGGTTGAAGCCGCAGCGGGCCAGCACCAGGCTGTCGAGATGCGCCACCGTGAGGCAGACCCGCTCGCCTTCGGACTGGTTGCGCAGCATGCGGCTTGCGCTGCTGCCGTGCCAATACAGTTTGCTGCCCTCCCGCCAGAAGAACGTCGGCGTGCAATAGGGCTGGCCGTCGATCACATAGGAGACATGGCACAGCATCGAGGCGTCGAGCAGGCGATGGACAGTAGCATGGTCATAGAAGCCGCGATCGTGGCGCCGCTTCACCTGGTTTCGCGGCGATAACGGATACGCGTCGGTAGTCACGGCGTCGGTCACGGCAGTCCTCATCCAAATTGAGTGCGGTCGTTGACAGTTGTACCGGCCAATTTGGTCTGCGATAGTGCCAATTCCATGCGAAAAATTCCGACCAATTCTCCACCGTCCCCCCGCAAGGCCGAACTCGCGCTCGACCTCTCGGGTGCGCACGTGACGCCCGGCGCCTCCTCCCAGCACCGGCTCTATCAGGCGCTGTGCCACGCCATCACCGGCGGGATCGCAAAGCCCGGCGAACCGTTGCCGCCGTCGCGCACGCTGGCAAAACAGACCGGTTTTCGCCGCAACGCCGTCACCTCGGCCTATGAGCGGCTGATTGCGGACGGCTTTGCGGTGGCCACCGTCGGCTCCGGCACCTTCGTCGCCGCACGCATCCCCGCCCCAGCCAACGACGCACGCAAGACCAAGATCGCAATCGAGCCGCAGCAGCAGGGCCCGCTGGCGCTCGGCTGCACCCATATCGACGAGCGGGCGCTGCAGCGCTTCCGGGCGTTCGCCGGCCGGCGCATGCGCGCCTTCGGCGCCGAGCACCTCCACTATGGCGACCCCCGTGGCAGCCACGAACTCCGCGCCGCGATTGCGGACCACCTGCTGTCGGCGCGCGGGCTGCGCTGCGATCCCGACCAGATCATGCTGACGTCGGGAACGCAGCACGCGTTGCGGATCGTGCTCGGCGCGATCCTCAAGCCCGGCGATCAGATCTGGTGCGAGGATCCCGGCTATCCCGCCGCAAGACGAGCGATCGGGCATTGCGGCCTGCGTCCCGTCGCCGTGCCGGTCGATGCATCAGGCATGATCGTGGCCCGGGGCCGGGCGCTTGGTCCTTCAGCCGGCGCGGCCTACGTGACCCCGTCGCACCAGTTTCCCCTGGGCGTGCAGATGTCGATGACGCGGCGGCTGGAACTGCTCGACTGGGCCAGGGACGCCGGCGCCTTCGTGATCGAGGACGATTACGACAGCGAGTTTCGCTACGACGGCGCGCCCTTGCTGTCGCTCGCCGGCATCGACCACCTCTCGCGCGTCATCTACATGGGCACGTTTGCCAAGACCTTGTTTCCGGGATTGCGCATCGGCTATTGCGCCCTGCCCGAGCGCCTCGTCGGACCGGTGACGACAGCCCGCGCCGCGCTCGATCGTTTTCCCGGCACGCTGCTGGAAGGCGCGGTGGCAGATATGCTCAATTCCGGCGCGTTCGCCGCCAACCTGCGCAAGGTACGCGGGATCTACCGCGAAGCGCGCGACGTGCTGGCCTCGACGCTGTCGGCGGCATCGCAGGGACAACTTTCGGTGCCGGTGCCCTCGCAGGGCCTGCATCTGGTCGCGCGGTTCGATCCCTCAACCGATCCGCTGGTTGCCGCCAAGGCAAAGGGGGATGCCGGTGTCGCGGGCTGGCTGCTGGCGGAAACCTATTTTCGCGCGCGGCCGCTGCCGGGCTTTGTGCTGGGGTTTGCCGGCCACAAGCTGCCGCAACTGGTCGCCTCGGCCGAGCGGCTGGCGAAGTCATCGCTGGCCGCATTGCAGGCAGATCGCAAGTCCCGTGGAACCGGTCGAGTCAAGCTGCGGAAGGCCGCGAGCTGACCGCTCCGCCTGGCGCGCTCTATCAGAATCGCCGCAGCGTCACTAAGCTCGGTGGCTGAATCAACTTTCGCGGCGGAAATGGCGGATGCCCGGCAATCGCAACGTTCTCTATCTCATTATCGGCGTGTTGATCGTCGCCGTCGGCGTGCTCGGCTACAATCTCTATCAAGCCAAGCAAGAACCCGAGGGCCTGCAGATCAATGTCGGCCCCGATGGGCTGAAGATCAAGACCAAGTGAGGAAGACCGATTTGACGCCGATGAAAGCCGCCGCCGCCCTCGTTCTGTTGTTGCTCGCCACACCTGCGCTCGCCCAAGCGGTCTCGCGCGAGCAGGACATCCCCGACCTCAGGCTCGGCCAGCGCGTCCTGGTCGATGACGGATCGTGCCCGGCCGGACAGATCAAGGAAGTCCAGGGCGCGCAGATGACGGCGTCAGGCGTCGTGCGCACGCGCAAGTGCATTCCGCGGCTGGGGACCAAGAAGCGATAGCGGCGCTCGCCAATCGCTAGAACATGCCGTTGGTGTTGGCGGCCTTCTCCGGAATCTCCTGCACGACATCCCAGTGCTCGACGATCTTGCCGTTCTCGAGCCGGAAAATGTCAACGATCGCACGGCCGCGCGTGCCCTTCTCTCGCACGCTGTGGACGTGGAGGATCACGTAATCGCCGTCTGCGAAGACCCGCTTGATCTCGCTGCGGGAGTCCGGAAATTTCTCTCTCAGGAAACCGAGGAAGTTCTTGAAACCCTCGATGCCGTCAGGCGCCGTCGGATTGTGCTGGATGTAATGCGGGCCGAAGAACTTGGCGGCGGCATCAAAGTCCTTCCGGTTGAGCGCCGCATCGTAGAATTCGAGCACCGCCTTCTTGTTGGCCTCCTCACTGGCCGCGTCGGCGGCCGAAGCCGGAGACACGACGAACGGCAATATGCCGATGAGGCCGATGATGATGGATCGCATGGTCTTCCCCTGTGCTATCTGTTTCGGTGTTGAACCCGACCTACCAGCTGCCGTATTTGGCGACGACCCCGCGCCACAGCGCATCGCGCTCGCGCGCGAACGGCTCCTTGCCGACGCTGGCATTCTTCGCCGCTGCGGTGATCACCATCACCAGCTTGAGCTCGGGATCGACGAAGATCGACTGCCCGTAGACACCGAGCAGCGCGAACCGCCGCTTCTCGCCCGGAAACAGCCAGAACTGATAGCCATAGCCGAAATAGGGCGTCGCCTTGCGCGGCGTGAACGCCTCGGGCTGGCGGTGCCAGTCGGTGGCGTCGAGCAGATAATCCTTCGGCACGATCTGCCTGTCGCCCAGGGCGCCGTCGTTCGCCAGCAATAAGCCCAGGCGGCCATAGTCGCGCAGCACCGCATTGAAGCTCCCCGAGCCGGTCTCGGTGCCGTCCTTGATCCTGATCCAGGTCGCATCGGCCTCCGCGCCCATCGGCTGCCACAACCGCGTCGTCAGGTATTCGCTCACCGAGGTGCCGGTCACCGCGCGCAGCAGCAGCGTCAGCGCCACCGTCTGGTTGGATGCATAGTGAAATCGGCTCCCCTGCTCCACCTCGCGCGTCGTGAAGGCGCGCAGCGCCGCGACCGAGTCCTGCGTGAGGCGGATCCTGTTGAATTTCGCCATGTCGTCCTTGCCGTCATACACCTCCTGAAACGGCACGCCGGACGCCATCCGCAGCATGTTGCGGATCGTCGTCTCGCCGTAGGGATTGCCGGCAAGTGCAGGCACGTATTTGGCGATGGTGTCGTCGAGCGAGGCAATTTTCTTTTCGGCCAGCGCCATCCCCACTGCGATGCTGACAATGGACTTCGCCATCGAATGCGAAACAAGGCGATGGTCCGCATGGCGATCATACTGATAGCGCTCAGTCAACAGTTCGCCGTCCTTGATCAGCAGAAAGCCGGTGACGCGCTGATGGTTGAGAAAGTCGTCAAGCGTGCGGGTCTGTTGTTCGAACCGATACTCGATCTTCGGCTCGGTGGAGGTTTTCCGTAAGGCCAGCGGAGAAGCCGCCTTCTTCAGCGTGTAGTGCGGCAGGATGCTGTCGAGGTGACTGAACGATCCGATCCGGACGCGCTCGTCATAAAACCAGTTGGCGCGCGAGCCGATCGGGTAGCCGGCCGCCTTCCCCAACAGGTCCTCGTCGGGCGCGGCCCCGGCTGGCAGACCCAGCGCAACAAGCACCGTGCATGAGAGCAGGATTCGTCCCGGCTGCATTGACAGGCCCCGCACAGATCGTCGACCGGCCATTGCTTACAATGGCCGTTATCGGCGTGTCGAGACTGAGGGAATTGCAGGAGACCAGGTAACGCCGGCGTTACTGGTTCGTCGCCGGCTCGAACATGCACTGCAACGTCGGCTTGGCGATCTTGGTGAAGGTCGGCCCGATCTGGGATTGCTTCGACGCCGGGACCCAGGCGGTCTCGATCGTCGGCACGCCGGTCTCGCTGATGCCGCGCAGCAATGCTTCACGCAGGTCGGCATCTTCCACGGTCGCGGCGGCGTAGTCGTGCAGGCAGCCGCAGACGCTTTCGGGGTGCGCCCAGCGCCCGACCATATGCGGCGCGCACATCCGCACGAATTCGCCGCGCGGGTCGGGCACCTTGAAGAGCGAGCGGAATGAGGTCTGCGGCGGCTGAAACTGGACCTGGGCCTGCGCCGCGCCGCTGAGAAGGAGGCACGTCAGAACTACGGCAGAACAGATGCGTACCAACATGCAGGGGCCTTTATCGGCGATCTCTTTGCAACGGATACGCTACGCTTACTTGGCGGCCAGAACCATCGGCTGGGCGGCCGTGGTCGCAACCGGCGACCCACTATAGGCGAAGGTGCCGACGCCTGGCAGACCCTGATCCGCAGAACCAGCCATCGAGGAACCCGCCAGGATGAAGGCAAAGGCGAGGATGAAGCTGGTGGTTCGCATCTTAACTGTCTCCGGTTGTCGGTGGCTGCTGGCCGCCGGCTCGTTGGGAACCTGATAACGGCCGGCTGTTTCCGGACATCTGCGCCCAAAACGAAAAATGGTTTCGTCACACAGGAGAATTGTTTCGTCGCCGCCGGCGGACGAAACAATGGCGGAAAAAATCCAATGAATTCAGCCGGCACGCCCTTGCTTCAGATGTTCCGGCTGAACGCCGTAAACCGGCCATCGGGACCCTTCTGGCCCTCGTCCGGTCGACGAGGAACGTCTCGTTCGCAGGCTTATCGGGTGAACCGAAGCTTCGATCCGGCCGACTCAGTCAAACGCCGTGCAACTTTGCGCGGGCTCGTGCGTTTCGACCCCTCCTCAACAAAGGATAGCAGTCGTGGGCCATCGCAACATCGATGTTGGCAATGACACCCCGACCCGCAAACCCGGCCAGCCGGTTGTTGGAAACTTATCCGGGGGTTCCGAATTGCGGATCGATCCTTCCCTGAAGCGCCAGGAAAAAGCCTCGGAGCATCCCGTGGGCGTTTGTGGCGCGATGTCGCAGCAGGGCGGCGAATTCCGCGGCAATGTCTCGGCGCCGCAGAAATTCGTGCATCTGGTCGGCTGCCGCGACCGCAAGGTCGTACCCGGCCCGGAGGCCCGCCAATATTCCGATCCGCTCAAACGGTAAGCCCGAAGTCCTCATCCCGGAACCGGGATGGCATCGGGGCTTACTGGATGAATTCACCGCATTTCTGAACCGCGGCCTCGGTCGCCCCCCAGGGCATGATCGGCACCGAGGAGGTCGAGTTTTTGGGTGAACCTTCGATCAGCTTGTCCGAATAGACCATGTAGACCAGCACGTTGCGCTTGGCATCGCAGCCGCGAACGATCTGCATCTTCTTGAAGAACAGCGAGCGGCGCTGGCGAAACATGTCATCGCCCTGCTCCAGCTTGTGCTTGAACTTGACCGGGCCGATCTGGCGGCAGGCCAGCGAAATGTCCGAGACCTCCTCGGCAACCCCGAGCCAGCCCTTGAAGCCGCCCTTTTCCGGCACCGTGAAGTGACAGGCCACCCCGTCGACCTCGGGATCGTCGACGGCATAGGTCGCGAGCTTGTCGTTCGGGCTCAGCCATTTGAAGACGGTCGAGCGGCGAAAAATCAGGTCGGGCTCGTCCGCGGCCAGCGCCGGGGATGCCTGCCACACCGTCAGCGCCAACACCACCAAGGCCAGAATTTCCCACTTCTTGTCACACTTAACGACGGCCTTGGATGTCATTGATATCTCCGCTGAAGGGCACGTCGCCTATGTAGTGCTGCAATGCCGAACAGGAAGGCCATCGTGCTGACTCGATAGTGCGATACCTCCGGCCAGCCCGGCCGCGGCCGGTTAACGGAATGTGAGGCTTTTTTGCTACGATCAGGGCGAAAATCGCTGAAATTATAAGGCCTACGCTGGTGAACGCTTTTCGCCTCTGCGACAACAAACGGATTGGCAAGACGGTAGATTCGAGTACCTGGATTTGAGGGTTATGCGCGTGAGCGAGCATCGGTTTTTCAGTACGAGTATTGCGGACGCGACGATTTCCAAGCCGCGATTTTGGCAGATTGCGATGCTGACCGTGGCCGGCTCCATTGCCGCCGTTTCCCAGGCGGATGCCGCGGCCATGTTCTACTGGCAGGATTCCGATCCCAGTTATTACCGGCCGCTGCCGCCGGCGCAGCCGCGCAAGCCGAAGACACGCCGGCCGTCGGCCAAGACCGACGCTGCCGTCAAGGAGACCAACGCCAAGCCGCACGGGGCGCTGATCATCGCGATCTCGATCGAGCAACAGAAGGTCCGCGTCTACGACGCCAACGGGTTGTTCGCCGAAAGCCCGGTGTCGACGGGCATGAAGGGTCATTCGACCCCGATGGGCGTGTTCAGCGTCATCCAGAAGCACAAGATGCACCGCTCCAACATCTACAGCGGCGCGCCGATGCCTTACATGCAGCGCATCACCTGGTCGGGCGTCGCGCTGCATGCCGGCGTGTTGCCGGGCTATCCCGCATCACACGGCTGCATCCGCATGCCGATGGCCTTCGCCGTGAAGATGTGGAATTGGACGAGGATGGGCGCGCGCGTCATCATCACGCCCGGCCAGATCACGCCGGCCAATATCTCGCACCCCTTGCTGGTGGCGCAGAAGGTCGTGCCGCAGCCCCTGATCGCCGACGACCCGAAGCTCGATGCGCCCGCGATCAAGAGCGACAAGGGCGCGGACGCCAGCCGCGCGACCAGGCCTGCGAATGCCAGTCTGGCGAACTCGGAGCCGGGCCTCGATCTCCGATCGACGCTTGGGCACACCCCGCTGCGCGACCAGACCCACACCGCCGATGCCAGCAGCGCGCTGGCGGCGAAGAACGCGGTCATGTCCGATGCCGCGCCGTCTGCAGCCAAGACGCAGCCGGTCAGCGAGACGGCGAACACGGAAGCAAAGCCTGACACTGCAGCCGCAAGTGAGCCCGCGAAAACCGACGTTTCCGCCAGCGAAAGCATCAAGGCCGAGGACAAGCCCAGCGAGGCCAAAGTCGATGCGAAGTCCGATGAAGTAACTAGCGAGACTCCCACGGCGGCCATCACCAATGCGGAGCCTGCCAAGGCTGCAGCGCCGAAGGTCGAGGAAACCAAAACTTCCGAATCCAAGGCTTCCGAAACCAAGGCCGTTGAATCTAACGCGACGGAATCGAAGGCCGCCGAAAAGCCGGCGGAGCCCGTCAAGGCGGTCACCGATGCACCGGCCATTGCACCTGACGCGAAGAAAGATCCGGCGCGTCTGCCCGGCGCGGAAAAGGCTGCCAAGGCCGAAGCGCCCCGGCGCCCGGGCCAGATCGCCGTGTTCGTCAGCCGCAAGGATGGCAAGCTCTACGTCCGCGAGAACTTCAAGCCGCAGTTCGACGTTCCGATAACGATCGCGCCGGGCGACCGGCCGCTGGGCACGCATGTCTTCACCGCCGAGGCCGACAAGAACGACCCCAACCTGCTGCGCTGGTCGGTGGTGTCGCTGCCCGCGCTGCGCAACGCAGCTCCAGTCAGCGAGGACGACCGTCCCGCGCGGCGCAGGCTGGCCGGCGGTTCATCGGCCGAGACAAAGCCGCAGCCGGCGCAGAGCAGCCCGGCCGAGGCGCTGGACCGGATCACAGTCCCGCAGGACGCGCTTGTGCGGATCGCGGAATTGATCACTACCGGCGGCTCGATCATCGTGTCCGATCACAGCATCAACCAGGGCGGCGAAACCGGCGAAGGCACCGATTTCATCGTTCCTCTGCGCGCGGTCCGGCCATAACGGCTTGTTGAGCGGCGACGGTCCGGACGTTGCGCTATGCTTTGCGCTGTTGAACCACAGCCGAGGCGTTTCATGATCGACCGCAGGAGCGTGATGACAGCGGCGCTGGCCGCGATCGCAGCCGCCGCTTCGAACAGGAAATCCCTGGCGCAGACCGGCATGAGTCGGATTACGGCTTACGCGTTTTCATTTCCTGGATTGGACGGCGGCGATATCAAGCTGGCCGAATTTGCCGGCCGGCCGATCCTGGTCGTCAACACCGCTTCGCTCTGTGGCTACACGCCGCAATATGGCGGGCTGCAGGAATTGTGGACCGAGTTTGGCGAGCGCGGCCTCGTGATCGTCGGCGTTCCCTCCAACGATTTCGGCGGCCAGGAACCGGGCGGCGCGGCCGAAATCACCGCGACCGCACAGAACCACCACGTCACCTTTCCGATCGCCGCGAAGGCGGTCGTGAAGGGACCGAACGCGCACCCCTTCTACAGATGGGCGGCGGACGCGCGGCCGAAGGATGTTCCCCGTTGGAACTTCCATAAATACCTGATCGGTCGCAACGGCTATATCGCCGACGTCTTTCCGGAGTCCGTCGAACCCGTGGATACGCGGGTGAAAACTGCCATTGCCAGGGCGCTGGCCGGATCCTGAATAACCGGCACGGCGACAAATCGGCTGGGCGTAACCGCAGCGGTTGCGTTGGCGCGCCTGCTCCAACTAGGCTACTATGTGCTTCGGGGAATGGAGGCAGACCGGACGACGGCAGCGCCGCGACCGGATGCGGGATTCAAATTTAAGGAAAACACGATGCGTATAGCGGCAGGGATGATCTTTGCAGGCGCAGTTTCTCTGTTGGCATCAAGCGCGGCGTGGTCGCAGGCGCTGCCCACCAAGGGCGCGGCGGCCGCTCCTCAGGCCGCTCCCGCGGCGGCGCCGGCCCCCGCCCCGCCGCCGGCACCGGTCTCGACCCGTCCGCCCTGCAACAATCCCAACGCACTCGGCATCGGCCGCACCGTCGAGATCGACACCACGGGCGGTCCAGGCTTCGGCTTCGAGCATTTCAAGGAGCTCGACTTCCTGCGCGACAAGGAGGTGGTGCTGACCTTCGACGACGGTCCGTGGCCGGTGAACACGCCGTCGGTGCTGAAGACGCTCGCGGAGGAATGCACCACCGGCATCTTCTTCCCGATCGGCAAGCACGCCACCTACTATCCCGAAATCCTCAAGCAGGTGATGGCGGCCGGCCACTCGATCGGATCGCACACCTGGTCGCATGCCGCCCTCGTCAACAAGAAGCTGACCGAGCAGCAGCGCAAGGATGAAATCGAAAAAGGCTTCAGCGCCGTGAAATGGGCGCTGGGCGGCAAGGCGCCGGCGCCGTTCTTCCGTTTCCCGGCGTTGCAGCACCCGCCGGAGATGGTGACCTATCTCGGCACCCGCAACATCGCGATCTTCTCCTGCGACCTCGACTCGTTCGACTTCAAGGCCAGCAAGGCGCAGACGATCATCGACAACGTGATGCGCAAGGTCGAAAAGAACGGCAAGGGCATCATCCTGATGCACGACTTCCAGAAACATACCGCCGAAGCACTGCCCGAACTGCTCAAGAAGCTGAAGGAAGGCGGCTACAAGGTGGTCGCGATGCGCGCCAAGGCGCCGATCCAGACCATCGCGCAATATGACGAGGACATCGTCAAGGATCTCAAGCTGCCGACCGTGAGCTCGCGCCCGGTCTCCAGCGTCGTCCAGACGATCTCGGAATAAAAGCGGCGCGACGCACAGGTGGCGCTGCGCATCGAAGGCTATGTCATCGTCTCCGCCGACGGCATGCTGGCGGATGCGCGTAATGTCATGCCTGACGAATTGAAGTTCGAGGGCGACAAGGTGTTTTTCACCGCCGCCCTCGACCGCGCCGATTTGATCCTGCACGGCCGCAACTCCTACGAAGACCAGCCGAACTCGCCGCGGCGCAAGCGGGTCATCCTGACGCGCAAGGTCGATGCGATTGCGCCCGATCCGACCAATCCGAAAGCGACGTTGTGGAATCCCGCCGGTGCTTCGTTCGAAGCCGCCTGCCAGCAGGCCGGCGTCGCGTCCGGCACCGTCGCCGTCATCGGCGGTCCCGGCGTGTTCGGCATGTTCATGGACCGCTACGACGAGTTCTGGCTGTCGACCGCGCCGCATGTCCGCCTGCCCGGCGGCGAGCCTTGTTTCCCGGGTGTGCCTGCGCGTTCGCCGCAGGACATCCTGAGCGCTCATGGCTTGCGTGCCGGAGAGCCGCAGATGCTCGATGCGGCCGCTGAAGTCAGCGTCACACCGTGGCGGCGCAACGCCTAAGACATAATCCCTTTTCTCAAATCAGTCTCGCTGTAAGCCGCCCGCGGCTTACAGCCGCGACGCTCGACGGTTCACGGGTGGCGATCCGGAATTTTTGACCCGGTTAGATGTCCCCGTAGGCCGGTTCATTCGGCCGCGGGCCCTTGCCGTAGCCCGCGATCATGAACAGCGCGCCGATGATCGACAGGTTCTTCAGGGCGTCGATCAGCGTCTTGGCATTCTCGGGCGCCGGCTGATTCCAGAAATCGTGGAAGTAGAAGGTCGTGGCGATTACGAAGAAGATCAGCAGGATCGCAAAGAAGCGCGCGGCGAAATTGACCGCGATCATCAGCCCGGCAAGGATCTCGAAGCCGCCGGCCGCCACCGCCAGCAATTGCGGCGTCGGCATGCCCGTCATGGTTTCGAGTTGCGCGGTATAGGGCACAAGCACCGTCGGAATGGCCACCTTGGATGCGATGAAGTCCGCCGTCGGCTGAATCGCGAAAAGCTTGGTCGCCCCCGTGTACATGAAGAGCACGGCGAACAGGACTCGCCCGAAGGTAACTAACGCTGGCATGGGATCGGCCTCACTGAATAGCTTGCAAAAGATAGCAGGCGGCGCGAAACGATTATGGGCGTTTCGTGTCCGCTTTTCAAACGCTCAAATCGAAACCGTCCGCGCAGGGACCTGCGCGCGGCTCCACCAGACCTACCGATAGAAGCAGAACCAAGGCGCTTTCTTGATCATAGCGCTTCGCGCAAAGCATGCCTCCCCAGACTTGTCCGGGGTGGCGGGATTTCGCTCGAATAAAGCGCGTCGGAACAAGAGGCTAGATCCCGATTTTGAATCAATCTGAACCGGAATCTATCCGAACAGGGTCGGCTGCTGACGGCCGGCGCGCTCCTGGGCTTCGACAGCGGCCACCGCCGTCATGTTGAGCACGCCGCGCGCCGTCACGCCGGGGGTGAGGATATGCGCCGGCCGCGCCGGACCGATCAGGATCGGGCCCACCGGCAGCGCGTCCGCCAGCGTCTTGATCATCTGGTAGGCGACGTTGGCGGTGTCGAGGTTCGGCATGATCAGGATGTTGGCGTCGCCTTCCAGCTTCGAATGCGGCAGCACGAGTTTGCGCGCGGCGGCGGAGAGCGCAGTGTCGCCCTGCATCTCGCCGTCGGCCTCGATCTCCGGATGCTTTTCCTTCAGAAGCGCGGTGGCGCGGCGCATCTTGCGCGAGGATTCCGTATCATAACTTCCGAAGTCGGAATGTGACACGAACGCGACGCGCGGCTTCATGTTGAACCGCTGCACATGGATCGAAGCCAGCGAGGCGACCTCGGCGAGTTCCTCGGCGCTCGGATTGGGCCGCACCTGCGTATCGGCGATGAAATAGGAACCCTTGCTGGTGATCATCATCGCCAGCGCCGCGAAATCGCTGACGCCGGGAAGGAAGCCGATGATCTCGCGGACATGGCGCAGATGGCTCATGTAGCGGCCTTCGACGCCGCAGATCATGGCATCGGCCTCGCCGCGCATCACTGCAAGGGCGGCGATCACGGTGTTGTTGGTGCGAACCACGGTACGCGCCGCCTCGGGCGTGACGCCGCGCCGTCCGGCGACGTCGATATAGGTCTGCACATAGGAGCGGTAGCGCGGATCGTCCTCGGGATTGACGAGGTCAAAATCCTTCCCGGCCTTGATCGAGAGGCCGAACCGCTTGATCCGCGCTTCGACCACGGAAGGCCGCCCGACCAGGATCGGTCGCGCCAGTTTCTCCTCCAGCACGACCTGCGTCGCGCGCAGTACGCGCTGGTCCTCGCCCTCGGCATAGATCACGCGGACCGGCTGGGTCTTCGCCTTGGCAAACACCGGCTTCATGGTCAGGCCGGAACGGAAGGCGAAGCGCTCCAGCAGCGCGGTGTATTCCTCGAAATTCTTGATCGGACGCGTGGCGACGCCGGATTCCATCGCAGCCCTCGCCACCGCCGGCGCAATGCGCAGGATCAGCCGCGGATCGAACGGGCTCGGGATCAGCGAGCCCGGCCCAAACCCTTGCGCCTCGCCGCTGTCGAAACCCTGGGCCACCGCATCCGACGGCGGATCGCGCGCGAGCTGCGCGATCGCCTCGACGGCCGCATGTTTCATTGCCTCGTTGATCCCGGTGGCGCCGACATCGAGCGCGCCGCGGAAGATGAACGGGAAACACAGGACGTTGTTGACCTGGTTCGGAAAGTCGGAACGCCCGGTGCAGATCATCGCATCGGGACGCGCTTTCCGCGCCTCGTCCGGCATGATTTCCGGGTTCGGGTTGGCGAGCGCCATCACCAGCGGCTTGTCCGCCATCGACTGGACCATCTCGGGCTTCAGCACGTTCGGCGCTGAAAGCCCGAGGAAGATATCGGCACCGCCGATCACGTCCGCCAGCACGCGTGCGCTGGTCTTCTGCGCGTAGACCGCCTTCCAGCGATCCATCAGCGTGTTGCGTCCCTCATGCACGACGCCGTCGATGTCGCAGACCCAGATGTTCTTGCGCTGCGCGCCCATCGACACCAGGAGATTGAGGCACGCGATCGCCGCGGCGCCGGCGCCGGAGCACACGATCTTCACGTCTGACAGCTTCTTGCCGTTCAGCAGCAGGCCATTGACGATGGCGGCGCCCACAATGATCGCCGTGCCGTGCTGGTCGTCATGGAACACCGGGATCTTCATGCGCTCCTTGAGCTGCGCCTCGATCTCGAAGCACTCCGGTCCCTTGATGTCCTCCAGATTGATGCCGCCGAAGGTCGGCTCCAGCGCGGCCACCGTCTCGACCACGCGCTCGATGGTGTCGGCGGCGATTTCGATGTCGAAGACGTCGATCCCGGCGAATTTCTTGAACAGGACCGCCTTGCCCTCCATGACGGGCTTCGAGGCGAGCGGGCCGATATTGCCGAGCCCCAACACCGCGGTACCGTTGGAAACCACGGCCACCAGATTAGCCCTGGAGGTCAGCGCCGCCGCTTCCGCCGGATTGTTGGCGATTTCGGTGCAGGCGGCCGCAACGCCCGGCGAATAGGCCAGCGCGAGGTCGCGCTGGTTGGCGAGCGGCTTGGTCGCCTGGATCTCGAGTTTACCCGGGCGCGGCAGCCGGTGATACGCAAGCGCCGCGGAATGGAGCTCTTCAGAATAGGACGACATACACTCCCCCCACGGGCTTCAACGACCCCGAATTACTTTCGGCGGTCGGTCTTCTTTCGAACCGTTAGTTCTGCGGCAGATTGAGCCGGATGTGAAGCATGGGCAACCACTTGGATGCAACATCCGAGAGCATTCCCATCAACAGGGGGCATCGACGCAACGCGGCAAAGCCGGTAGCATAATATCCTCCCTACCCTGTCCCCTTGACCGACATATGGCAATTTTGCCTCCCGCTGATGTCGGCGTCCGGAGCACAACTAATGGTAAAGATACTGCTGGGTCTGGTCGCCGCGGTCGTGATCGCGGTGGGCGGCTTCTTCGGCTTCGAGTTCTATACGCAGCAGCGCGTCGCGGGCGAGGTCGATGCCGCGTTCGAGCAGCTCAGAGCCGGCGGCGGCAAGGCAAGCCACGGCAAGGTGTCGTTCGACCTGAAGAGCCGAACCGTCACCGTCGCCGACATCAAGACCGAATCGGCCACCCAACCGCCGGTCAGCATGAAGATTGCCAGCGTCGTCGCTTCGGGTGTCGGTCAGCCGGATCCGGGGCGCTTTTCGGCCGACAGCATCGAGGCGGCGGACATCGAGTTCGGCATGACGGGTCCCGCGGGCGGGAACCTCATCTACAAGATGCCGCGGCTCGTCATGAAGGATTACTCCGGTCCGGCGAATCTGAAACAGCCACAGGCTTCAGCGTCGACCATCGACGCGTATCGATCGGTACTGGAGCAATTCGCAACCGTCTCGGCGACTTCGGTCGAAGCTCCGAGCCTTACAGGAACGATCAACTTCGGCCCGGCCATGTCGGGCGAGTTCGCCTATTCCGGCACGGCGCTGCGCGACATCAAGGCCGGCAAGATCGCGGCCATAGAGATCGAGCGGGTCAACTTTACGGTCAACACGCAGCAGGCCGGCAAGAACGACAAGATGACCGGCGAAATGCTCAAACTCGCCACAAGCGACTTCGATATCGCTGCGCTCGCTTCCATCCTGGATCCGCAAAAGGCGAACGACGATCGCTATATCCGGGCCTATGGCAAGACGACCGCCGGTCCCTACAGCGTGACTTCCGCGCTCGGACTTCGCATGCGCATCGACGCGATGACGATCGACGAGGTCGGCGTACGTCCGTCGCGGGTGCAACTTCCGGCGATGCTCGCGATGCTCCAAGCGTCAGGAACCGCGCAGCCTTCGCCCGCGCAGGCGCGTGAACTGTTCGAAAAGGCGGCCACGATCTACGAGGGGATGCGGATCGGAACGGCCGAGATGCGCGGCCTTTCGGCCGAAACGCCGCAGGGGCCGTTCAAGCTCGCGGCGATCAGGTTCAACCTGGAAAACGGCAAGGTCGGCGAGTTTGCATTTGAAGGCCTTGATGCAAATACGCCGAAAGGACCCGTCAAGCTCGGACGCTTCGCACTGAAATCGCTTGATATCGCCAACTTCATGCGGATCTCGGCGCAGTTCGCCGGCCCCGGACAACCGCCCTCGCCCGAACTGATCGCAGGGCTGTTTCCGCTGATTGAGGGCATCGAGATCAAGGGTGTGACGGCGCCCTTCAAGAACACCGGCAAGTTCGTCAACCTCGACGGCTTCGACGTGAACTGGGGGCAATTCGTCGGCCCGATCCCGAGCAAGGCGCGCCTGACCGCGAAAATAACCGGGCCGGTCGATGCAACCGATCCCGCGATGAAACCGCTCATTGCGGCCGGACTCGACAAGCTATCGGTCGATGGCGATATCGGCGCGGAATGGACCGAGGCGGCCCGCAGCTTCGTCGTGGAGGTCCCGAAGCTCGAACTCGGCGGGCTCCTGAACGCATCGGCGCGGATCATGCTTGCCAACGTGCCGCGGCAGACCTTTTCGGCCAACGCGGCTCAGGCGATCGGCGCGGCAGCACAGATCGAGGCCGGCGGAATCGAGCTGACGGTGCGCGATCTCGGCAGCGTCGATGTCGGGGTCGTCCAGTACGCCCGCGCCCAGAACGTCAGCCGCGACGCCGCTCGGCAAGCAATCGTCGAAAGCATCAGGGCCAGCAGCCAGGACGTGGCCGCGGCCAATCCCGATGCCGCAAACGCCGTGCAGGCGCTCGCGCGTTTTGTCGAAAGCCCGGGACAAACGCTGGTGATCAAGCTCACGCCGGTCGGCAAGGTGCCGGCGATGCAGCTATTCCAGATGCTGAAGACCGATCCGCTCCTCGCGCTGGCGAAATTCAAGATCGAGGCTTCGACGGGGCTGTGAGCTAGCCCTTGTCCGGCAGATTGAGCCGGATATGGAGCTCGCGAAGCTGCTTGGTCGTGACCTCCGATGGCGCCCCCATCAGGAGGTCCACGGCCTGCTGGTTCATCGGGAACAGCGAGATCTCGCGCAAATTCGTGGTGCCGCAGAGCAGCATCACGATGCGGTCGACGCCGGCCGCCATGCCGCCATGCGGCGGGGCGCCGTACTGGAACGCGCGATACATGCCGCCGAAACGCTCGACGACATCCTTCTCGCCATAGCCCGCGATCTCGAACGCCTTCACCATCGCTTCCGGCTTGTGGTTGCGGATGCCGCCGGAGGCGATCTCGTAGCCGTTGCAGGTGATGTCGTACTGGAACGCCTTGATGGTCAGCGGGTCCTGCCCCTTGAGCGCATCGAGACCGCCCTGCGGCATCGAGAACGGGTTGTGCGAGAAGTCGACCTTCTTGTCTTCCTCATTGTACTCATACATCGGGAAGTCGACGATCCAGGCGAGTTCGAACCGGTCCTTGTCGATCAGGTTCAACTCCTCACCCACCTTGGTGCGGGCGAGACCCGAAAATTTCCAGAATTTCTCCGGATCGCCGGCGACGAAGAAGGCAGCATCGCCTTCCTTCGTGCCGAGTTGCGCGCGGATTGCCGCCGTCCGCTCCGCGCCGATGTTGTTGGCCAAGGGACCAGCGCCCTCACCGCCCTCGCGCCACATGATGTAGCCGAGGCCGGGCTGGCCTTCACCCTGCGCCCACGAGTTCATGCGGTCGCAGAACGCGCGTGAGCCACCGCCGGTGCCGGGAATCGCCCAGACCTGGTTCTTCGGGTCTTCCAGCATCCGCGCGAACACCTTGAAGCCGGAGCCGCGGAAGTGCTCGGAGACGTCCTGCATCACGATCGGGTTGCGCAGGTCCGGCTTGTCGCTGCCGTATTTCTTCAGCGCCTCGGCGAACGGAATCCGCGGCCAGCCTTTGGTCACCGGCTTGCCCTTGGCAAATTCCTCGAACACGCCGGTCATGACGGGCTCGACGGCCGCGAACACGTCTTCCTGCTCGACAAAGCTCATTTCGAGGTCGAGCTGATAGAACTCGCCCGGCAGGCGGTCGGCGCGCGGGTCCTCGTCGCGGAAGCACGGCGCGATCTGGAAGTAGCGGTCGAAGCCCGACATCATCAAGAGCTGCTTGTACTGCTGCGGCGCCTGCGGCAGCGCATAGAACTTGCCGGGATGAATGCGCGAGGGCACCAGGAAGTCGCGCGCGCCTTCCGGCGAGGACGCCGTCAGGATCGGGGTCTGGAACTCGAAGAAGCCCTGCTCCTTCATCCGCTTGCGCATGGAATCGACGATGGCGCCGCGGGTCATGATGTTCTGGTGCAGCTTCTCGCGACGCAGGTCGAGGAAGCGGTACTTGAGCCTGATGTCTTCAGGATATTCCTGCTCGCCGAACACCGGCAGCGGCAGTTCGCCGGCAGGTCCCAGCACCTCGATCTCGCTGACGTAAACTTCCACCGCGCCGGTCGGCAGTTCCGGATTGTCGGTACCCTCGGGGCGCTTGCGCACCTTGCCGTCGATCCGCACCACCCATTCCGAGCGGAACTTTTCCACTTCCTTGAACGCCGGCGAGTCCGGGTCGGCCACACACTGGGTGATGCCGTAATGGTCGCGCAGGTCGATGAACAGCACACCGCCATGGTCGCGGATGCGATGGCACCAGCCGGAAAGGCGGGCGGTCTGCCCAATGTCGCTGTCGCGGAGCGCGCCGCATGTATGTGACCGGTAGCGATGCATGGAAGTCCCAAAAAGCAGATGTCGGAGGTTTAAGAATCGGAGGCCAAAAGCCGGTCCGAAGTTGCGGAGGGGTTTACCCGACGCGGCCGGAAGCGGCAACCAATGGCGGGGCTGTTTTCGGCTCAAAAACGGCCATTTCGGCACGACCGCATCTGAACCGTTTGCCTATTCCCTGCCCGCGCCTATCTTTAGCCCATGACCGTCCATTTCCCGTTCCAGAACACCTATTCGGCCCTGCCGGCGAACTTTTTCGCCCGCGTGGCGCCGACGCCCGTGGCCAGCCCCCGGCTGATCAAGCTGAACCGGGCCCTGGCCGTCCATCTCGGCCTCGATCCGGACCTGCTGGACAGCCCCGAGGGCGCGGAAATCCTCGCCGGAAAGCGCCTGCCTGAGGGGGCCGATCCGATCGCCATGGCCTATGCGGGCCACCAGTTCGGTCAGTTCGTGCCCCAGCTCGGCGATGGCCGGGCGATCCTGCTCGGCGAAGTCATCGACAAGGATGGCGTCCGCCGCGACATTCAGCTCAAGGGAAGCGGGCCGACCCCGTTTTCGCGGCGCGGCGACGGCCGCGCCGCGCTCGGCCCGGTCCTGCGCGAATACATCGTCAGCGAGGCGATGTTTGCGCTCGGCATCCCGACCACCCGCTCGCTCGCCGCCGTGACCTCGGGCGAGCGCGTTCAGCGCGAGACCATGCTGCCCGGCGCCGTGCTGACCCGCGTCGCCGCAAGCCACATCCGCGTCGGCACCTTCCAGTTCTTCGCCGCCCGCGGCGACACCGATGGCGTGCGCGCGCTCGCCGACCACGTCATCGCCCGGCACTATCCGGATATCGCCAACGCCGAGCGCCCCTATCACGCGCTGCTCGAAGGCGTCGTCGCCCGCCAGGCCGATCTTGTCGCGCGCTGGCTTCTGGTCGGCTTCATCCATGGCGTGATGAACACCGACAACACGTCCATATCGGGCGAGACGATTGACTACGGCCCCTGCGCCTTCATGGACGAATACAACCCCGCGCAGGTGTTCTCCTCGATCGACGAGATGGGCCGCTACGCCTACGCCAACCAGCCGCGCATCGCGCTGTGGAATCTGACGCGGCTCGCCGAATGTCTCCTGCCGCTGTTCTCCGACGAGCAGGACAAGGCGATCGAGCAGGCGCAATTCATCCTCGGCGACTTCGCCGAAAAATTCACCGCCGCCTATCAGGCCGGCTTGCGCAAGAAGATCGGGTTGTTCACCACGCGCGACGGCGACGAAGCGCTGGTGCAGGACCTGCTCGATGCGATGGCAAAGAATGCCGCCGACTTCACCCTCACCTTCCGCCAGCTGAGCGATGCCGCCGCCGATCCCGACGACGACAGCGTGAGAGCGCAGTTCGAAGATCCGGCCGCCTTCGATGAGTGGGCCGCGCGATGGCGAAAGCGCCTCGCGGACGAGCCGCAATCCGCGAGCGAACGACAGGCTGCGATGCGCGCGGTCAATCCGGCGTTCATCCCGCGCAACCACCGCGTCGAAGCCGTGATCGCGGCGGCCGTGAACAACGACTACGCGCCGTTCGAGGAATTGCTGACGGTGCTGTCGAAGCCGTACGAGGACCAGCCGGACTTCGCGGCTTATGCCGATCCACCGCTGCCGGATCAGCGCGTGCTGCGGACGTTCTGCGGGACGTGAAGACGGAGTTTTCGCTACTCGCGCAAATCGTAGGATGGGTAGAGCGCAGCGAAACCCATCAATACCACGCACGCGGCTGATGGGTTTCGCTTCGCTCTACCCATCCTGCGCGCTGCCGTTAACCGAACTCCTTAAGCGCCCATCCACCATTCGGCGACGCATTCCGCACCCGTTAAGAACCCGTCAACGCGCGCCCCACAACTCTAACGGTTTATT
>Ga0081455_10002420_pt1 | contig 22255 bp, 28 predicted proteins | sample TabmetS3T2R1_FD_70207 | JGI IMG/M metagenome (GOLD analysis project Ga0081455, IMG submission 70207) | Tabebuia heterophylla rhizosphere microbial communities from the University of Puerto Rico - S3T2R1 | ecosystem: Host-associated > Plants > Roots > Rhizosphere ...
GAGGTGCTTCTTCTTCGAAGGACATCAGCACCGTGCTTCCCATGCTCGATCGCCCGCCGATCGGCCGTACAACGACTCGTACGGGCTGATAGCCCCCGTTGACCTGCACGCGTAATCCCTCTTTCACGACCTCGCGGCGTTGCAACAACGCCTTCCGGATCAGACCGCCTATTTCGAGCCGCAATCCTTCTTTGGCCATCGTGAAAACATTCATCACCGCCTCACCTGAGGCCGGCTCGAGGTAACGGCCGGTCCGGCCCTGGACATAAAGAATCTCCCCTGTTTCGCTAAGAAGCACCGATGGCGGGACAAATCGTTCCAACAACATATGGCGGCAGAAATCGGCCATGGAGGCAGCGATTTCAACGTGATGCTTGGCGGCCGCTTTATGCCGAGTGGTCTCCTGCGGCAACATCGCGCTGGGTAAATCCACCAAACCGGCCGTCGCCGCCGTGGATTCTTGACGCTGAAAAATTTTCCATTTGCTGTCGATCGTATTGAACAAATCCTGGAAGCCGCCGATGGTTTCCGAGGATCCCAGGAAGAGAATTCCTCCGGGGTTTAGCGTGTAATGGAAGAGCGGCAGCAACTTTTTTTGAAGTTCCGCCGTAAAATAAATCAAGAGATTACGGCAGCACAGCAAATCCAGTTTCGTGAAGGGAGGATCCATGATGACATTCTGCGGGGCGAAGACGATCATTTCCCGGATCTGTTTCGAGACCCGATACCCGTGGTCGTCCTTCACAAAATACCGTTGCAACCGCTCCGGGGAGACCTCGGAGGCGATCGTCAACAAATAGAGGCCTTGACGCGCGCGATCGACGGCATCCTTGTCGATATCGGTGGCAAAAATCTGCGGTTTGACCAGCCCGGTCAACTTTAATTGGTCGATGCATTCAGCGATCGCGATGGCGATCGAGTAAGCCTCTTCTCCGGTGGAACAGCCGGGAATCCAGACGCGAAACGAGGCGTTCTTGCCCTTGCCTTTCAAGATGGCCGGGAGCGCCTCCTCCCGGAGTTTCTTGAAAGCTTCCGGATCGCGGAAAAAATTCGTGACGCCGATCAACAATTCCTTGAACAGGAGATCCAATTCATCGGGATTTTCCTGCAGGAATCGGACATATCGACCGATATGACTGATCTGGTGGATGTTCATGCGGCGCTCGATGCGCCTGAGAATCGTATTGCGTTTGTAGAAAGAAAAGTCGTGGCCCGTATGGGTACGCAGCCGGGTGAATACCCGGTTCAGCGAAGTGGACGCCGTTCGCTCCTGAGCGATGTCTGGCGGAAGTTTGGCGCTGTGCCGGATGTACGCTATCAGTTTTCCGGGCAATTCATCCGCGGTGGCGACGTAATCGATCAGCCCCGTACCGATGGCGCTCTTCGGCATGCTGTCGTATTTTGCCGAACGCGCGTCCTGGGCCATCGCCAGCCCGAGATGCTCCTTGATCGCCTTGACGCCAAGTGTCCCGTCGCTGCCCATGCCGGACATGATGATGGCGATGGCCCGGTTTTCCTGGTCCTCCGCCAGATGGCGGAGGAAGAGATCGATGGGCGCCCTGACTCCGCGTGGTGCGGAAGGGTCCAGCAAGTGCAACGTCCCGTGCAGGATCGACATGTCCTTGTTTGGCGGAATGATGTAGACGTGGTTCGGACGTACGGACATGCTTTCTTCAACCTGCACGACCGTCATGGTAGTGCAGCGCCCGATCAGCTCCGGCATCATGCCTTTTTGTTTCGGGTCCATATGCGTGACAAGGACGAACGCCAACCCGCTGTCGGCTGGCATCTTAGTGAAGAACTGTTCGAACGCTTCGAGGGCGCCGGCTGACCCTCCCATCCCGACGATATAGAGGGGGCGTTTGGATCGAAGTTTGGCCGGGTGTGCCCCGGATGACCGCTGCGGACCTTTTGTCCTGGGCTTTCGTGTTTTTCTGTAAATAGTTTTCCGTCGCACCGCGCTGAGCTCCTCGGTGGATCCGGGAAATGCGGACTTGTGGAGAAGGGGTGTAATTCTAGGCCTCCCTTTCCAATAAAGCTAGAGGGAAGGACTAGCACGCGTTTACTGGCTTGGTGTTCTGTTCGATTCTCTGGAGATGGCCTGTCCGCTGGCGAGTGCCTTGACCACCGACGCCATGTCACTGAGCGTAAAGACCCCTGTCACGTCGTCGTACTGCAGCGCGTTCAACGGCATGTAGGGCATGTAGGCGTCATCGGGCTCCTGCGCGAGGGTGATTCCAGAGGACTGTGAAATGGCAATGAGGCCGCTGACGCCGTCATCGCCGCTGCCGGTCAAGACCATCCCCACTACGCGGCTTCCGTAATGGGCCGCCGCTGAACGAAAGAGTGGGTCGATGGCGGGCCTCGTGCTGTGTTCTTTGGGTCCCCGATAGACGGCCACGCCGTTGTGTTCGAACAACAGGTGATGATCGGGTGGCGCCAAATAAATGACGCCATACTTGAGAGGACTGGTCCCTCGTGGCTCTATGACCGGCAATGCCGACCGCCGTCCCAAAACCTGTGCGAGTTCTCCGGGAACCGCGCTCCGGTGCAACACCACACCGATCGTGGCGGGTAAGCGGGGAGGCAATGCCGCAAAGAGTTCGGACAGCGCCGCGACCCCCCCCGCAGAGGCCCCGATGACGATCACGTCGCGCCTTATACCATCTACATTAAATGAAGAGTGAGGCTTCGACTTCCGTGTGATGAGACGTCCATTCACGTTCTTATTCCAGGGCATGTGACGCCTCGATCATCGCTCGAATCGCGAGACCTTGTTTCCTCACTTCGTTCATTCGCCGGCGCAAGCGCTTGCGTACGGCGGGTTTGGCAAGGTTCATCTCGCTTGCGAGATCCTCATAGGCAAACACCATTTGCCTGAGCAGCAGAGACGCGGACCAGAGGGTCCGTTCTAATTGTGCTTCTTTGGCATCGATGAGGGTGCCGACCGTATAGCGGTGATCCACCTGGCAACGATAGAGCAGGTGACCGTGGGATCCTTCTCGTTCGAAATGCAACACCCCAAAACAGTCGGGGCAGGATAGCGGGACCAGCCCGCTTTCATGCGTGCTCGAAGGAGGTGGACGCGACGTCGTCTTCCGCTTTTTTCGTGCCACGATGAATCCTCGTCTCTCTTTTTTATTGAGAGGCCAAACCTGCCTGCATGATACTCGGGAGACCTCTAGCCAACGGTATGCCCACGTTGACTACAGGATGTCGTCATCCGGCTGCAGCTCTGACGAGAACGCCTATTGTCCTCGAAGGCTCTGTGCCATACTTTAAATTGAGGAGGATCCGGGGATGGCCACGAAGCCGCAATTTCCCTCAGAACAATCCGCCGCTGGTGAGTTCAGACGTCAAGAGGACGCCTTTCGAGACTGGGTGACAGCCGACGGCCGCTCAGGCTATCCGGCTGCCGCCGGGCGGTACCACCTCTACGTCTCCTGGGCCTGTCCATGGGCGCACCGGACGATCATCGTGCGTAAGTTGAAGAAGCTGGAATCGGTCGTCCGCATGACGGTCGTCGATCCGATTCGCGATCAGCATGGCTGGGCCTTCCGCGATGGACCCGGCCATTCATCGGATCCGGTCAACGGTTTCCGATTTCTCAGCGAGGCGTACCACGCGACAGATCCGGGCTACCGCGGGCGCGTGACAGTGCCGGTGCTCTGGGATACGGTAACCAAGCGAATCGTGTCGAATTCCGACGACGATCTGATGCGCATGTTGAATCACGAATTCAATGCATTCACCGAGAGCCGTCTCGATCTGTATCCAACAGCGCTTCGATCCGAGATCGACGAATGGAACACGTTGCTGTATGAGGCGGTCAACAATGGGGTCTATCGGGCGGGATTCGCCACCTCTCAAACTGCATACGAGCGGGCGGTGCGCCGCCTCTTCGAAGTCCTCGATCAGTTGGACCAGCGTCTTGCCCATCGCCGCTTTGTATTCGGCCCTGAGGTGACCGAGACGGACTGGCGGCTGTTTGTGACCCTGATCCGGTTCGACGCCGTCTATCATGGCCATTTTAAATGCAACCTTCGTCGGATCCTCGACTACGCCCATCTGTTCGGTTACCTCAAGGATCTCTATCAGATGGAGGGCATTGCCGAGACAGTAAACTTCGACCACATCAAACGGCATTATTACGTGACGCATGATGACATCAATCCGACCGGAATCGTGCCCGTGGGGCCCCTCCAAGACCTTTCCGCACCACATGCTCGCGGGTCTATCGCCTAGTGAAGCCCACCGATCCAAATGGCTCTATTGCTTAGTTTTGTAAGTAAAGTTATGAATAGGGGTAGCCAGTCCTTCGGAGACCTTACTGAACCGTGTAAGACCAGGAAGGACGCCCATGCGCATGACTCACTGCGTGTTTATCGTGGGTCTCTGTCTGTGTGCTGCAATCGCCCCTTTTAGCTCCGGTCTCGCCAGCCCTTCGCCTTCCTCCAAGCCTGCGACATTCTCCGCCTGGGATCACCGATTCGAAGGTCCGGATACTTTGCCGGCCGGACAAACGGAGGTGCGGCTGAAGAATCGGGGGAAAGAGCCTCACCAATTGCAATTTCTGAAGCTGGAGGAAGGCAAGTCTCCGGCAGACCTCGCCGCGGAGCTGAAATCGAGCAATGGTAGCGTCCCTCCCTGGGCCAAACACATGGGAGGTCCGAACGGGGTTGGCGCCGGCAAGGCATCGGAAGCCACCCTCTATCTGGAACCCGGTACCTACGTCATCATCTGCGGGATGCCGGGCAAGAATCATCAAACCCATGCCCTACTCGGCATGCAAAAGACGCTGCAGGTGCTGGACACTAAGGCTGCACCTCCGGAGTTTGCGGGCAACTTCCATATGGCCATGTTCGAATACGAGTTTGTCGTGGTCCAACCGTTCAGAAAGGGACGCCATACATTCTACGTCATCAATCGTGGCAGCCAAACTCACCAGGCGAGCTTTATCCGGCTGAATCCTGGCGCCTCCGCCGAGGATGTACTCACGGCGCTTCAACGGGACAAACCGTCACGTCTTCCAGGGACCCTCATCGGGGGCATGAGCGGGCTTGAGCCGGGGCGAGACGGGACGTTCACGGCCGAGCTGACTCCGGGTCGCTATGCCATCATGTGCCTCTTCGGCAACCCTCACGCTCAGTCACATGCCGCCAAAGGCATGGTCATGAATTTCACCATTGAATAACCAGCAGAGGACTTTGGGTATCGCGCCGTGATTGTGCTTTTGTGGCGACTATACTCTATGTCGGCTAGGGAAGAACGATGGATTGGTCGGGATAGCCGATGCCTTTGAGCATCCCTTCCAAGGCATCGACCATCATTGGCGGACCGCAAAGAAAGACGGTTGTCTCGGGATCCGGGGGAGGGAGGTGCCCACGTAGGATCTCTTCGGTGATCCGTCCCTTGCCCTGTGTCCAACCAGGCGGTGGTTGCTCCAACACGTGATGGACGTGAAAGTTCGCGTGTTCACGCGCATTCGTATCCCATTCCTCACGGAAGATAATATCGGCCTCCGTCTTGTTGGCAAAGATGAGGTATAGTTCCACCCCGAGGCCCTTGGCGAGAATCCAGCGGATGATGGAGATCATCGGGGTAATGCCGGTGCCGCCGGCCACAAAGCCAACCCGCTTCGCTGATCCATCCATCCAGTGACCGCCCGCGTTTGGCCCGCTCATGAGCACGGTATCACCGACTGTCCGATCGTGAAGATATTTCGAGACAAGTCCGGTTTCGTACCGTTTGACGGTGAGATCGAAGTAACCGGTCGTTCCCGCTACCGAGGATGGCGTATAGGGCCGTTTGATCGTTTTGTCGTTGATGGTCGCGTGGACATACAGATGATCGCCGGGCAGCATGTCCAACGTGGCGTCTTCCGGCAATGCAAAGCAGAACGTTTTCGTGTCGTGAGTGTCCTGATGCACGGCCGTGAGCTCATACGGGGCGGGCATCTTGGTTTTGATGCGTGTCACCGCTTGCGCTTCCATGCCGCTATCTTACGAGGCCGAGCCGTTGCCCGCAACCTGTGGATGGCTTCGGGAGCCGCTGCGCGAGAATATCTGAAAGTGCTGACGATCAATGATGTCAACGTCGGCGACCCGCCGGTAACCCGCAGCTTCCATCTCTCGCCGGACATCCTCTGCTGCCGTGCCGTGCCCAAGGAAACCTGAGAAGAAGCCGTGGGGATGAAAATCCAGAACCGCTACCCGCCCGTCTGCCTTCAGATATCGCGCCAATGATTTGAAATACGCGACGCGATCCTTCATGTGGTGGTAGGTATCGCAGCTGAAGGCGAGGTCAACTGGCTCCGGAAGTTTCGGATCGTCCGGCTCGGCGAGAATGGGTATCACACGTGTGAGACCCCGCGTCTGTTTTTCTTTCCGGATGATCTCCAAGCCTGTCTCGTCAATCTCGACTGCATAGACGACTCCTTCGGTGCCGACCGCTTCGGCCAGATACCACGTAAAATATCCTCCACCCGCACCGATGTCGGCAACACGAGCGCCCGGCGTGATGACGAGTTTTTCAATGACCTCCTTCGGCTTCTGCCAGACGTCCCGCGAAGGATCGTTCATGTGCTGATAGGCGAGCTTGGCACATCCGGCCAGCCACAGACAGATGATGAGGAAGATCGCCGTACGTCTCTGTAATGAAAATGTGGTCATTGTAGAGTTCCTGAAAGGCTGTGCCGCGTTGGATCGCTTCGACAATGACGCAGGCTAGGTCCCTCTTCCTCGTCAGTCAAGTATCGTCTTCGTCGGGTGCGCAAGGGAAGGCCCCAGTTTCATCAGACAGTCTGTCTTCTAGAATGGGACACACTGTCTAAGAATCTCACGTGATTAAAATTTAAACCGTTACAAACGTTGCATTTTCTGCGTGGCAAAAGGTTTGCGGCATTTTCAGTGGAAATGGATGCAGCGCCTGCATCTATTCCAAATAAAGGAGGTCCTATGGCGAAAGCGCGCCGATATACAGTGGCAGTAATGGCCGTCGTCGGATGTCTTGGGCTGGCTGCTCCATCCGGCATTGCAGCCCAATCCGGCCAGAATCCTGGGGGTCCGTCCGGTCCGAGCGCAGGTTTGAATTCCGACCAGAATGCTCAAGGTTCATCTGCCCCGATCACTGACGGCTCAAAGGTCACTCTGTTGTATCAGATTACGGTTCCAGGCGACGAACGGATCGAGGTTCGGGATCTCAGTCAATTCATTCAAGGGCAACATCAAATGCTGCCGGCGCTCGAACAAGCGGTGTCCGGCATGAAGAGGGGCGAGAAGACTGAAGTGAAACTCTCCGAGGACCAGGCGTTCGGAGCTTACGATTCGAAAAAGAAAACGGTCGTACCGACCAAGGACCTGCCCTCTGGTGTGAAGGCTGGCGACGTCATCGAAGACCGCAGAACGGGCCAGCAGGCCACGATCACGCAAATGTCGGAGACCGACGCGGTGATGGACTATAACCATCCCCTGGCCGGAAAGCCGCTGCTTGTCACCTTGACGATTTTGGAGGTCGACAATCCGAAATAAGCAGGCTCACCCTCCCCTTCTCGGCACTCGCGGCGATCTCCCATCGCCGCGAGGCAGCCGGTGTCAAAACATCAGTGCGTCCAGATTTTTTCCTGAGTCTCTTCGAAGGGATAGATATGGATCATCCACCCGCCCGCCTGTGGAACGAATCGTCCCCCTGCCTGCCGGCATTCGGATTCGTCGGCAATCGTTCCCTTGGAGCCAAACTGGCTGCGGCTGAGGCGACGTCCGCTGCCATCGGGCGCGACGCAAAGATTGATATGGGCATGCCATTGCGCGATGCTTAAGGGTATGCGCTCGTTCAGCTGATCCTCCGTCATCCCCATCGGTGCGGTATACATCGCCCCCTCGAGTTCAAAGCCATCGCTGGTTTTCTTATAGAGCAGTGAGGTCGGTTGGGCCTCGTCGAAATGCATCCGAGCCAGGAGCCGGCGTTCCTTGTTGGCAAAATGGTAATGACGCGGCTTTCGCTCGGGGTGCATCGGAACGAATCCCTCGTTCAAGGCCACATGATAATCCTTGTACTTTTCCAAGGCGTGCCGGAGGGTTTGGACGATGTGGTCGGCACGCCCGTGATCACCAGGGTCTGCCGGCCGCAATGTGGTCCATTTCATATGCGGGCCCATGTGCCGTTGATGAGGCGTCATCGCTTCAACCGCGCCAAGCATGTGTTCATGGTTCACATCATCCGTTCCAGCCGACCCAACGGTCTCCCCGAACGAGAACAGGATGCAGGCGGCCAGCGCCCAACCACCGTTGCAGATGCCGAGTCTCCATAGGCGCTGAAGACAACGATGACCGTCCATGACAGGTCCTTTTTGCTCAGGGTGTCGATTGCTCGCGCGGCCGCATCGGGACATCGACCGCCAGTTTGGCCAACTCGCCGTGACGGCCGGCGATCTGCGCCAACGTCGCCTCACGGGCGTTTTCCACAATGAATCGATACTCTTTCCCGCGGGAGACGCGCTGGGGCACTTCAACGAGCAGGCGGCCGACGTACCGGACTTCTCCTGCCATACTGTCCAAGACCAGGCTGAGGTCGCCGCCAGCACCGACGATCCGCTCTTGAGCGAAGCTTCTTAGCAGATACCTGCCCGTGGGCAAACGAGAGACAAAAATTCGCTCTTCTCCACCTTTGGCCACAAGGCGATAGCTTTGCGCATAGGCACTTTCACCGTTGGGATCACCTGGCTGAATTTGGACGATGTCAAATTCATAGCTCGTATCTGCCGCCTCGCGGGATTTCGCACCGTCGTCCGCCGCCTTTACCGGCTTCACGATTACGGAGCCGATCACGACGCCCCATTCCGGTCCAAGCGTCAGCCGTTGCCCGGACATGTCGAACGGCTTGGTGCAAGCAGCAAGCGACAGCGTCACTGCCAACGTCATCCATTGACGTGTATGATTCTTCAAGGGCTTGTTTCTCCTTCCTTCATTAATAGGAAATGACCCTCGGCGCTTGGAGCCGAGCGATGCTGTCAGACCAAAGCGTTGTCGGATCCTTGTCAAAGAGGTTGCTTTCAGGAGACAGCACCGCCCAAGAACCTTGAAGCATTTCCATACCGAGCTGTCCGGGTGCCCATCCGGCATAGCCGGCAAACGCCCGGAACCGGTCGGCAGGACTGGCTTGGCTGAGAATGCGCTCCAAGACGTCCGGCGTGCCCCCGACATAGACACCGTCAAAGACGGATCGCATGTCGGGTTGTGGCTCCTTCACGCGAGACAGCAGGAGCACCACGCTTGGCTGTACCGGTCCGCCGGCGAAGAGTCGATGACTCGTGCCTTTGAGCGCACGGACGTCAGGCAATGCCTCCGAGAGCAGCACGTTCGTGGCGCGATTCAAGATAAGACCCAACGTTCCCTGAGCACTATGCTCAAGTATCAACACCACCGTTTCCCGGAAGTTCGGATCGTTCAATGACGGGCTGGCTACCAAGAAAACGCCCTTCTCGACCGAGACGGCGCTAAATTCGGATCCCGCCAACGCCGGCGCCACATGGAATGTCGTCAGCACGATCAATAACAGCACACGGACCATTTTCGGCTCCCCGCCAACATGTTCTTTGCTAACCGATCAGTTGAGTGACGCTCCAGACAGACAGCAGGCTGTGATAATTGCGCACGCCCGATGTCCCCAGGTCCAGGAGGTAACGATAGGTGGTGTGCGGATCGGCATAGTCCATGCTGCCTCTCCGGGGCCGGCCGAGTTCGGCCCTCGATCAGTCCGCGGTCTTATAACGAGCGGCGATATCTCAAGTCAATGCAGGAGCATTCACCGTGTCGGACATGGTATGGTGAAGGGGGGACGCGTCATGCGCTTTGGTTCTCGCATCATCGTCTTCTGCCTCATCGCCTTGGCCACTCAGGCCTTCGCCGGCAATCAGATTTATCGCTATAAAGACGATTCCGGCACGCTGAACTTCACGACAGAATTGCACTCGATTCCTGAGAAATATCGCAATGAGGCTGTCTCTTTGATACCGGAATCCGCGGTGCCAGGTGAGCGTCCGAAGAGTCAGCAACCGGTTCTTCGTATCGTCACCGGAAGTGCTGAATATCGCATGGGAGATCATGACACGCGAATGGACGCTACGCGCATGGCGGTGGAGGCTGCTAAACGGCAGGCGCTCGAGCAAGTCGCCACCTATCTCGAGAGCGTGACCGAGGTGAAGAACCTCGATATCACGCGCGATGAGATTCGAAGCTATACGGCCGGCATTGTCACCGTGCTCAATCAACAGACCCGCACGCGCCTTGAAGGCGGTGCCGTCGTGATCCACGTCGATCTGACGGCGCAGGTCGACCAAGAGGAAGTCATTCTCGCCATCAACGCGCTTAAGGACAATGAGCGCGCGACACAAGAGCTTGTCTCACTCAAGACTGAGACAGAACAGCTCCGTCAGCAACTCGACGCGGCGAATCAGGCCCTGTCGACGGCGCATACCGCCGAGCAGGTGCACGCATTGACGCTGGAGCGGCAACAACTGCTCAACCAGATGCAGGCCGACGCCCTCGTCGCTCAAGCCCTGGCGGGGTACGCCTATATCACGCCGGCGAAAGTGCAGCAGATCAACGAGCTGTTGTCTCGGGCCAGGCAGCTTCATCCAGCGAATCCGCATTTGCCGGCCGCCGAACACTCCACCAACCCTCGCGCTGATGTCCCATCTTCCTCTGCACAACTACCGGCAAAAGAAAACCAATTGAGCGGACCATTTCTCCCGACATCGCCACAGTCTCCCTTGGCCACGCCTCTCCCACAATCGCCTCTCGCAACGCCGCTGCCTCCATCGCCTCTGGCGACGCCATTACCGGAATCACCGCTGGCAATCCCGCTGCCTCAGTCACCGCTGGCCACGCCGCTGGCGCCGTCACCGCTCGCCAAGCCGCTGGGCCCTTCGCCGCTCGCGGCACCACTCGCTCCCTCGCCGCTTGCTGCGCCGCTACGATAGCTGGTCCTGCACGATCACTTTTCAACTCCTCATGACGGCCACTCGCCGGGTCCTTCCCTAGTGCTCGTCTCACCGCGGTTTTGATAGATAGAAAGATCATTCATGCAAGGAGGTTCGTATGGCATCTCCTCAGTTACAAGGTATGCGGGTGGCGATACTCGCGACCGATGACTTTGAACAATCAGAACTAACGGAACCGAAGAGCGCGTTGGAAGACGCCGGCGCGCAGGCGTTCATCGTCGCTCCTCGCTCAGGACACATTCAAGGAATGAAGCATGACGAGAAGGTCGACCGGTTTCCCGTCGATCAGGTGTTAGCCGAAGCCGATCCTGAACAATTTGACGCGGCGGTTTTACCGGGCGGCGCGCTGAACGCATCATGGAGAAATTGGCGAACACGAAATTCTGCTCTTTGACACATTGAAAAAACGTTCGATCAAGGAATCAATTTGCCGGACTGAATAAGGAACACCTTGCCCTCATCCGTTCGAAATGCCAGTCCTTTCGCTCCCCACCGAATGAGGCTAGCTGGTGATCCCGTGGCATCAACAAGGTCAAAAGATCCCAATTGATTGAAACCAGATTGGCTAAACGCGAGCAATTTCGGTCGTGGCTCATTGAAGTCCTTTACGAGAAAGAACACTCGCCCGATAGAAGAATCCGGTTCTACCAAAGGGAGGAAGCTTGGCAGGGATTGCAGTCCAGAGTACGTTTCCACGATGCTAACGGACACCGGGTCAATCGCCGTCCCTATCAAGGCATTGGTAACATCGAATCTTATCGAGTAAATTCTCCCTGCGTCGAATTTTATGTCTGCAGAAAATACATTGATGATGTTTGGGGTCACGTCGAGAATCGATACCCCGGAAGCGTCGACCGCCATGCGGCGAAAACCGAATTCTGTACTCTCAGTGTTATATCCATAAAGTGTCGAGGCCGAGTGGGAAAACTCGATAACATTGCTCCCCGTATGACCTGACGTGGCATTTGGCCGTTGAACTCCATTGTCATAGATCGCAACGCCGGCATGCTTGGGGCTTGATCCTTTGTATTTCCGTGAGACTGCAATAGATTGCGGACTCCCTGGGAGTACTTCGAGATCCTCCACGTAGTAGGGTCCGAAGAAGGAATCACTGCCCAAAGAAAACTTCGGACCCGCAGTCTGAGTGGTTAAATCGACACGCTGTACAGCGCCTTCCCCTTCGAAGCCGACATAGAGATACTGCCCGTTATCTGAAAGAGCGAGTTTCGTCGGCTCATTACCAACCGGGATGGCCGCGCCGATTGTGCCGGTCACTGGATCGATCGGCGTGATGGTACCGGGGCTGCCAGGAGTCGATGCATAAATCATTTTTGTCTTGGGGTCGTAGATGATGTCGTTTGAGGCAAGTGAGATCTCATTGGAACTAAAGACCTCAACCAATTCCTCTGTGATAGTTTCACTGAAATCATTTACGAACCCTTGAGATTGAATGAGTGCAATCTTCTTGGTGTATCCGATTCCGGGAGCGCGCCAAAAGGTAGTAGTCGCTTTGATGGTCGCACTGATCCCAAACGCTGACGAGTGGAACGTTTGTGTTTGTCTTGCCTCGATCTTCACCGAATTAGGGAAAGTTCCGGCAGGTACGATCACTGCCTCAAATGCTAAGACGCTGTAGTCGGTCTTCAAATCAACTGCTTCTGGCTTTCCATCTCCGTCAAGATCAAATCCTGAATTCAGGCCATTTTTGTTCACTACTTCAACAACATCGCCCGCCACTAATGGGAAGTGAACCACTCTGATTGGGCCGAGTTGAGGTGTGATGAAGTCAGACGCATCATTGTTTCCGTAGAATGTGACACCGCGATTGTCTTTAACCAGATAGTGTTCCTCCGCTGTTCCTTTGTTGTTGGGGTTTGTTTCGAGCAGAACGGTGGTGGACACCACGCCTATGACTTTCGTGCCGGTGATCTTATCGGAGGTCGAGAAGTTGACCATCGGCATACCGCTATGTGTCACTGTACCCTGATAATGCGAAACCCTACCCTGACCGTAGGGGTGATAATTGCCTGTATCTCCAGGCCCCTCCGTCGTCTGTCCTTCATCTGCTGCAGCGTTCGCAAAAGCCATCAACTCTGGTTCAGACGTGACAGCATTTCTGATCGATGTGACTGTTGTGGCGATATTCAGACCAGCAGCTAGTTGCTTGGTCGTGGTCAACACATTGATCGATCCGGCAATATCGGCAAGTTCTTTGACCGTGTAGTGGTTGATTGTCATTCCTTGAGTATTAAGGATATGATCCAGCACCAATTGCACAGCTGCCTCTGAAGCCGGGTCGATGTCCACGTTCGAACCTGTCACAAACGCTCTCATTTGAACTGCGCCGTTGGCGACACGGATGGCGAGGTCGTTGGACGGCTGCAGGCCAAGGTCCGTCAAATTGAATGAATAACGCCCGCCGATTGTTGCGGTATGAGAAAGCACCGCAAAGGAAGTGCCCGTGGAGTTCAGTCGAACTAGCTGGATGTCTGTGCCGTCTGGGACCGGACTGAGTCCGGTGATTGATGCATCGACTGAAGGGGAGATGAATTGAGCGACCTGCTGAAGGAGTCCTTGCGACGAATGAGAAGCAATCTGACCACCTGGAGCCTGCACGGTTCCAGAAACAGTGTTCGCCTGAGCGGCGGGAGGTGACCCTCCCCCGCCGCCGCCACCACCGCCTCCACCACAACTCGTGAGGAAGAAACACGAGATACCACACAATGCCCAGCTGACTATAGCTCTTGATCGATCCATGGCTGTCTCTGGCCGCGATGTCCCCGATCGGCCAAGCAGCAAGCTATGTGCCATGCTGGTGTCGCAGGCAAGAACAGGGCTAACCCATCTGTTTCAGTGAGAAACCTACTTAGATAGAAACGCGCTCATTGCCGCTAGGCGGTTATCAGAATGCATTCACCCTGGATCAAGATCGATCCACGAAAGGAGTCCTATGCGACCGCGTTCATAAAGGCGTATGTGACGCGCCGATTCATGGAAGATCTTCTCAAGCTTAGGGAAAACGCTCTATTGCTCAACCCTTAGCTGCTCGAACCAGACTGGCGCATCCTTTGCTCATTGAGTGTGTAGATTTCGGCAACAGTCTGAAGGAGGTACTGCCATGCGACATGAAGCGTTCATCCGTCACGCAGGGGCATTCCTTGTGTCATTACTCTGGATGTGGCTTCCCAGTTCATTCTCATTTGCTGAAATGTATGTGGCGGGCATGGCCGGTTATACCGCTCCCAACGATTTGACCGATATCAAGGGAACGGGCGGAGCGTCCGCATTAAGTCTTTCCGATCTGGAACTGCAAGGCTCGGTGGCCTACGGTGGAAAAATTGGATACTTCCTTCCCACTGTTAAGTGGCTGGGCGTCGAAACGGAGCTCTACAATACAACCCCCAACGTTAAGCAGCAGCCGGCCACAGTTTCCGGCTTCGGCATGAGTGTTCCTGTGGGCACTCTGCCAGGTTTTCATCTGAGAGTTCTGACATGGGGAATTAATGCGGTCGTGCGGTATCCGGGCAAGACGTTTCAGCCATATGCGGGTGTCGGCCTCGGCGTGTTTTTTGCCAAAGCCACGTTTCAGGGACAGTCGGATAGCGATACCGTGCCGGGGCTGAATGCGCTCGCAGGTCTCCGCGTCTTCGCAACTGATCACGTGGCGCTGTTCGCCGAATACAAATACAATCGCGCGACGTTCAACTTTCCCAACGCCATCGGATTCGAGGCGGATTACTCGGCGAATATCTTCATGGGCGGCCTCTCGTATCACTTTTAGGGCGTTGCAGCGCCCGGCGAGCACAGGCACCGACCAAGGCCGCCCAAGTTATTTCTTTTCGGAACTCTCAACCGCGCACGACATCTTCAATGACTCTTCCGTGAGCAGCTTCTTCTCGTCGACTTGCTTCATAAGTAGCTTGGCAGCAGTGAACAAGTCATTTTGCTCGTCTTCACCGATCCAAAACTTCGTCTTGATCTGCGTGACCCGTTCGGCCAAACCGTCAGTCTCCTCCTCTCCTGCATACATCAGCTGTCGCAATGCGATGTGTCGCACCTCGCAGCCGCATTGGTCGAGGTCGTTGACGGGCAAGCGTCCTCTCACTTCTTGATCCTGCCTTGTAACAGGAATCCCCATGCCGGCGAGCAGCGAACGTCTGGACTCCAACAACATCGCATCCATCGCGTCCAAGGCGTTGGTATCGACGAAGTAGTCGATGAGGGTGCGGCTGGACTGCCCCGTGTTGAGCTCGGGATGTTCACTGGCCGGCGTGGCATCGATGATGATGATCAGACATCCCTTGGGAAAGAGCCGTTTCAACGACGCGCCGAGAATATTGCGATTGATGTACTCCGTGAGGGCCTGGACACCCAGATTGTCGATCGGCCCGCCGTCATACAAATGTACGTATTGCTTAGGCTGGATGTACCACTCAAGTGTCACGTCCTGAAATGCGCCCGGGAATGCCGAGGATGCGTTGACCGCATTAGCGACGGGATAGGGAGCCAGGGCCGAATGGAGCCGGGCAAAGCGCTCGTCCGTGAAGGTAAAGCGTGTGTGATCGTTATGGACGGTCGAATTGAGCAAAATCTTCGGATGCGACTGAAGATGGGCAAAGGTCGCGTCATGGTACAGCTCGTTGTTGAAGACCTGCACCATGATGTCGGAGCGGGTGAAGTCGGTAAACCAGTAGCGAAAAATGTTCTGCGGGAGGAACCACCGCCGGATCCAGCTGCTCTGGAAGTCATATCCCAGCGCCTTTCGGAGAACAGGCTCTGTGAACATGCCCGCTTTCTCGCCCAGCCCATAGTACACGGCTGGGAGCGTGCCACCCGATACGCCGGAAATCACATCGACCTGTTCCAACAACTTGCGTTGTTGCAGTTCGAGCATGACGGCGGCACCAAAGTTCGCCGCCCGGCTCCCACCCCCCGAGATTGCAAGCGCGAGAAAGCGATGATCCTTCCTTTCAAGTTCGGTGAGGTTCCACGAGCCGGCTGTCTCAGGCGCCGGATCCTTACTGGTCCACTCCTTGTTCCACCCTGGCCGCCAGTTGCCTGGGATGACCGCGCAGCCTCCGATCACCAGCAAAAGGCCGACGATGAGGAGCCTTACTCGCGATCTTGTCTGGAAAACGATCTTGAATGCCGGGTCGGTAAATGGAGGAGGAGGTTCTGATGGCATAGACGCCTCTTAGCGGAGGCGATTGTAGGTGGCATGTCGGGTGGGCGCAAGGGCGATTCTGTGCAAAACACGCGATATTTTGGTGTGGGTTCCGGTCCCCGAACAGAACTCGTCCGACCGGCAGTCGCAACGGATCACTTGTGGCGCGAAGGGATTAGTACGCTGGGGGCTGGGGCCCCCATCGCAGTCCTGCGAGATCCGGATCCTCCCCTTCTGGAGCGTCGCTCCGCGCAGCTTTTTCGGCCTTACGGAGTGCTCGCCTGGCCTCTTTCTCCTGGCGCTGCAGTTGGAGAGCCTTTTCGCGGTCGCGTTTGGCTAGTGTTGTCTTTCCTGTTCGTGCGATGGCACCCTCCTTCTCGAAGGAGCTGGTTATCTTCGTTTCTGTCCGCGCCTGTTGACGGCCGGCACAGCGGTTGACGCTGACGTCCTTTCACTCAAGCCCTGGGTGGCCATCACCGACACCTCGCTTCTGATGGCCTCAATGGAGGCTTGCGTTCGATCGGGCTCTGACAATCCCAATGCTTCCCAACGAATTTTGAAGGTGGGTTTGGCTTTTTTCTTTTTACTATTTGCCTTCCAGCCATGGGACATCTTCATGGACACTCCTTTCATGAAATTCGTCGGACAATTTCGGACCCTCACGGCACCAGCCTAAAAACCCACGGTCAACCGCACAGGGACAGCGTAAGAGCGACGCGGATTGGGTCGCGCAAGGGTAGGGAGGCGGGGCGCGAATAGCAGACTGTAGCTCGTACGGTCGCTCAGTTTACCAGGCCGGATGTCCTCTGGTCAAAGAGCCCAATTTCTCGGCTGGTAGGGGGGTCCCTAGCCCGCCTAGGGGTCTCCCTAGTTTTGAAAAATCTCGTAAAGGGCTACGTACAACAATCCAGCCACCGGTGAGACGAGGGAGGGCCGTTCCATGCCGACCATTACGCCTACCAAACCTTTCGAGCATCATCCATCCGCCGTGTCCAAGACAACTGAAGCCGGTCTTCGATGGCGAGTGTTGGTCGTGAATCCTCACACATCCATACGTGAAATGCTCCGTGTGATCCTTGACGGGTATTCGGATCTCATCGAGGTGGTCGGAGAAGCATCGGATGGCGACCAGGCGGTTGAGCTGGTCAAGAGGATGCCGATCGATCTCGTGCTGATGGATGTCTATCTTCCCAACGCAGTTGACACCACTCATCAGATCAAGCAGATGCTTCCTCAAGTGGTCATCATCGGGACGTCCGAGGATTATGCGCCGTACCTTTATAATGCGATGATTGCCGCAGGCGCGGTGGCGTTTGTGCGAGTCGAGGATGCCGCCGATCTGCTGTTTAGAAGCATTGTCTTTGCCATGTGCAACTACGGCCCGATGCACAGACACGTAAACCCTGCTCAACCGAGCGGACGGCCAACTGCCGCAACGTTTGCATAACCTGCCAGGCAGTCCTTGCGGGGACGCGTCTATTTAGAAGCTTCTCGACGAAACGCATCGTGGGAGTGAAACCGCACGATGCGTCGTTTCGTCATCTATCAGCCGCCGCCGACTTCACCCTTCGTTTCAACGACGAGGAACTCACCTTTCATGTGGGAATGAATATCGCACCAGAAGGGCACTTGCGTCGTTTCGCTGATGCCCGTCGCCGGATCCGCTTTGGACGGCTTGCTGAAAACCAACGTCATAGTTTGTCCTGGCTCCAGATGATACGCCCGGTATCCCTTCCCTTTGGGGCCACGAATTTCCACCCCGTCGCCTTCTTTTTTCGTGACACCTTCCTTGAACATCGGCGAACTGATGCCGTGCGTCATCGTCCCTTGATTCTTGACGACGACCCTCGTGAGTGAACCGGGTGTCGTATGTCCTTTCACATCATAGCCACGGTCGGTAATCATGATCTCGACCTTCATTTCGTCTTCGCCTTGAACGGCCGACGGCATGCCCGACGCGGCAAAGGTCAAGACGCCTAATGCCATCGGAACCATCGCCCTTTGCCATCGTTGAATGGAACTGGTCATAGCACCCTCCTCTGTTAAAGATCGCTTAGTGGTTCTTCTTCAGGCGAGTGCTGCTCATGATCCGACCATCATTCGCATGCAAGGCCTCGATGTCACCCAATGCACTGCAACTCCAATGCCCTTGGTAACCAGGATTTGGGGTCTGCATTTCAGGCAAGGTCAGGATTCGTAACAGTGCCGTGTTATGAGCGAATCACCACGGCGACGGGATTCCTACTTCTCACTGTTTGTGTGCCGAATCGCTACAAAATCAAAACCGAGATGTGGCACGCTGCCCCTGACGAGCATCGAAGTACGGCGAGTCCAAATGGCAAGATTCCCTCTTACTGAATTACCAAGGGATATGACCGGTCGCATTTGCAAGCAGATCTGTGTCAGCATTGGCATCGGCGATGCACGTTTGGAGAACGGTTTCTGACGAGGGGGGTGAATGGTCTTTCGGGATCGGGAAGAAGCAGGGCGGCTGCTCGCAGCGAAGCTCGAATCCTATCGAAATGATCCCAACGGACTTATTCTGGCCTTGCCTCGCGGTGGAGTTTCGGTCGGCTATGAACTGAGCCGCTCATTGCATCTTCCTCTGGATGTGTTTATTGCGAGGAAACTGGGGGCGCCGGACAACCCTGAATATGCGATCGGCGCGCTGAGCGAGACCGGAGCTGTCTATCTGAATATGGACGCTGTCGAGGCCTTCCAACTTTCTCGTGCCGATCTCGATGCCTTGCTCGGGGCCGCCCGCGAAGAAATTTCCCGCCGGCAACAGCGCTACCGGAATGGGTTGCCGCTCGCGTCGGTCTCCGGCCGGACCGTCATCCTCGTCGATGACGGCATTGCAACCGGCGCGACCTTCTTCGCCACCATCGAAGCCATCTCTGAGTTGTCTCCCCGACGCCTGGTAGCCGCCATTCCCGTCGCGCCACAGGACAACCTATCAGCGGTGCGAAGCCGAGTTGACGAACTCATCGTGTTGACCACACCTGAGCCTTTCATCGCGGTCGGACACCATTATCAGTCGTTCAACCAAGTGGACGATGCACAGGTGCTGGAGTACCTCGACGCCGCCAAACAATTGCGGACGGCGCACGTCTCTCCTCATTGAGTGGGCGTGGCCAGTGAGTGATGCATGAAGGTCGTTGCGGGAGTTGATTGGTCGGACGCCGCCTTTGCGGCCGTCGAACAGCTGGGTCTACTCTACCGGCCCGACGAGGTCACGTTGGTCCACGGAGTCGATCTTGGATTGTTCGAGTATCCGATCGTGGCGGAAGCCGCCAACCTCCAAGGTTATGACATCTTCCGAAAGTCGATGTTCGATGCCGGTTGCGAATCACTGGAACGGGCGGAGACGATGCTGCCGGCCGATATCCCTAAGCCGCACCGGCTTTGCGAGTTCGGCAAGCCGGCGCGCTTTCTCCTGGATACGGCTTCCTCCCTGTCAGCCGATCTCATTGTGGTCGGCACCCATGACCACTCGCGCGTAGCCGAACTCGTCCTGACCAGCGTGTCTCACCGAGTGCTCTTGCACGCAACTCAGCCGACGTTGCTGGTCAAAGGCCAAGCCAAACCAATTCGTCGCGTGCTCATCGCAGTCGAGAGTCAATCAGACGGAGCGAAAATCTGTGATTGGCTGATCCGCCATCCCTTCCGGATGTCGGTGGAAGCCATGGTGTTGACGGCCGTACCGATTCTTCCGGTGCTCGAGGAATCGCCCATGGCTGCCTTTGCCACCTGGTCGGAGGAGGTGGCACGTCAGGCCGAACAATACGTACGGGCCTGTGCACAACGACTGGTGCCGCCGCTGTTCACGACATCAAGCCGCGTGACGAAGGGAGACCCGGCGCCCGTGATTTCCGATGCCTCGAAGGACTTCGACCTCGTTGTGGTGGGCTCACACGGTCGCGAAGGGCTCGATCGGTTTCTCCTTGGAAGCGTCTCTCACGCGGTCGTGCACCATGTCGCCTGCCCTGTGCTCGTGATCCGCTGATCACCCTGCGCTGCTCACAACGTCCTGTGATGGACTCCGCAACAGGCGCGGCATACCGGTCCGGAGAAATCACAAGCCAGTCATGATCTTCACGAGAATATTCCCATATGGTTGTGGGTGCGGTGCAACGATCCGGCAGCGTATTCGCTCTCACTCTCTTCACTGGCGCTGCAAAGATCGGATAAACGCCAAGACGTCTTCGCTGTCCTTCTGGGACAGCCGGTTTTTCCAAGAGGGCATGTTGGGCTTGCCTTCATGGATTGTGCGGAGTAAGTCCTGATCGGATCGCTCCTCCGTCGCTGGCGCTACAAGGTTGGCGGGGCTGGGACCGAGCAAACGATATCCGTCGCCCTTTCCTTCTGTCCCGTGACAGCCACTACAGTATTTGACGAAGATGTTCTTTCCTCTCGAGACATCGCCCGCATTCGTTTGAGCGATTCCATCAAACGTTATGATGAGATGTGCGCTGGCGATCACACCGGACATCATGATCATGACGAGGAGCTTCATCGATCCCCTTTCTCTCATCAGGCCACTGTTGTCCATCGGAGAGTACTCCTAGCTCATCGGGAAGTCATTCAATGTGTACCGCCTGAACGATGTTAAGAAAAACCTCCCGAGCAATTCAATCTCTGCCGCTCAAAAGTCACGGCGATGAAGATCGTTGAGAATAGGATGCGGCAGGTAGCGTCTGCTGTGGTCACTGATATGAAGAGCGAAGCGTGGCGTGAAAACGAGAGAGATGTTTGGCGTACAACAAGATCGCTCAGGCCGCCTCTGCTGCTTCCTCAATCGTGAGGATGATCAACGATCGCTGCATATCCAGTCGATCAGGAATGCCGATTGTTTTGACCAACACTGGCTGGGCGGGCGCCGCGATGAGTCGTCTGGTCTCGAGCTGTTTCCAACCACGATCGAGACCGTCCGTGGCGAGCAAAGGCACCATTTCGTCTAGAAGTTCCTTCACCGAACTCGGGAGGGCGCCGTTTATTGGATGCCCTGTGTCGTTTTGATTCAATCGTATGAGCACTCGTCGGGCTGCCTCGTTCACGTACAACGCCTTGCGCATCGAAGAGAATACGACAATGCCAGAATTGCGATGACCTGTGGGAGCATTCCGAACCGCAGGCGCGGCATTGCGGTCATCGTGTGACATCATTGTGATTTCTTCTTGCTCTGATGGATCTCGTCTGAATGCAATCCATTAGGCGACGAACAATCGTCCAGATCGCGTTCTCGCTTTACGATCAGGTACGCTTGTCCGATTCTGCCTGGCTCGGAAGGCGATTGCATGTGGATTACCCTGCAGGCAGTCATGGCAGCACGTGTAGGACAGGATGGTGTCCGCTCGCGTTGGTTTCCGAGACGCCATATACCGTTGCAGATTCTGCCAGTGTCTCTGGCCTATCGTCTCGTCATGAACGTTGTCACAAAAACAACACACCAGCAGCATCTGTTATCCTCGCTTCGCCTTCACTCGTGCCGCGCCTCTTTCACTCACAGCGCTTCGCGAAGACTCCGTGCCGGCCGCAGGGCTGTTGTGTCCCTCGAGAATGGTTTTCTCTGCCTGTATCCAGTCTTCCACGTCATGACCATCTCGGCGACCGCGTTGCTCATAGAAGGAGTACGCCAATTCGGCGACGCGCGCATAGACATGGTTGGGTGAAGACGTCGCTGATTCCTGGCCGTTATGTGATGGCACAGCACGGCTTTCGCGTGGTCTCGTATTGGGTTTCATGGTTGTTTCCTCCTCACTCAAAGTCCGGCCGCCGCTCGAATGCCTTCTCCAAGCCGTGCAATTCGTCCGTACGGACGGTCTAGACACTCCAGTGGGAAGGCCGGCTCACGTCCGATTCTCCGCAACGAATCAATGATTCGAGTAGGCCTCCCCCAATCGCTCCAAAGCACTCCGTTCATTTCAATGACGGCGGTCCGCTCTGGAACTCGCTGAAGCAGCTCGGGTACCAGATCGTGAGCGGGAATGTCATCATAGATCTCGTCGAGAATCTGTGCCTCCTTCGACGTCCCGATCGACTGACTCAGCCGTTCGAATCGCGGCAAGAGATCGGGAAAACACTGCCAGCCG
>Ga0081455_10002421_pt1 | contig 22252 bp, 19 predicted proteins | sample TabmetS3T2R1_FD_70207 | JGI IMG/M metagenome (GOLD analysis project Ga0081455, IMG submission 70207) | Tabebuia heterophylla rhizosphere microbial communities from the University of Puerto Rico - S3T2R1 | ecosystem: Host-associated > Plants > Roots > Rhizosphere ...
AAGCTCCATAACGCCCGGGCGATCCTCTTCGACCTGCGCTCGGGCGAGGATGTGTTCGCGCGCTTCAACGCAGGTCGCGAGGATCAGCTTTGGTACTACAACTCGCTGGCGGCGACGTTCACAGACCTTTGTGATGGTCCGATGGCGCAGGAGCTGCGCCGGGTGGTGGATGAGATCGCGGCCGCTTAGCGCCGACCGACCCAGCGTGCGCAGCGTTCTGTCGGATCGGCTCCGCGGCCCGCTTGCGATGGCGCTACGTTGGCCCTATTGGCTGGACGGGGCGGGCTCGGGCGGAGTCAGCGGCGTTCCAGACGTCGCCGGCGGCCCGGCTGATCCGCCCTCCCGAGCAGTCATGCGCTCGGACCAGGGCGGCGCACCATCGGCCAAGATCTCATAGCTCGCGCGCAAGAGCTCCTGAACGACTGGCCGGTGGAGGTCCTGTCGCCTCATACGAATTGCGACCGGGTTTGCTTTCGCGTTGTAGCTCGGCTGCCAGCTGACGCTCACGCCCTCGCCCCGCAAACGCTCCTCAAAGCTCTCGAAAGCCACTGACGGATCCTCGCTGCGTGAACCGTCGGGATCGGGGAGGTAGATCGCCTCCGAGATCCCGTGATCCGACGCACCCTGAATCGGCGTCTGCGTGCGCGCCAGACGAGCGGCCGCGCGGGCGAGCTCCTGGCGTGACGGATGGAGCAGTGCGAAGTGGTAGAGCCCCGCGTGCCGTCCCGCCGGGCCGGCGTTCGGGTTCTCGACGAGGACGAGCAGGTCCTCGCCGCCGGCGCCCAGCGCCGCGCGACCGTCGTCGCGCCGGTGGGTGCGGAGCCCGATGGCGTCCTCGTAGAAGGAGACGGAACGATCGAGGTCGGTCACGGTCAGCTCGACGCTGCCGAGCCGCGTCTCGGGCGCGAGCCTCGTGGACTCGGTCTCGACCTGGGTCATCCGGACACCTCTGCCGGCTTGCGCGGGTTGGAGATCGGCGTGAGGCGCGGCTCGATCTGCTCGCGCAGATGCTCGAACGCGGGCGGAAGGGAGAGGGCTTCGCCCAGCGTCGCCTTCGGCTCGTCGGAGTCGAAGCCCGGGCCGATCGTGGCGATCTCGAAGAGGACGCCGCTCGGCTCCCGGAAGTAGATGGAGCGGAAGTAGAAGCGGTCGATGACAGGCGTGGGGTGGGCGCCTGCCTCGGCGACGCGCGTCTGCCAGGCCTCGTGGTCGTCCATGAGTGACGCGAAGGCAACATGGTGGACCGTGCCCGCGCCCGGCGTCCCAAGGCTGTCGGCCGAGTCGTAGACGTAGTGGCCGCCGCGCTGCGCGCCGCGAACCTCCCAGCCGTCCTCCTCGCGCGCCTCGAAGCCGAGAACGTCCTCGAGGAAGCCCCGGCTCCGGTCCGCGTCGCGCGCGAAGGCGCGCACTTCGTCGAAGCCCTGGATGGCGACCTCGGCGGGGATGTCCGGGCTCAACGCGACGAGTGGCTTGTCGGCTGTCTCGACGACGCGGAGCTCGAGCCCGAGGCCCTCGGGATCCTCGAACAGAAGAGAGTCGCCCTCGCGGCTCGTCTCGGTCCCCTCCGCGGCCAGGCGGTCGGTCCAGAAGTCGAGCGCCGCTCCGTCGGCGACTCGGAAGACGACGCGGTGCACCATCCCCGCCCCGGCCCTGCCCCGGCGGGCTCCCGGGTATTCGAAGAAGGTGATGTCCGCGCCGGCCGAGCCCTCCTCGTCCGCGTAGAAGAGGTGGTAGACGGTGGGATCGTCCTGGTTGACGGTCTTCTTCACGAGCCTGAGCCCGAGGACGCGCGCATAGAAGTCGACGTTTCCTGGGGCGTCGGCGGTGATCGCCGTCACGTGGTGAATGCCTTCGAGCTTCATTTCCTTCGTTCCCTCCTCGGGGTCACGCCGCGGTGCGGGCGAGCTCTTGCCGCTCGGCGACGGCGGAGACGAGCGCGCCGGCGACCTCGCCGAGCTGCTCGCGCAGATCGTCGTCCACCAGCGTACCGTCCTCGTCGAATCGCGTCGGCGCGTGGCCGACAGCGACCTCGGCCTCGACGACGCGGGCACCGATGGCAGCCAGCACCTTGCGGAGCTCGGCTTGTGCCCAGACCGCCCCGAAGGCCCCCGTGGACGCTCCCACCACCGCCGCAGGCTTGTTCCTGAGCGGGTTCGTGGCGAGCGGCCGAGAGACCCAGTCGAGGGCGTTTTTCAGCTGGCCCGGGATGGAGCTGTTGTATTCGGGAGTCGAGATGAAAACGGCGTCGGCGCCCGCGAAGGCCGCGCGCAATGCGTGCACGGCCTCCGAGGCACCTTCGCGGTCATCGTCCTCGTCATAGGGCGGGACGTCCTTCAAGCCGTCCAGGATCTCGACCTCGACGTCGTCGCCGAAGAGGCCGACGGCGTTCCGGAGCAGATTCGTGTTGTGCGAGTCGCTCCGGAGGCTGCCCGAGATGGCGAGGACCTTCGTCATCGTCGGTCAGGCCGCCTTCACGAGCTGGAGCTCGGCCCGGATCGTCACGGTGTTCGCGAGGGCCTGGTCGCCGGTCGGAAGCGGCATGTTCCAGTCGAGCCCGAACTCCGTGCGGTCGACGGTCGCCTCGAGCCGGAGGCCGAGGCGCTCATTGCCCCAGGCATCGGTGATCGGCTCGGAGAGCGTGCCCGTCACCTCGACGGGCTTGGTCGCGCCCTTGATGGTGATCTCGCCCGGGGCCTCGACGGTCTCGGTCTCGAGATCGACCTTCTCGGCGACGAAGCGGAGCTCAGCGAAGCGCTCGGTGTCGAAGAAGTCCGGGGACTGGAGGTGCGCGGCGAGGTTCTCGTCCTTGACGTCGACGCTTGCGACGTTGGCCGTCCCCACGATGCGCGCCGGGCCGTCGGCGACGTCGAGCTGCACCTGCACGTCGCGGAACGTGCCGCGGAACGTGCCAGCGAGGTACCCAATTTCGAAGCCGACGGTGGAGTGGACCGGATCGAGGCTCCAGGTGCCGGCTGGAATCTTCGTTTGCGTGGTGCTCATGCGCTTCTCTCCTTTGCTTGAGTCATGTATTATTGAAGACGCAAACAAGTGTAGCGAGAAGAAGTTGACAACGCAAGTATTTTCAGAACACCAGATTTCAAGCGATATACCGCCCGCAGTTCGGGCCTGGACAAGGCTCTTGCGCGCCCATGCCGCTGCGACGCGTCTCCTGAATGCAGAGCTCCAGGCCGAGCACGGCCTCTCGGTGAACGCCTACGAGGCGCTCTACCTGCTCTCACGCGCCGAGGGCGGCCGGCTCAAGCGCGTCGACCTGTCGCGGCGCCTGGCGCTGACGCCGTCTGGGGTGACACGGCTCCTCGAGGGCCTCGAGGACGCGGGGCTGGTGGGGAGGACGACGTGCCCGACCGACCTCCGCGTTGTCTATGCCGAGCTCACCGATGCCGGCGCGGCGAAGCTCGAGGCTGCCTCGTGCGGCCACGTCGCCTCGATCCGCGAACTCTTCGAGGAGCACTTCGCAGAGGACGAGATCGACGAGCTGTCGGAGCTGCTCGGCCGGTTCCCGGGAGTCGCCGGCACAGACGACTCCTGCCCGGCCGCCTAGCCGCTCTCGGCGGAACGCGTCGATCGGAGTGCAAATTCTTTCAAGAGGTTGACAGGAGAACGTGTGTTCGTATAGAACACATGTTCCCATGATCGCCTGTCTGAACATCCAAGCGTTTTCCCTCCGCGCTGCTCTGCGCTCCCGGCCGGAGCTCATGCGCGGCCCCGTTGCGCTCGCTCCGCCTCCCGGCAGCCGGCCGCTGCTGGGGGCATGCTCCGCCGCCGCCGAGGAGGCGGGCGTGCGTCCGGGGATGCGCCTCTCAGAGGCGCTTGCCAACTGTCCCGACCTCGTTCTCGTCGAGCAGGATCCTGCTGCGGCGGAAGAGGAGTGGGAGCGGATCCTGCGGCGGCTCGAAGAGACGGGTCTCGCAGTCGAGTCGGTCGAGCCGGGCTGTGCCTACTTCGAGACCGGTCATGTCGAGCGCCTGGCGAGCGGCATCGGCGCCGTCCTTCGCCGGGCCCTCGACGCGGTCGGCTCGTACTGGCAGCCGCGCGTCGGCGTCGCAGGCCGGCGCTTTGCCGCCCTCGCAGCGGCGAGCGTGGCACCCGCCGGACGTGCGCTTGTTGTCGACGATGCCGAAGCCGAGCTTTTCCTCGAGCCGCTTCCGCTTCATCTCCTTCCGCTCAGCCCGGAAAGGCGTGAGGAGCTCGCCGAGCTCGGCATCAAGCAGCTGGGTCAGCTTTCCCGCCTGCCGGCTGCCGCGGTTCGCGACCGAATGGGGCTGGAGGGGGCGGAGGCCAGGCGCCTCCTGGGCGGCGAGAACAACGACCGCGTGGCGGCGCGACGCCCGCCCGCCGAGATCGTCGAGGCTCTCGAGTTTCCCGAGCCGGTTGCCAACGAGGTCACGCTCGGGCACGCCTTCTCGGCTCTGCTCGATCGGCTTCTTGCCCGCGAGGAGCGAGGCGGACGGCTGCCGCGCCGCATCGTCGTCTCCGCCCGCCTGGTCGGCGGTGGCTCGTGGCGGCGGACTGCGACGCTGCGTGAGCCGACAGCGGAATCCGAGCGCCTACGCCAGTCGTTGGCGCCGAAGCTCAAAGAACTGCCTGCGCCGGCGGTCGAGCTACGGCTCGAGCTGGGGGAGCTGACCGAGTCCGTCGGGACTCAGGCCGAGCTTGTCCGCCCGCGCGGCAGTCGACTTCGAGGCCGTCTCCGCGAAGGGCTTCGCCAGGTGCGAGTCGCCATGGGGATGGAGGCGATCTGCACCGTCGTGGAGGTTGCGCCGTGGTCCCGGATTCCCGAGGCCAGGGCAATTCTCGTGCCGCGCGACGACTGAACGAGCCTCGACCCGTGCGCGTCGCAGTCGAGGAAGGGATACCGGCTGCGATCGGGCAGGTACGCGTCTTCCAGGTGCGCGAGGAGTGGCGGGTCGTCGACCGCTGGTGGACGGACGCGCCCGTCCGGCGGCGCTACTTCGACCTCGTGCTCGCGACAGGCGAGAACGTGGCGGTCTTCGAGGACGAGGAGGGGGGAGGCTGGTTCCGTCAGAAAGCCTGAAAATTCCCGGGGCCGCCGCGGGCCTCCCTCCACGTCGAGCTTATTGCTGGAAAGCGCGCGCTTGTGAGGCGGAAAGGGCGGAATGGCGCGCGTGAGTGGCGCGGAATACATCGAGCTGCACGCGCACTCCGCCTACAGCTTCCTCGACGGGGCGTCGCTGCCCGAGGAGCTTGCCGTCCGCGCCGCCGAGCTCGGCTATCCCGCGCTCGCGCTCACCGACCACGACGGCGTCTACGGCTCGCTCGAGTTCGCCTACGCGGCCCGCGCGGTCGACGTCCGCGCCCTCACCGGTGCCGAGGTCACCCTCACCGACGGCTCGCACCTGACCCTTCTGGTCGAGAGTCCGCGCGGCTACGCGAACCTCTGCCGCCTCCTCACCGCGGCACATGCGCGCGAGCGCCTCAACCCCGGCCTCGAACCCGACCTCCTCTCCGACCTGAACGAGGGCCTCGTCTGTCTTTCCGGTTGCGCAGGCCACGGCCTCGGCGTCAGGGACCCGAACGCCGCTGCCCGCCTCGCCGCCGCATTCGGACGCGACCGCTTCTACGTGGAGCTCCAGCGCCCCTACACACGCGGCGACGCTCGCAGGAATGCAGCGCTCCGCGACCTTGCCGCTGCCCTCGGCGTCCGCACGATCGTGACGGGTGACGTCCACGCCCACCATCCTCGACGCGCGCGCCTGCAAGACGTGCTCGTCGCCGTGAAGCACAACGTCGCGCTCGAGGGCTGCGAAGCCGAGCGACGGGGGAACGAGGAGTTCGTCCTCCTGCCGCCCGCAGAGGTCGCCGCCCGCTGGCCCGAGGACAAAGACGCCGTCCGTGCAACCGTTGAGCTCGCCGAGCGGCTCGAGTTCGACCTCACGCACGAGCTGGGCTATCGCTATCCGGACTTCTCCGACGGCGTGGATCCTGCGAATGTCCAACTGGCCCAGGTCTGTGGACGCGCCTTCGAGGAGCGCTATCGCAACGCGCCCGCCGAGCTGCGCAGGCGCGCCGACGCCCGCTTGCGAGAAGAGCTTGCGCTCATCGCAGAGCTCGGGCTCTCCGGCTTCTTCCTTCTTCACTGGGAGGTGCTCGAGCTCGCCCGTGAGGTGGCGCTCGAGGTGCGCGGGCCCGGTTCGCCACGGCACCTCCTGCCGCCCGGCCGGGGGCGGGGGAGCTCGGTCGGCTCGATCGTCTGCTACCTGACCGGGCTTTCCCACGTCGATCCGGTCTCCGCCGGGCTCGCGCTCGGCCGCTTCCTGAACCGCGAGCTCGTCTCCGTCCCGGACATCGACCTCGACTTCCCGCGCGACATCCGGGAGAAGCTGATCGTGGCCGTGATCGAGCGCTACGGCCACGAATACTCCGCGCTTGTGGCGAGCTTCGCGACGTACCGCTCGCGCGGGGCGATCCGCGACGTGGGCAAGGCGCTGGGGCTGCCCCAGTCGGAGCTCGAGCGGCTCGCGCGCATCACCGAGGGCAGCCCTCGCCGAGTTGCCGAGGAGATGGAACGGCTGCCAGATGCCGAGACGAAACTCGCCTCGCCGCGCTGGCGGGCCTTCGGAGAGATCTGCGCTGAGATCGGCGGGCTCCCACGCCACCTTTCCCAGCATCCGGGCGGCATGGTTATCTCGAGCCGCCCGCTCGTCGAGCTCGTTCCGGTCGAACACGCCGCGATGGAGGGCCGCAAGCTTTGCCAGTGGGACAAGGACTCCTGCGCGGACGCCGGCTTCCTGAAGATCGACCTGCTCGGGCTCGGGATGCTCTCCGCCGTCGAAGAGTGCGTCGACCAGATCGTCCGCCTGCGCGGTGAACGCATCGACCTCTCCCGGATCTCGCTCGACGACCAGGCGGTCTACCGGGAGATTCAGGACGCCGACACCGTCGGGCTCTTTCAGATCGAGAGCCGCGCGCAGATGCAGAGCCTCCTGCGGACGAGGCCGGAGAATCTCGACGACCTCACCGTGCAGGTAGCGCTCGTCCGGCCGGGCCCGATCCAGGGGAAGGCCGTGCACCCGTACGTAGAGCGGAGGCAGCGCCGGCGCGAGGACCCGAGCTACGTCATCCCGCACGACCATCCGCTGCTCGCGGAGTGCCTCGAGGAGACACTTGGCGCGATCATCTTCCAGGAGCAGGTGCTCGAGGTGGCGATGGCGCTCGCGGGGTTCAGCGTGGGGGAGGCGGAGGGGCTGCGCCGGGCGATGAGCCGTAAGCGGAGCCAGGACGCGATCGAGGCACACCGCGAGCGCTTCTTCGCGGGGGCGGCGAAGAACGGGGTGCCGGAGGAGACCACGGAGCTCGTGTTCTCGAAGATCAACGGCTTCGCGTCCTTTGGTTTCCCCAAGTCGCACGCGGCCGCCTTCGCGCTGCTTGCGTATCAGTCCGCCTGGCTCCGCCACTACTACCCCGGCGAGTTTCTGTGCGCGCTCCTGAACGCGCAGCCGATGGGCTTCTATCCGCCGGCAAGTCTCGTGCGCGACTCTCAGCGCCGCGGCGTCGAGGTGTTGCCGCCGGACGTGAACTTGAGCGCCGCGTCGTGCCGGATCGAAGGGGACGCAGTGCGCGTCGGCCTCGGCTACATCAAGGGCCTCGCAGAAGAGCCCGCGAAGGCGTTCGTGGCCGAACGGGAGCAGAACGGCGATTTCCGCAGTGTGATTCAGCTCGCTCAGAGGGCACCGCTCGACCGAACTGGCCTCGAGGCGCTCGTCGCCTCGGGCGCCTGCGACTCGTTCGGCTGGCCCCGGCGCCAGCTTCTTTGGCGGCTCGGGCTCGCGCCGCGTTCGGTCTCGGTCGGCGCGGGCGGAGACGAGCGCCAGCTTGCCCTTCCACTCGGGCCAACCTCGGAAATCCCGGAGCTTCCCGAGCAGACATCGTGGGAGCGCATGCTCGCCGACTACCGGACGACGAGCATGTCGGTCGGCGTCCACCCGCTCGACCTTCTCCGGCCACACCTACCGACCGAGGTGGCGACGAGCGCCGACTTCGACCATCTGGAGCACAGGAGCCGGGTCGCGGTCGCGGGCCTCGTCGTCGCGCGGCAGCGTCCGGCGACAGCGAATGGCGTTGTCTTCATGCTCCTCGAGGACGAGTTCGGGCAGATGAACCTCGTCATCTCGCCGGAGGTTTACGAGCGCTTTCGCCCGCTCGTCCGCGGCGAGCCGCTCCTTCTTGCGCGCGGCCGCTTTGAGCGTTTCGAGCGGAACCGGAACGTGATCGTGGACGAGCTCGTCACGCTCGCACCGCTCGCCCGCCAGGCTGCCGGTGAGGCCGAGGTGCGCTCCGCGCTTCCGGAGGCTCACCACTTCGGCCATCGGTAGGGTTGAAGCGCATGGCCGGGCGTCGCTCACTCTGGCTCCAGGAAGCCCTACGCGCCGAGGACGGCGTCGAGTCGCAGGAGCTCCTCGAGGGCACGAAGGCCGACGTCTGCATCGTCGGCGGGGGCTACACCGGGCTCTGGGCTGCGCTTCGCATCAAGGAACTCGAGCCCGGCGCTGACGTGGTCCTCGTCGAGCAGGACATCTGCGGCGGAGGCCCGTCCGGGCGGAATGGCGGCTTCGCCCTCACCTGGTGGTCGAAGGTATCGACGCTGGTCAAGCGCGTCGGTGAGGAGGAGGCCGTCCGGTTGGCCAAGGCTTCGGAGGACGCCGTCAGGGAGATCGGCGCCTTCTGCGAGCGCGAGGGCGTCGACGCGCACTTCCACCAGGGCGGCTGGCTCTGGACCGCCACCTCACCTGCCCAGGTGGGCGCGTGGGAGGCGAGCGTCGAGACCGCTGCCGAGCACGGCGCCCATCCGTACGAGCTTCTGAGCGCCGAGGAGGTGCAGGCGCGCACAGGCTCCCCGATCCATCTTGGCGCCGCCTACGAGAGGATGGGGGGGATCGTGCAGCCGGCTCTCCTCGCGCGCGGCCTGCGCCGGGTCGCCGTCGAGAAGGGCGTCCGCATCTTCGAGCGCACGCCGATGGTGGAGCTCGACCGTGAGGACGGCGTCGTGCGCACTCCGTCAGGGCGCGTGAGCGCTGATGCCATCGTGCTCGCGCTGAACGCCTGGGCGACCAAGATCCCCGAGCTCGCGCGCGCTGTCGTGGCGGTATCGAGCGACATGGTCGCGACGGCGCCGATGTCGGACAAGCTGAAGGAGAGCGGTTGGACCGGGGGCGAGGCGATCTCCGACTGCCGCCTGCTCGTCCACTACTACCGCCCGACGAAGGACGGTCGGGTCGCATTCGGGCGCGGGGGCGGACGGCTCGCCTTCGGCGGACGCATCGATTCGAACTTCGACTACAACGGCCGCCAGACCCGCGAGCTCGAGGAGGAGCTCGTGACGCTCGTTCCGGCCGCGAAGGATGTCCCCGTCACGCACGCGTGGGGAGGGCCGATCGACCGGACGACCGACGGGCTCCCCATCGTCGGCGCGCTCCCGGCCCGCGCGCACATCGTCTACGGCACGGGCTACTCGGGGAACGGAGTCGCGCCCTCGATCACGGTCGCGAAGATGCTCGCCTCGAGCGCGCTGCGCCGCGACGACGAGTGGGCCGGCTCGCCCTTCAACTGCGGCGTCTGCGGAACCTTCCCGCCCGAGCCGCTCCGCTTTGTGGGAGGCCTCGTCGTCCGGCAGGCCGTGCGCCTCAAGGAAGGCCGCGAGGACAAGGGCAAGAGCGTCGACCCGGTGACGAAGGCAGTCGCCGGACTCGCCCCGCAAGGGTTCTTCCGCGCCCGGCGCTGAGCGCGTGGCGAAGGCAGAGCAGCCCGTTGTCTTCTTCGTCGCGCCGGGGGATCTGGAGGCGTGGCTCGAAGAGCACGGCGAGACGTCGGACGGCATCTGGCTCAAGTTCGCGAAGAAGGCATCCGGCATCCGGTCCGTCGTCTACGCGGAGGCGGTCGAGATCGCGCTCTGCTACGGGTGGATCGACGGCCAGGTCAAGCGGCTCGACGAAGAGTACTACCTGCAGAAGTTCACGCCGCGGCGGCCTCGGAGCAAGTGGTCGAAGATCAACCGGGAGAAGGCCGAGCGGCTGATCGCAGAAAGACGGTTGCGCCCGGCTGGCCTGCGCGAGGTCGAGCGTGCGCGTGAGGACGGACGCTGGGACGAGGCCTACGACTCGCCCACGACGGCGACGGTCCCGGACGACTTCCGCGTTGCGCTCGACGCCGAGCCTGCCGCGCGCGAGTTCTTCGAGAGCCTGGGTAACACAAAGCGCTACTCGTTCCTCTACCGCATCCGTGATGCGAAGCGGCCGGAGACGCGGGCCAAGCGGATCGCGGAGTCCGTCGAGCTCCTCCGCGAAGGGAAGACGCTTACCTAGTCGATCTCCAGACCAAACCGCGGTAAGCGTTTCCGGACGGTCTTGTTGAAGACCGCGTGGTACTCCGCGTGCGCGTCCTCGCCCAGGCCCGCCGCGAAGTTGTCGCGGAGCTCGATGAGCTCGTCGGTGCCCGTCTCGACGAGATCGAGGTAGTCGCCGTAGCGTTCTTCCGCCTCGTCGCGCGGAGCGCGGTTGTACACGGCGAGGGCAGCCTCCGTGTCGCGGATGAGCCCTCCATGCTCTGCAGTGAAGAGAGCGATCTGCCGCTCGACGACGTCCACGAATCGGCCGCGCATCGGTTCCCTATGCTGCGTCGGCCGTGGGACTCGTCATTCGCACGTGGAACCTCTATCACGGGCGCACGTACCCGAAGACCGGGCGCACGTACCTCGAGCGGATGGTTCGCCTTGTCAGTCACGACGCGCCGGACGTCGTCGCCCTGCAGGAGGTGCCCCTCTGGGCGCTCGGGCGCCTCGAGAGGTGGAGCGGAATGCAGGCGATCTGGTCGGTCACGGTCCCGGGCTTTCTCGGCCCCGTCGCGCGCTTCATCACCGACCTCGATCCCGTCCGTGTTCGGTTCACGGCCGCCGGCCAGGCGAACGCGGTACTCCTGAGCCATCGCTTCGAGGTGGGAGACGACAGAACCCTCGTCCTCAATCCCGAGGTGAAGAGGCTCGAGTGGCTCCGGGGAGGGCGCCAGCGGCGCGTGTGCCAGGCGGTCGATCTGGAGCTCGAGGGCAGAAGGCTGACTGTGGCGAACCTCCACGCGACGAACAACTCGGATCTCGCGCGCGTGGAGGTCGGGCTCGCGGCGGACTTCGTCCGGGAGGCCGAAGCGTGCATCCTGTGCGGCGACTTCAACGTGCCCGCCTTCGCCGTACCGGAGTTCTCGCCGCCGATCGAGGGGATCGACCAGATCCTCGTGCGCGGGCTCGAGCTCGAGGACGTTCCTCACGCCTGGCCGGCGGCACGACGCCGCGTCGGCGAAGGTTTCCTCTCCGATCACGCGCCGGTCGAGGCAGATGTGAAGTGGACTTAGACGCTATTCGCGCCGGGTTGCCCGTCCTCGACCGGCTGGCGTATCTCAATGCCGGCACGAACGGTCCGCTGCCGCGGCGAACCGTAGAGGCGATGCAAGCCTCGCTCGCCCGCGATCTGGAGGAGGGGAGATCGAGCCGCGAGTATTTCGAAGCCATGCTCGCCAGGCGCGACGAGCTGCGGACGGCGCTCGCCGGCTTTCTGAAGGCGCCGGCCGAGACAGTCGCGCTCACGACATCAACGACCGAGGGGTGCAACGTCGTCCTCAATGGCCTGCAGATCGGGGAGGGCGACGAGGTCGTGACCACGGACTCCGAGCACCCGGGCCTCTTCGGCGGCCTCGTCGCGTCGGGCGCGGAGCTCCGGCTCGTGCCTGTGCGAGACCTACAGGTTTCCGACGTCGCTGGCGCGCTCGAGTCCGCGGTCACCGAGCGAACCAAGCTCATCGCGGTCTCGCAGGTCTCGTGGCTCACCGGCGCGCGGTTCCCGGTGGAGGCGCTCGCCGGCCGCGGCATTCCTGTACTTGTAGACGGCGCCCAGGCTGCCGGTGCGATTCCGGTCTCGGTGCCTGATCTCGGCTGCGACTTCTACACGGTCTCGGCGCAGAAGTGGCTTCTCGGCCCGGACGTGACCGGAGCGCTGTACGTGAGGCCCGAGCGTGTCGGAGAGCTCCGCATGGCAATGCCCTCCTACGGGTCGTGGGAGTTCGGGGACGACCACACCTACGAGCCGAAGGCCGGCGCGGGGCGCTTCGATCCCGGCTGGATCTCGGCAGCGTCAGGGAACGGGCTCCTCGAGTCCCTCGCGTTCGCGGAGGAGGCCGGGGAGGACCGCTACGCGCACGCGGGGGCGATGACGGAGGACCTTCGACAAATGCTGGAGGCAGCCGGGCACGAGGTCGTCACGGAGCCCGGCCAGTCCACACTCGTCACGTGGAAGACCGAGGACGACTCGAAGGAGATCGTCGATCGGCTCGCGGACGCTGGGGTCATCGTTCGTGACATGCCCGGCCTTGGCTGGCTCCGCGCGTCGTGCGGCTTTTGGACCAGTCACGATGATCTCGAACGCCTCATTGGGGCGCTTTAGAGGGCGCGGCGCAGGGTCGATACAACGAGGGTGAGGGTCTGCCTCGCCGCCGCATTCCTCCTCGCCGCGACCGGCTGCGGAATCGTGACGTCCTCCAAAGACAGTTCGCCGGTGTCGGAGGCTGCGCTGGCCACCATGGTCGTCCAGGAGGAAGAGCTGAACCAGGAGTTCCCAGCTCTCGAGCGGGACGGCGAGTCGGGCACCCTCACCGCACAGGAGATGGCGGATCAGACCTTCGATCCGGACGACACCGCGTCCGGCCTCCGAAGGGCGGGCTGGCTGCGCGGCTACCTCATGGACTACCGAAACCCGCGCGGCAGGGGCCTTGTGTCTGTTTTTTCGTCGGTTGCGCTTTTCGACTCGGCCGGCGCGGCGCGCGCGGTTGCCACGATGGAAGAGAACGGCGCCCGAGTGCGCAACGGAAAGACCGTCGGCGGGGCGACCTACAACGGGCTCGAGCTTGGTAACCCGGTGGTCGGAGACGAAGCCTGGGGGATGGAGTTCAGCGTCAATGCCGGAAAGGCGACGTACCACGTCGCGGCGATTCTTTTCCGGCGCGAGCAGGTACTCGGCCGCGCGATCATCACACGGACGGACGACACCGTCATTCGCGCCCAGGTCCTGAAGCTCGCCCAGACCACCGACGAGCGGATCCAGCGGATCCTGAGCGGCGAGCTGAAGCCGGTCGAGCTATCCGGAGAGGATGACCCGCGCTTACTCGTCATGAAGCGCAGCGACTTCGGCCTCTATCTCTCGCTGGCCCATCAGGGCTTCCTCCGAAACGGGCCCGTCAACGTCTACCTGCAGGAGTTCGACGTGGACCGCGGGACGCTCGGCAGCTCCCATCCCACCTCTCTCAGGACCGTTGCGCAGGTCTTCCCGAGCGCGAAGGCCGCCGCGGAGGACCAGCGCTATTTCTCCTCCGAGAAGGGTCGACATGCGATCGTGACGCAGTATCTCGACGCGTTCCTGCATGGCGCCTTCGAGCCGCGAGGCCTTCAGGTGCGCGCACTCGACGTGAAGGGAGACGACAGCGCAGGCCTCGCGTTCTCCTTCCAGGCGCCCAACGGCAGGATCCTCGGGGTTATGGTCACGAGCCGCGTGGGCAGCGCCCGCGGCAATCTCACCGTCATGGGCTTCGCGAACGAGGTGCGCCCCGCCGACGTCGTCAAGCTCCTCCCGCGGCTTCGGACGCGGCTTGGCGCCGAGAGCTAGTCCTTCTCGAGCACCGCGTAGACGTCGGCGCCGTCTTCGCGGAGCCAGACCGAGTGCCAGCCCGTGCCCTCGATGAGCGCTTCGAGCTCGAGAAGACTCACGCAAAGAAGGTCGAACCAGGGCGTCGCCAGGCCGGCATACTGGATACGGATCCTCACCTGGCCCGGCATGCGCCCGCGCACGCGATTCCGGTCGAGGTAGGCGACGTCGGCGTCGTCGAGGTCTACGTACGGATCGACCGTGTCCAGCACGATCCTCGCGCCTGGGTTAGTGAGCGCATGCAGCTTCTCGAGGAGCGCGATGGTCTCGGCTTCACACCCGCCGAGCCCGAAGTTCCCGCACAGGAGCAGGACGGTGTCGAAGGTGCCGAGACTGTCATCGATCTCGGCGAGAGGGAGGAGCCGCGCGTCCCTGACTCCGCGGCGTCGGCACACGTCGACAGCCCCCGGCGAGATGTCGATGGCCACCGGCTCGAGCTGCCGCCGCTGGACGACGAGGCTGTGCCGGCCGGCCCCCGCACCGATGTCGAGCACGCGCCCCTGGACGTACTCGAAGGCGGAGCGCTCCGGCTCGGCCCAGTCGTCGTGGTCGGCGAAGAACCACTCGGCACCCATGGCCGGCCCGATGTACCCGTCGTCGCGCTCGAGCTGCGGCTCTCCGGCGGCGCGACCTTCGAGGTGCTCGAGGAGCAGGCGCCCGAAGGCGTCCTCCTCGGCTCGAAGGATCCCGGCTATGCGGCCTCGGACGTGCGAAGTCCGAGCTCGGCGGCGATCGGTCTCATCGCCGCGATGACGTTTCGGATGTGGTCGTCGAGCTCGAGGCCGAGCAGCTCGGCTCCTGCGTAAACCTCGTCGCGATGGACACCGGCCGCGAAGGACGGCTGCTTCAGCTTCTTTCGCACCGACTTCGGCTCGAGCGTCTCGATTCCGTCGGGCCGGACGAGCCCGCATGCGTGCACGAAACCGGCGAGCTCGTCGCAGGCGAAGAGCGTCTTCTTCAGCTTCGTGTCGCGCTCCATGTTGAGGTGCTCCGCGTGGGAGAGGACGCCCTCGATCAGCTCCTCGGGGTAGCCCGCTTCCCGCAGGATCGGAGCCCCGTCCTGCGGGTGCTTGTCGAGGGTGGGGTGGATCTCGTAGTCGAAGTCGTGCAGGAGGGCTGTAGCGCGCCAGAACTCCTCGTCCTCGTCGTACTTCCGTGCGTACCAGCCGACGGCGGCCTCGACGGCAAGGGCGTGCCGGCGCAGGGCCTCGGACTTCGTGTACTGGGTGAGCGTTTCCCACGCTCCCTGGCGGGTGACTTCCATCGCGGCGAAGTAGGATACCCTCCGCTGTCCGGGGAGAGGACTAGCGTCAATGCCGCAAACAGTCGTATCCGATGCCCTGATGGAGGCTTTCGTCATCGAGGGCGCGCGGCCGCTTTCGGGGTCGATCCGCGCGACCGGGAACAAGAATGCGGCTCTGCCGATACTGGCCGCGTGTCTCCTCACGGACGAGCCCGTCAAGCTGATGAACGTCCCGGCGATCACCGACGTCGAGACGATGCTTGACCTCGCTGCCGAACTCGGCGCCGACATCGACCGGCTCGGCGGCGGTGACGTTCGGATCTCGAGCGCCGGGATCTCGAAGTTCGAGCTCGACGAGGAGCTCTGCAGCCGGATTCGGGCCTCGATTCTCTTCGCGGGACCGCTGCTCGCCCGCTACGGCCAGGCGATCGTCCCGCCCCCGGGAGGAGACGTCATCGGGCGCCGCCGGCTGGATACGCACATCCATGCGCTGACCCAGCTCGGTGCCGACATCTCGGCCGAGAAGGTCTACCGCATGCGGACGGACGGCCTGCGGGGCACGCACATCTTCCTCGACGAGGCCTCCGTCACCGGAACCGAGAACGCGGTCATGGCCGCGGTGCTCGCTCCGGGCGAGACCGTCATCGGCAACGCCGCCAGCGAGCCGCACGTGCAGGACCTCTGCCGCTTCCTCGTCACACTCGGCGCCGAGATCGAGGGGATCGGCTCCAACGTTCTTCGCATCCGTGGAGTCGACGAGCTCCACGGCGGCGAGTGGCGGATCTGCCCGGACCACATCGAGGTGGCCAGCTTCATCGGCCTCGCCGCGGTGACCGAAGGCGAGGTCCTGATCGAGGACGTCGTCGCCGAGGATCTCGTCGCCATCTGGCCTGCCTTCGAGCGCCTCGGGGTCAACTGGGAGGTGAGCGGCTCCTCCGTGCGCGTGCCCGGTGGCCAGCGGCTTGCGATCCAGGACGACATCGGCTCACAGATCCCCAAGATCGAGGACGGCCCCTGGCCGGCCTTTCCGGCCGACCTGACCTCGATCGCGCTGGCGGTCGCGACTCAGGCGGAAGGCACCGTCCTCATCTTCGAGAAGATGTTCGAGAACCGTCTGTTCTTCGTCGACAAGCTCGTCAACATGGGTGCGCGGATCATCCTCTGCGACCCGCACCGCGCAGTCGTCAACGGGCCGGCGCGCCTCTACGGCGAGCGGATGGAGAGCCCGGACATTCGCGCAGGGATGGCCATGCTCATCGCGAGCCTCTGCGCCGAGGGCATCTCCACGATCGGAAATATCGGTCAGATCGACCGCGGGTACGAGAGAATCGACGAGCGGCTGCGCGCCGTAGGGGCCCACATCGAGCGAACGGAGATCTCGTGACGAGACGCGTCATCCGCACGGACAACGCCCCGGCCCCCTTTCAGGGTGCCCCGTACTCGCAGGCGATCGCCCACGGGGGCCTCGTCTTCGTCTCGGGTCAGCTCGGAATCGACCCCGAGGGCAACATGGTGGCCGGCGGGATCTCCGAGCAGACGGAGCAGGTCATGCAGAACCTCTCCGCGATCCTCGAGGCGGCCGGCTCGAGCCTGCAGAACGTCGTCAAGGCCACGATCTTCCTCGCCGACCTCGGCGACTTCCAGGCGATGAACGAGGTGTACGCCCGCCACGTGGGCGACGAGCCGCCGGCGCGCGCGACGTTCCAGGTCGGAGCGCTGCCCTCCGGCGCGCTCATCGAGATCGAAGTAGTCGCCGCAACCGGCGACCACTAACCGTTCTGGAGCGTCGTCAGGCGGTCCGCGAGCCGGGCTTCGCCCGAAGGTCGCCGTCGCCCAGAACTGGCTAGCTAAGGCCGGCGGACCCGCTTGTAATACGTGAAGGTGACGTAGCCCGTCTTACTGACGCGGAATGCCACCTTTCCGAGCTGCGTGGGCTTGAGGTGGAACTTCGCGACGCCGCTCGAATTCGTCCTCTTCGTCGTGATCGCCACGCCGGCACCGGAGGCCCGAACAGAGGCGCCGGTGACGGGGTTCAGCGTCACCGAGTCGCGAACCTTGATGGTGATGTCGCGGAACCGCTTCTTCACGAGCCGGCCGTTGGAGGTCACCTTGAACTGCTTGAAGGTCGGGCCACCACCCCCCGTGGCCGGGAGCGTGAACTGCTCCGGCGTGTTCGCGAACGCGCCCAGGTTGTTGTCGCCGTCGATCGAGGCGACGCGCCAGAAGAACGTCCCTCCGTTGGTGTAGCTGGAGGACGTCAGCACGGGCGCGTAATCGGGGTTGTCCGTCACCTTGTTCTCGAGTGGCCCGCTCAAGTCTTCGTGCGTCGAGACCTGGACGCGGTACTGCTTCGTCCCGGTCTTCGGATCCCAGCTCAGGACGAGGCGGTGCGCTCCCGCGCTCGAGACCGGGTTGGTCGGCTCCTTGATGGTGTTCGTGTAGTCGGCGGGGTCGGACCACGGGCCGGGTGTCGTGCCCGTGGACTTCGGGAAGTCGGCGCGAATCTCCCAGGTGAAGATGCCGGTGCCCGTGATCTTCAAGAAGGACGCCGCCGTTGACGGATAGCCGGAGTAGGTCGTCGGCGTGGTGTCGTTCGGCTCGTGGATCCTGAGGCTGTACGAGACAGCACCGGGCACCGGGAACCAGCGGAGTACAGGAAGACTCGCGTCGCCGACGGTCGGCGTATCCGGGTCGAGGAGGGGTTTCTCGAGGTCGATCTGGAACGTGCTCCAGTCCGACCACGTGAGGCCGATGTTGTTCTCGTCCTCCGCCTGCACGCGCCAGTAGAGCGTCTTCGCGGCGGCGTAGGTCTTGACGGCGGTGAACTCGGTCGAGGAGGTCCTGACGTCGTCGATGGGCGAGGCGAAGGAATCCTCGGTGGCCACCTGAAGGTGGTACCGCTTGGCGCCGAGGGTCGGCGCCCACTGGAAGGTGGGCTGCAGCGAGAAGCTCGCACCGTCGGCTGGCGCGATCAGCGCCGGAGGAGCGGACTGCTTGAGGAAGTCCGCGGGCTCCCCGAGCAAGGGGTTTCCCGGCGCGCCGCCTCCGGTCGCGCCCGTCGCCGGGAGCACCACCCAGTAGTACGCCGTCGTCTCGTCTTTGTAGGTGCGTGGCTGGCTCTGCGTCCGGACCGAGTACGCGGGAATGCGGGTCAGCGCGTAGTCGACGATCGTCGAGAAGGACGGATCACTCGCGACGATGACCCAGTACGAGAGCTTCCCGTCGATCGGGTTCCAGATGAACAGCGGATTGTCTCCGACGGTCTCCCCGCGAATCGGGAGAAGATAGTCGTCCGCCCCCATGTGGTTCGTGTTGCAGTCCGGGCTGCACGGGTTGCCGTTCGTGTAGTCCGTGAAGGTGAAGGAGGCGCCGGTGCCGTCGTCCAGGTACGTCCAGTCGCCCCAGATCGGCGTGGAGAGGTTGACGCGGCCGCTTCTCGCCTGGACGCGAACGCACCAGGTCGATCCGGGATTGAGCGCGGGGGTGTCCTTCGAGACTCCCGAGGTCGTGGGGTACGGCGGGTTCGTGAGATTGCCCCAAGCGAGGGGGGTCCAAGACGTGGACGCAGTCTTGACGAGCCAGCGCACGAGCGATGAGGCCGTCCAGTTGCAGGAGTCGGTGCCCGCGTCGAACGGCACGACCTGAACCTGATAGCTGGCCGCCCCGGGCACCGGATCCCAGGTGACGATCGGCAGGTCGGTCTGATAGCCGGGGTCTCCGCTCTGGTCCGTTCCCGGGTCCGAGACGTCTCGCATGCGCACGTCCTGGATAGCCAGCTGGCTGAGGTCCGGGAAGTTGTCGAACGTCTTGACGAACGACGGGCCCTCGTTCCAGACACCGGCGAAGCTCTTCGAGTTGATCGCGCGAACGCGCCAGTAGTAGGTGTTGTTCACGAACACCTCGGACGGGGTCAGCCTGGGCGCGATCGGCTTGTCGTTGCAGCAGACCTTCGATCCCGACGCGAAGTCGGCCGACGAGTTGACCTCGACCTCGTAGCGGGCGGCTCCCGGCACCGGGTCCCAGCTGAATTCGGGGTCGTAGAGCTCGGGCTCCGAAGCGAGGTCCGTCACGGCCGGAGTCGTCGTCGACGGCCAATTCCACGTAAACGTTCGAACCTCGGACTCCGCACCCGGGTTGTTGCGGGCGTCGAGCGGGGTGACGGTCCAGAAGTAGGTCGTCGACGGCAGCAAGAGCGCCGGGGCGAGATTCGTGGCCGAGACGACCACGGGGTTTCCGCCGCTCGTCACGAGCGAGGCGAACTCGTCATCGCCGGCGATCTTGATGCTGTACTTCGCGGCGCCCGGAACCGGATCCCAGCGTAGGACGAGCGGCTCGTCCGGGAAGTTGATCGTCGCCCCGTCGTCGGGCGACGTCAGGACCGGTGAGTCGTTCCAGACCTTCTCGATCGACCGGGGCGCCGACCACGGCGAGGTGTTGCCGTTGGAGTCGACGGCCTGAACGCGCCAGTAGTACGTCCCGTTGGGGAACGTCTTGTCGGACGTCGCGCGCGTGTTCTTCGTCCCCATGATCGAGTACACGGGAGAGTTGAAGAGCGCGTCGGCCGCGAGCACGAAGTTGTACTTGTCGGCGCCCGAGACCGGATCCCAGGAGAACACGGGGAGGAAGGCGACGGTCACTCCATCGTCCGGCCCGGTCAGGTCCGGCGCAGCGGGCCCGGCACTCGCAGCGGGCGCGACCGTGATGAGAGCTACTGCGAGAGCAGCCAGGAGATAGCGCAGTTTCGAATGCGTCTTTTGGCGCAAATCCGTAGACCCCCGGCCGCCACGGGACGATCGTTGACTCGCAGTCATGGTCGTCCGTCTTGTCTGGGGTCACATCCCCGAAAAGGGGGGGATTGGCTGGACGCGGGTCTAACCTTTCGGCTTGTGCAGGTCATCGTCACCCACGCGAACACCGATTTCGACGCCTTTGCGGCCATGCTCGCTGCGCGGCGCCTCTATCCGGGCGCCGTCATCGCGCTGTCCGGATCGCTGAACAAGAACGTGCGGGACTTCTACCGCCTCCATGCCGAGGAGCTGGAGATCGCGGAGCCCGGCCGCGTCGACCCCTCGCAGGTCGAGCACCTGATCGTCGTGGAGACGTCGCATCCCGCGCGGCTGGGCGAGTTCGAAGCGGCTGCGCGGAGTGCCGATGTCGAAGTCGTCGTCTTCGACCACCACGCAGGCGAGGAGCTCGACTGGGTCAAGCCGGAGAACGCCGTCCGCTCTGAGGACGGGGCGCTGACCACGACGATGGTGGCGATCCTCGCGGAGCGGGAGGTCGAAGTGAGCCCGATCGAGGCGACCGTCTTCGCGCTCGGCATCCACGAGGACACCGGCTCTCTGAGCTATGCGGGGACGACCATTCGCGACGCCGAGGCGCTCGCCTGGTGCATGCGGCACGGTGCGAGCCAGGAGATGGTCGCCCAATTCCTGCACACGCCGCTGGCGGAGCGCGAGCGGGCGCTCCTCGACGCGCTCGTCGCCGCCCTCGAGCCGCACGAAGCTGGCGGCCACGAAGTGCTGGTCGCAGCGCTCAGCTGGCCGGAGTACGTGGAGGGCATCTCCAACCTCGCCCACAAGATCGTCGACCTGACCGACTGCCGCGCTCTCGTCTGCCTCGTCGAGATGGACGACCGGGTGTTCTCGGTCGTGCGCACGCGCGTGGCTGAGCTCGACGCCTCCGTGATCGCCGCAGCGCTCGGAGGGGGAGGGCACTCGCAGGCCGCGTCCGCGACGTACCGCGGCTCCCTCGAGGAGGCCCGGGCAGCGGTCCTGGAGGCGCTGCCGGCCGCGGTCCGAAAAGGTCTCACCGCCGGCGAGATCATGTCGCGCCCGGTGCGCTTCGTCTCTCCCGACGACACGGTCTCGCACGCGATGGTCCTCTGCCAGCGCCACCGCCAAAGCGGGATGCTCGTCGGCGATCCTGCCGCCCTCGCCGGGATGGTCACCCGCGAGGACCTCGACAAGGCGATCGGCCACGGGCTCTCGCACGCGCCGGTCAAGAGCGTGATGAGCTCGGACGTCGTCACGTCCGCCGAGGACACGCCTCTCGCGGAGGTGATGCGCCTCGTCTCCGCGTCGAACGGCGGGCGCGTGCCGGTCCTCCGCGAGGGTGAAGTCGTCGGAGTGGTCGCGCGCTCCGACGTCCTGCGTGCGCTCGAGGAACCGCACGGAGAGGAGGCTGCGGGCGAAGCCGTGAGCATCGCGGAGAAGCTCGACGCGCTCGAGCACCTGCGCCCGGTCTTCGAGGCGGTTCAGGCCGTGAGCGGTCCGTTCGAGGGCGTGTATCTCGTCGGAGGTGCGGTCCGAGACGTGCTCATCGGCGAACCGAATTTCGACGTGGACATCGCCGTCGAGGGAGACGGCATCGTGCTTGGCGCGGCCCTCGCAGAGGCGCTCGGCGGCCGCGTCGTCCCGCACGACCGGTTCGGAACCGCGATCGTCGTCTACGACGGCGGCCGCGTCGACGTCGCGACCGCCCGAACCGAGTTCTACGACAGCCCGGGCGCGCTGCCCTCTGTGGAGCAAGCCTCGATTCGCCAGGACCTGTACCGGCGCGATTTCACGATCAACGCGATGGCCGCATCGCTGAAGGGAGAGGACTTTGGCCGCCTCGTCGACCATTTCGGCGGTCTTCGGGACCTCGAGAGCGGCGTCGTCCGCGTCCTTCACAACCTCTCCTTCATCGACGACCCGACCCGGATCTTCCGGGCGATCCGCTACGAGAGCCGGTACGGCTTCCGGATGGACGACCACACGCAGCGCCTCGCGCGCGGCACGATCGAGATGGGGCTCGTCGGCGACCTCTCGTCCGCACGCCTTCGGGACGAGCTCGTCGCGCTGCTCGAGGAGGGCGACGCGGGCGATTCGATTCTCCGGCTCGCCGAGCTCGGAGCAGGCGCCGCGATCCATCCGCACCTGGCAGCCGACGACGAGGCCGTCGAGCTCCTGGGCCGCAGCCGCCGGCTGAACGAGCACTACGGCACGGCAGTTCCCGCCTGGCGGCTGGCGTTCGCAGTCCTCGCACGGCGGATGCCGCCGGACGAGGTCTATGCGTGGCTCCGCCGCCTCAAGGTGCAGCGGCGGGATCTCGAGCGCGTCGCGGCGGCGGTGACCGTCGGTCCGAGGATCCTCGAGCGGCTGCGCGGTGGATCGGCGGAGCCCGCGGACGTCGTCGCAGCAGCCGACCCGTACGCTCCGGACGCGCCGCTCTTCGCCATGGCCCTGGAGGAGCGGCCCGAGCTGGACGACTACTTCCGGCGCCTGCGGAACGTCCAGCTGGAGGTCAG
>Ga0081455_10002422_pt1 | contig 22249 bp, 20 predicted proteins | sample TabmetS3T2R1_FD_70207 | JGI IMG/M metagenome (GOLD analysis project Ga0081455, IMG submission 70207) | Tabebuia heterophylla rhizosphere microbial communities from the University of Puerto Rico - S3T2R1 | ecosystem: Host-associated > Plants > Roots > Rhizosphere ...
CCGCTCGATGGTGGCGGTCGCCGGCCAGGTGTAGTCGAGCTTGGCCAGCTCGAGGCGTCCCACCGTGAGGATCTGCCGATCGCCGTCGCGGAAGGCCACGTCGGCCAGCGCGATCGAGCCCTGCGCGGTCGCCTCGATCTTCGCTCCGACCGTGCCCTTCGCGGTGACGTCGCCGTCCAGCCGTCCGTCGAGATGCGCGGCGAGCGGCAGGTAGGGCTTGTAGGGGGTGAGATCGATGGCCACCAGGCGAGTGCGCAGATCGAAGCGGACCGGATCGAGCGTGACGGTGCCCTGGGTCTCGATGGTGCCACCCTCCGGCGTGTTCGCGGTCAGCTGCACCGTGGCAGGCCGCCGGTTCGGCCACGTCAGGTCGCGCACGGTCAGCCGGATCGGCGCCAGGCGGAGGCGGAGCGGCGGCTCCACGGTGGCATCGTCGAGCCGCGTCCGAGCGTCTTCCAACACCACCTCGCCGATCTCGACCGCGAAATCGGGCGGAAGCGGCTTCGGCTTCTCGACGGAAACCGCCGGCCCGCTCGCCGGCTCTGCCGCTCCCGGACGCTTCAAGGTCTCGACCAGGTCGGTGATGGAGAGGTGGCCCTCGCGGTCGCGACGGATGGTGGCGCGCGGCCGCTTGAGCCGCACGCGCTCGGCGCGCACCTTCGGCCACTGGCTGTCGAGGCCGGTCAGCTCGATGGCGTCGGCGGCCGCCACGCGCTGCTCGCCGGCGGTGATCCTGACCCGACCGATCGCCACGCGTCCCCGCACCCGAGGGGTGCCGTCTCCGATATCCACCGTGAGATCGGTCTCGGCCATGCCGGTGAAGGCCAGCGGCAGCGACAGGTACGGCGCCCAGAAGCCCAGATCCACGCGGCTGATGCGCGCGCGCAGCTCGGCGCTCGGCGGCGAGGGCCGGGCCTGGCCCTGCACGTCGAGCGCACCGCCGCCGGGCAGGGCGGCGGTGGCGGTGATGCGGGCCGGCTGACGGCCGGCCGCGTCGATGCCGTCGGCCACCAGCTTCAGCCGGTCGATCTCGAAGCGATGGCGCTGGCCCGGCCGGGGATCGAACACGGTTGCGCGGCCCTTCATCTCGACGCGGGCGAGGGGGCGGCCGTCCGCCGACCGGCGGCTCGTCAGCGCGAAGGTGAGCGCGGGCACCGTCACGAGCGAGGCGTCGACACCGCGGCGACGGACCACGATGTCGGCGATGCGCGCCTGGCCGTCGAGGCCCACCCCGCCTTGCGCGTCCCGGCTCGCGTCGACCACCGCGCCGACGGTGGCACGCTCCAGGACCACCGCGGTGTCGGCCGGCAGGTAGAGGTTGGCCAGCGTGGCGTCGACGTCGCGGAGGGTGACGTGCGCGCGCCCTTGCAGCGGGGCGAGCGCCACGCCGGTCGCCTCGATGGTCAGCGGTGCGCCGGCGACCGTGGTCGCGAGTCGCGCGGCGCCGACCGGCTGCGGGGTCATCGTCGACAGCGAGGTGGCCTCGACGGTGAGCCCCTCCGCGCGCCAGGACCGGGGAGGCGTCAGGGTGTGATCCTCGAAGAGGATCGTGCCGCCGGTGAGGGCGAGCCGATCGACGGTGAAGGGCGCGAGCGGGCTCGCCGGCTGTCTCGGCCGCTCGAGCAGATCCGCGATGTTGAGCACCCCGCGCGCGGTGCGCACGATGCGCAGGCGCGGCGCGGTGAGGGTGACCTCGCGCAGGTGCACGCGGCCCCGCAGCAGGTCGCGCAGCCGGAAGCGGATGTCGAGCGTGTCGAACTCGAGCAGGGGCGGCCCGGGCTCTCGGTCGGCCAGGCGGAAGCCCGCGACGTGGATGCGCCGGCGGGGCACGTCGAGGTCGAAGGCGGCCATCGTGAGCCGGCGGCCGGTCTGCGCTTCGATCTGCCGCGTGACCGCCCAGCGCGCGATGCCGGGCAGGGCCAGCCAGAACGTAGCGGTCGCCAGCAGGAGCCCCACGAGCAGGACGGCGGCGGTGGCGATCCAGACCCGGCGACGCGTCACGCTCCCAGTATGCCCCGGCGACCGCCGCCTCGCCTACCGACGCGGATCAGCGAAAGGCGGGCGCGATCTCCGCGATGAACCGGTCGAGGTCCCGCCGCAGCTCGGGCAGCGGGCGGAACAGGGTCGGGACGAACACGGTGTCCACGTTCGCGGCCCGCAGCGCGGCCAGCGTCGCGCGAATCTGCTCCGGGGTGCCGGCCAGGCAGGTGTCGCGCGCGTCGGCCGCGTGGCGGCCCATGCGCGTGGCGATCGTCTCGGCCAGCGTCTCGACGTTGGATTTCTGGTCGGTGATGAGCAGCGCCATGTTGGCGGACCGGCGGATCGCCCTGGGATCGCGGCCGACCGCTCCGCAGTGCTCCTCGAGGATGCGGCCCTTGTGGGCGAGCACCTTGGGGCCGCCCCAGACGTTCCAGTGGTCGGCGTGACGGGCCACCGTCCGGAGCGTCATCTTCTCGCCCCCGCCGCCGATCATCAGCTCGGGATGTGGGCGCTGCACCGGCTTGGGCTGAAGCGGCGCATCGGACAGCGTGTAGTAGCGGCCCGTGAAGGTGGTGCGGGGCTCCATCCACAGCGACCGCAACACCTGACAGGCCTCGTCCAGGCGCTCGAGGCGCTCGCGCATGGTGTGGAACGGGATGCCGTAGGCCTGGTGCTCGTTCTCCTGCCAGCCCGCGCCGAGCCCGAGCAGCAGGCGGCCGTTCGAGATGATGTCGACCTGCGCGGCCATCTTGGCCAGCACCGCGGGATGGCGATAGGTGTTGCCCAGCACGATGGTGCCGACTTGCAGCCGCGGCACCAGCGCGGCGAGCGCGGCGAGCGTGCTCCAGCCCTCCAGCATGTCGCCTTCGCGCTCCTTCGTGTTCGGCATGAAGTGGTCGGTGACGCAGGCCACGTCCCAGCCGGTCGCTTCCGCGTGCCGCCACAATTCGAGGACGCCGGGCCAGGTCTGGTTGCCCATGCTCGTGAAGAGGCCGAAGCGCATCGGAGTCTCCTAGCCTGCGGGGTTTTCATCAGCCTGCTACTGGGATTCGCGGGCCGGGCCCACGAGGGTGGCGCCGCCGTCCACCACCAGCACCTGGCCGGTGATGTACCGGGCGTAGCCCGAGAGCAGGAAGCGAGCGGCCTGGCCGATGTCCCAGCCGGTGCCCTCGCGGGCCAGGACCGAGGCGCGCCGCCGCTGATCGCGCGCCGCCTCACTCATGCCGCGCGCGTAGACCATCGGCGTGTACATCGGGCCGGGGGCGATGCAGTTGACGCGGATGCCCTCGCGGCCGTGGTCCACCGCCATCGCGCGGCTCAGCGCGATCACCGCGCCCTTGGAGGCCGAGTAGGTCGTGAGGCCGCGCGGCCGCAGGGCCGAGATCGAGGAGATGTTGACGATGGCGCCGCCCTGCGCGGTGCGGATCATCTCGGGGATCGCGGCCTTGGAGGCCAGGAACATGGTCTCGACGTTGACCTGCATGACCCGCCGCCACGTATCGGGCTTCTCCTCGACCACGCTGCCCTTGCTGCCGATGCCCACGTTGTTGACCAGGAAGTCGAGTCGGCCGTAGCGGCCCACCGCCTCACGGGCCATGGCCGCGCACTGCGCCTCGTCGGTCACGTCGGCGGCGAGCGGGAAGGCCGCGCCGCCCTCGCCGGTGATCATCTCGACGGTGCGCTTGGCGAGGCCCTCGTCGCGGTCGACGACCAGCACGCGGGTGCCGCTGCGGGCGAGCAGGATGCAGGTCGCCCGGCCGTTGCCGATGCCGTCGCCCGCCGCTCCGCCGCCGGTGACGATGGCGACGCGTCCGGCCAGGCCCAGGTCGTCCTCGGGTCGCGGCGGTGGCTCGGGGCTCATGTCAGACGATGGGGGCGGGAGCGTGGGGCATGGTCTCCCACTGCGCGGGGTCGTGCCCGTAGAACACGGTGGCGCCCGCCTGATCGCGCAGGCGCCGCAGCGCGGCCAGCGACTCGCGCATGATCGGCGCGCTCCACAGCACGCGCGGCAGCACGTCGCGGTCCATGTTCTCCTGCGTGTAGCAGGCGTCGGCCGCGCAGACGAGGTCCGTGCCCTTGCCCGCGCGCACCCGCAGCGACTGGTGCCCCGGGGTATGGCCGAAGGTGGGGAACAGGACCACGGTGCCGTCGCCGAAGACGTCGTGCTCACCGTCGACCAGGCGGTAGTCCAGCGGATGGTCGAAGTCGAGCGGGCTCGGGTTGTATCCGGGCGCGAAGCCGGGCCGTCGCGCCGCGTCCATCTCCGCCTTCTGCACCAGGAACGTCGAGCGCGGGAAGAACTCGTTGCCCCCGCAGTGGTCGAAGTGCAGGTGCGAGTTGGCCACGTACCGGACGTCGTCCGGTGCGAGGCCGAGCCGAGCGAGCTGGGGCACGACGTCCTCCCCCGTCGTCGATCGGTCGGTGAGCCGCTTGGCACGCTCGGCGCCCATGCGCCCGATCGGGTCGACGCGCACCTGGCAGTGCACGCCGGTGTCGAAGAGGAGACGGCCGTTCGGATGCGCGACCAGGACGCTGATCACGGGCACCGTCCACGGCTGGCCGGACGGCAGATCGTCGAGCATGCTGGCGCGGTCGAGCTGGATCCGGCCGGTGCAGAGCGCGAAGACGGAGATCACGGCGGGTACGATACCGCCTCGCGCCCCGGTTGTCAGGCGGAAACCACTACCCGGGCCGCTTCATCTCGAAGATGTCGTGGATGCGCGCGTACTGGTGGCCGGCGAGGCGGCCGACCGGCTTGAGGCGCCCGATGTCGATGCGGCCGGTGGCCGCGTGGTAGACGTCGTCGCGCACGTGGAAGTACACGATCTCGCCCAGCACCAGGTGGTGCGGGCCATGGCCGACCGGGATGATCTGGGCCACCCGGCACTCGAGGCTGACCGGCGCCTGCGCCACCCGCGGGGCGCGCACGCGCACGCCCGGGGCCGCGGTGAGCCCGGTCAGCGCGAATTCGTCCACCTCGGGCGGGTACTCCCCCGAAGTCAGGTTCATCTGCTCGGCGCGATCGTCGTCCACGATGTTGACCACGAAGTCGCCGGTGTGCTCGGCGTTGCGCACGGTGTCCTTGCGGTCGGCCGCCCGCGGCCCCGAGGAGAACGCGATCGTCGGCGGCTCGGGGCAGACGCCCATGAAGAAGGAAAAGGGGGCCAGGTTGTTCACCCCGTCCGGCCCCACCGTGGACACCCAGGCGATCGGCCGCGGCACCACGCAGCCGATCAGGATCTTGTAGGTGGACTCGGGCTTCATCGTGCGCGGGTCGAGCTGCATGCGGGCTCCTCTCTCTCGCGGGGAGTAAGGATCAGGTGTCGCGGCCGCCGCTGATGCCGGGAACGGTGCGGCGGATGCCGAGGCGCTCGCCGACCCGGCCCCACGCTTCGGCCATGCGCAGCCGCCAGCGCTCGAGGAACAGGTAGACGACCGGAGTCGTGTAGAGGGTCAGCAGCTGGCTCAGCAGCAGCCCGCCCACGATGGAGATCCCGAGCGGGCGCCGCAGCTCGGACCCGATGCCGGTGCCGAGGGCGAGAGGCAGGGCGCCGAGCAGGGCGGCCATCGTGGTCATCAGGATCGGGCGCAGCCGCTGCAGGCACGCCTCGTAGATGGCGTCGTGGGGCGCGCGCCCCTCGCGCCGCTCCAGGTCGAGCGCCACGTCGATGACCAGGATCGCGTTCTTCTTCACGATGCCGATCAACAAGATGATGCCGATCAGGGCGATGATCGACAGCTCCATGCCGAAGAGCATGAGCGCGAGGAGCGCGCCCACTCCCGCCGAGGGCAATGTCGAGAGGATCGTGAGCGGGTGCACGTAGCTCTCGTAGAGCACGCCCAGCACCACGTAGACCGTCAGCAGCGCGGCGAGGATCAGCAGGGGCTGGGTGGCGAGCGAGTCCTGGAAGGCCTGGGCCACGCCCGCGAATCGCCCCTGGATGCTGGCGGGCAGCCCGATGCGCCGGGCCGCGCGCTCCACCGCGGTGACCGCGTCGCCCAGCGCGACCCCCGGCGCCAGGTTGAAGGAGACGGTCACCGCCGGGAACAGGCCCTGGTGATTGACCTGTAGCGGCGCCGCGGTGGGCTCGAAGCGGGTGAGCGCGGTGAGCGGCACCTGGTTGCCGGTGGCCGAGCGCACGTAGATGCCGCGCAAGGCCTCCGGGCTCTGCCAGAACTCGGGCGCCACCTCCATGACCACCTGGTACTGGTTCAGCGAAGTGTAGATGGTGGAGACCTGCCGCTGGCCGAACGCGCTGTAGAGCGTCTCGTCGATCAGGCGGGTGCTCACCCCCAGGCGGGCCGCGGTGGCCCGGTCGATGGTGAGCGGCACCTGCAGCCCGGCGTCCTGCTGGTCGCTCGACACGTCGCGCAGCTCCGGCAGGTCGTGCAGGGCGGCCAGCATCTTCGGCGCCCACTCGCTCAAATCTCGAAGACTGTCGGCCTGGAACGAGTACTGGTATTGCGCGTTGCCGCGCCGGCCGCCCAGCCGGATGTCCTGGACGGCCTGCAGATAGAGCGTCGCGCCGGGCACGCGCGCCAGCTTGGGACGGAGCCGGGCGATGATCTCGTCCGCGCTGGCGTCGCGCTGATGGCGCGGCTTGAGCGCGACGAACATGCGCGCGGTGTTGACGGTGGTCCCCCGTCCGCCCCCGCCGCCGGTGTAGACGGTGGCGGTGGCCACGCCCGGGTCGGCCTGCACGATCGCGGCCAGCCGGGTGATCTTGTCGCGCATGGCCTGAAAGGAGATGTCCTGCGAGGCCACGATCGAGCCGCTGAGCCGGCCGTTGTCCTGTTGGGGGAAGAAGCCCTTGGGGATCACCACGAACAGGTACGCGGTCAGGGCGAGCGTGCCGGCCGCGATGAGCAGCACGGTGCGCCGGTACCGCAGGGCCCAGCCCAGGCTCGTCTCGTAGCCGCCGACGATCCGGTCGAACACCCACTCGCCGCCGCGATAGAAGCGGCCGCGCGGGTGCTCCGCGTGGGAGCGGAGCAGGCGCGCGCACATCATGGGGGTGGTGGTGAGCGAGATCACCAGCGAGACCAGCACCGCCACCGAGAGCACCACCGCGAATTCGCGGAACAGCCGGCCGATGAGGCCGCCCATCAACAGGATGGGGATGAACACCGCCACCAGCGACGTCGACATGGACAGCACCGTGAAGCCGATCTCGCGCGCCCCCGTCACCGCGGCGGCGAGCGGCGCCATCCCGGCCTCCAGGTGCCGGGTCACGTTCTCGACCACCACGATCGCGTCGTCCACCACGAAGCCGGTGGCCACCGTGAGGGCCATGAGCGACAGGTTGTCGATCGAGTAGCCGATCAGGTACATGAAGGCGAAGGTGCCCACGAGCGAGACCGGCACCACCACCCCGGGGATCGCGGTGGCCCGCCAGTCGCGCAGGAACAAGAACACCACCAGCACCACCAGGGCCACCGAGATCATCAGGGCGTGCTCGACGTCGCGCACCGAGGCGCGGATGGTGACGGTCTGGTCGAGCACCGGGGTCATCGCGACGTCGGCGGGCAGCAGCGCGTGCAGCTCCCGGTCCGCCTCGCGGATCCGGTCCACCGTCTCGATGATGTTGGCGCCGGGCTGGCGGTAGATGATGACGAGCGCGGCGGGCTTGCCGCTGGCGAGGCCGACCGAGCGCAGGTCCTGCACCGAATCCACCACCTCCGCCACGTCGGACAGCCGCACCACCGCCCCCTTGCGCCAGGCCACCACCAGCGGCCGGTACTCCTCGGCGTAGCGCAGCTGGTCGCTGGTGCGCAGCTCCCACGCGCGCTCCGGCCCGTGGATCTGGCCCTTCGGGCGGTTGACGTTGGCGCTGGCCAGGACCGCGCGCACGTCCTCGAGGCCCAGGTTGTACCGGGCGAGCGCGTGGGGATTGAGCTCCACCCGCACCGCGGGCAGCGAGCTGCCGCCCACGAAGACCTGGCCGACCCCGTCGATCTGGGACAGCTTCTGCTGGAGGATCGTGGAGGCCATGTCGTAGAGCTGGCCGGTGCTCGCGGTGGGCGAGGTGAGCGCCAGGATCATGATCGGCGCGTCGGCCGGATTGACCTTCCGGTACGTCGGATTGGTGGGCAGGTTCGAGGGCAGCTGCCCGCTCGCCGCGTTGATGGCCGACTGCACGTCGCGGGCGGCTCCGTTGATGTCGCGCGACAGATCGAACTGCAGGGCCACGCTGGTCGAGCCCAGGAAGCTGGTCGAGCTCATCTCGTTCACCGCCGCGATGCGCGAGAACTGCCGCTCGAGCGGGGTGGCCACTGCGGAGGCCATGGTCTCCGGGCTCGCCCCGGGCAGCCCGGCCGAGACGCTGACGGTGGGGAAGTCGACCTGGGGCAGCGGCGCCACCGGCAGCAGCCGGAAGCCGATGACGCCGGCCATGACCAGCGCCAGCGTCAGGAGCGTGGTGCCGACCGGCCGCCGGATGAACGGCCCGGAGAGGCTCACGGCCGCGAGGGATGGACGGGCGCGCCGGCGGGCACCGCGCGGCGGCGCACCGCCGGAGACGCGAGGCGGTCGAAGGCCAGGTAGATGACCGGCGTGGTGTAGAGGGTCAGGAGCTGGCTCATGATGAGGCCGCCCACGATCGCCACCCCGAGCGGCTGGCGCAGCTCCGAGCCCACTCCCTGGCCGAGGGCCAGGGGCACGCCGCCCAGCAGCGCGGCCATGGTGGTCATCACGATGGGACGGAAGCGGAGCAGGCACGCCTGATAGATCGCCTCCGGCGCCGGCTTGCCCTCGGTGCGCTGCGCGTCGAGCGCGAAGTCGATCATCATGATCGCGTTCTTCATCACGATGCCGATCAGCAGGATGATGCCGATGAGGGCGATCACGCTCAGATCGAGGCGGGCCGCGAGCAGCGCGAGCAGGGCGCCCACGCCCGCCGAGGGCAGCGTCGACAGGATGGTGACCGGGTGGATCCAGCTCTCGTAGAGCACGCCGAGCACGATGTAGACGCACACCACCGCGGCCAGGATCAGCAGCGGCTCGTTGGCGAGCGAGGCCTGGAAGGCGCGCGCCGCGCCCTGGAAGCCGGTCTCGATGGAGGCGGGCATCCGGATCTCGCGCCGGGTCTGCTCGATGGCGTCCACCGCTTCGCCGAGGGAGACGCCGGGCGCGAGGTTGAACGAGACGGTGACCGCGGGGAACTGACCCTGGTGGCTCACCACCAGTGGGGTGGCGCGCTCCTCGAAGCTCGTGAAGGTGGAGAGCGGCACCTGCCCGCCGGTGCTCGAGCGCAGGTAGATCTGGTTGAGCGCGGCGGGGTCCCGGCGGAACTCGGGCTTGACCTCGAGGACGACGCGGTACTGGTTCAGCTGGGTGAAGATGGTGGCGATCTGGCGCTGGCCGAAGGCGTTGTACAGCGCGTCGTCGATCATCTGCGGGGTGATGCCGAGGCGCGAGGCGGTGTCGCGGTCGATGCGCACCGACGTCTCGAGCCCCTGGTCCTGCTGGTCGCTCGCGACGTCTTGCAGCTCGGGCCGGGCCCGCAGACGCTCGACCAGGCGCGGCGCCCACGTGTTCAGCTCGGTCAGGTTCGGGCTCTCCAGGCTGTACTGGTACTGGGTGCGGCTGACCCGGTCCTCCACCGTGAGGTCCTGCACCGGCTGGAGGTAGAGCGTGATGCCGGGCACCTGGGCCACGCGCGGCCGCAGCCGGTCGATGACCTCGCGCGCGCCCACCCGGCGCTCGTCGAGCGGCTTCAGCGTGATCAGGACGCGCCCGCTGTTGAGGGTGACGTTGGTGCCGTCGACGCCGATGAAGCTGGAGAGCGTCTCCACCGCCGGGTCGTCCTGGATGGCGCGGGCCAGGTCTTGCTGCCGCCGCGCCATCGCCGCGAACGACACCGACTGCGGCGCCTCCGAGATGCCCAGGATCACCCCGGTGTCCTGCACCGGGAAGAGGCCCTTCGGCACCACCAGGTAGAGCAGCACGGTGAGCCCGAGGGTGGCCACCGCCACCGCCAGGGTGAGCGGCTGGTGATTCAAGACTATGCGAAGCGTGCGCCCATACATCGCGAGCACGCGGTTGAACACCGCCTGCGAGGCGCGGGCCACGCGCCCGATCTCGTGAGCCGGGCGGTGGTGCAGGAGCTTGGCGCAGAGCATCGGGGTCAGGGTCAGCGAGACCGCGGCCGACACCAGGATCGCCGCGCTCAGGGTGATCGCGAACTCGCGGAAGAGGCGCCCGACGATGTCGCCCATGAACAGGAGCGGGATCAGCACCGCGATCAGCGAGACGGTCAGCGAGAGGATGGTGAAGCCGATCTGCTCCGAGCCCTTGAGGGCCGCCCGCAGCGGCGGCTCCCCGGCCTCGATGTAGCGGGCGATGTTCTCGATCATCACCACCGCGTCGTCCACCACGAAGCCGGTGGCGATGGTGAGCGCCATCAGTGACAGGTTGTTCAGGCTGAACCCGAGCGCGTACATGACCGCGAAGGTGCCGACGATCGACACCGGCACCGCGATCGAGGGGATGAAGGTGGCCGCGGGGCTGCCCAGGAACAGGAAGATCACCAGCACCACCAGGATCACCGCCAGCGTGAGCTCGATCTGCACGTCGTGGACCGAGGCCCGGATGGTGATGGTGCGATCGGTGAGCACCGACACGTTCACCGATGAGGGCAGCGTGGCCTGCAGCGCGGGCAGCAGCCGCTTCACCCGGTCCACCACCTGGATCAGGTTGGCGCCGGGCTGGCGCTGGATGTTGACGATGACCGCGGGCTCGGTGCCCATCCAGGCCGCCTGTCGCACGTTCTCCGCGTCGTCCAGGGTGTCGGCCACGTCGGAGAGATGCACCGGCGCGCCGTTGCGGTAGGCGATCACGAGGTTGCGATACTGCTCGCTCGAGACGAGCTGGTCGTTGGCGCCGATGGTGTAGGCCTGGCGCGGGCCGTCGAGGCTGCCCTTGGCCTGGTTCACGCTGGCGCTCGCCACCGCGGTGCGCACGTCCTCCAGCGTGAGGCCGTTGGCGGCGAGCCGCGCCGGGTTGGCCTGGAGGCGGATGGCCGGCTTCTGCCCGCCGCTCAACGTGACGAGCCCGACCCCGGGCAGCTGCGAGATCTTCGGCAGCAGCCGCGTGTCGGCGAGGTCCTGCACGGTGGTGAGCGGCAGCGCGCTCGAGGTGAGGCCGAGGGTGAGGATCGGCGCGTCGGCCGGATTCACCTTGTTGTAGATCGGCGGGTTGGGCAGATCCTCGGGCAGAAAGGACGTGGCCGCGTTGATCGCGGCCTGCACCTGCTGCTCGGCGATGTCGAGGGCCAGGTTCAGGTCGAACTGCAGCGTGATGATGGAGGCGGTGCCCGAGCTGGTGGAGGTCATCTGCTTGAGCCCGGGCATCTGGCCGAACTGGCGCTCGAGTGGCGCGGTGACCGCGGAGGCCATCACGTCGGGGCTCGCCCCCGGATAGAAGGTCTGCACCTGAATGGTCGGATAGTCCACCTGGGGCAGGGCCGAGACGGAGAGCAGCCGGTAGGCGACCAGACCGGCCAGCACGATCGCGGCGGTGAGCAGGGACGTCGCGACCGGCCGCAGGATGAACGGCCGCGACGGGTTCATTGCCCCGAGCGCGGGGCGGCGGGGCGGTCGCGCACCGTCGCCTCCACGCGCGAGCGCTCCTGGACCTTGTCGGCGCCGTCGACGATGAGCGCATCGCCGACCGCCACGCCCTCGCGGACCGCGGTGACGCCGCCCTCGGTGGGGCCGAGGGCGACTTTTCGCAGCTCCACCGTCTTGTCCGGCTTCGCCACGTAGACGAAGGGGCCCTGGGCGCCGCGCTGGATGGCATCGTTCGGCAGCAGCACCGCGCCCTTCAGCACGTCGACCTGCACCCGGGCGTTGACAAACTGGTTCGGGAACAGCTCGCCGTCGCGGTTGTCGAACGAGGCCTTGAGGCGCACGGTGCCGGTGCCGACGTCGATCTGGTTGTCGATCGCCACCAGGGTGCCGGTGGCGATCTTCGTCCGCCCCTCGCGATCGTAGGCCTCCACCGGCAGCGCGCCGCCCCGCCGCTGGCGGGCGAGCACCGCGGGGAGGTTGTCCTGCGGGATCGTGAAGATCACCGCGATCGGCTGCACCTGGGCCAGCACCACCAGCCCGCCCGGGTCGTTCGCGTGCACCATGTTACCCGGGTCCACGAGCCGCAGGCCGGCGCGGCCGGTGATCGGTGCGAGGATCTTCGTGTAGGTGAGCTGCAGGCGAATGCTGTCGATCTGTCCCTGGTCGGACTTGATGGCCGCGGTCAGCTGCGACACCGTCGAGACCTGCGTGTCGAGCTGCTGCTGCGGGATGAAGCCGCCCTTGACGAGCGAGCGGTAGCGCTCGAGGTCGAGCCGCGCGTTGTTCAGTGCCGCCTCGTCCTTGGCGAGCTGGCCCTCGGCCTGGGTGAGCTGGGTCTCGAACGGCCGCGGGTCGATCTCGGCGAGCAGGTCGCCCTGCTTGACGGTCTGGCCTTCCTGGAAGAGCGTCCGCATCAGCTGCCCGTCGACGCGGCTCCGCACCGTGACGGTGGCGAGCGGCGTGACGGAGCCGATGCCGGACAGGTAGACACTGAGGTCGCCCGATCGTGCGGGGCTCACCACCACTCGGATGGCGCGGGGCGCGGCCGGCGGGGCCGCCGATTGCGCCCGGCCCTGGGCCTTCACCGCGACATAGGCGCCGACACCGACCAGGGCGGTCAGCACCAGCAGGACGACCCAGAGTCGGCGGGAGGCTCGGCGGGTGGGGGGCCCCTCCATCTCCGCGGTTTCCTTCGTCTCCACTGCCATACCAGGGCCTCCTCCCGTGTCGCTCCGCTTGTAGCATACTTCGACGCGGGGCCCCGCTCGATCATTCGAGACCGCGGGCCGTCGGCCGCGTCGCGCGCAGGCCGCACACCGTCGCGGTCAGTGGGCCGGCTGCGTGAGCTGGCGCATCTCCTCGCGGAGCTGGTGCAGGCGCTCTCGTACCTGCGCGGCGCGCGCGATCTGCTCCGGGGTCAGCACCGCCCGCACTTCGAGCACGGCCTGAGCGCTGTCGAGCGCCAGGTTGTCGCGCAGCTGGCCGATGCGCAGCAGGAGCGGCTGGACGTCGTTGGTCTGCACCGCGCCTGGAGCGAGCAGCTTTGCCCCCAGCTCCTGCTGGGCCTGACGGAGCTGCTCGATCAGCGGGCGCGCGGTGCTGCGGTGGGCGGAGAGGATGGCGCGCACCTTGGCCTGCTGCTCCGGCGTGAGGTTGACCGACCGGATCAGGAGCCAGAGGTCGCCGTCGGTCCGGCCCATCGGCCCGTGCATGCCGGGCTCGTGTCCGGGCGGCCGGCCCGGGGCCTGGGCCGCGGCGGGCGCGGTGATGGCCGCGGTCAACGCGAAGCCGACGAGGATGGCGATCAGCGCGCGGGAGATCACAGGTCGGCGATCGATCATGGCGAAGCTCCAGTGAGATGGCTGTCGACTTCTTGCGCCATCGCCTCCAGGGTGAGGGGTGCCTCGTCGCCGGCGTCGAGCGTCCCGGGCGATGTCACCGCGCCCGCCCGCGGGTTGCCGGTCAGCGAGAAGAGCGACGCCGACACGTCGGCGAGAATCGCCGCCACCTCCTGCGGCTGCATCGTGGGCGGCGCCGGCGTCACCGCGCGCCACACCGCGACCTCGACCCACATCAGCAGGCCCACCGCGACCGCGGACAGGCCGACCGCGGCCGGGAGCCAGCGCCGGCGCAGCACCACCGCGCGCGGGCGCGGCTCGCGCGTATCCCGCAAGACGCCGACGATCGTGGTCAGCTCGTGGCGCGCGCCGCGCCAGCGTCGCGCGCACGTGGCGCACGAGGCCAGGTGCGCGCGCTCGGCGTCGGTGGCCAGCTCGGCGAGCACGCGGGCCAGTGCGTCGTCGGTGAGGCAGCGGGTCATCGCGGCTCTCCCAGGGCGCGGCGGAGCCGGCGGATGGCGCGGTAGAGATGACGCTTGACGCTGCCCGGGCTCAGGCCGAGCGCCGCCGCGACGTCGACCGTGGACTGCTCCTCGATGTAGCGCAACGCGAATATCTCCTGCTGCCGCCGGGGCAGCGCGCGAAACGCCTCCCAGATCCGCTGTCTCGTCTCCGCTCCGAGCGCGGCGTCGGCCGGGCCGAGCCCGTCGGTGGCCAGCGGCGCGTCGTCGACGGCCGTGCTGTGGAAGCGGAAGCGCATCCAGCCGCCGGCCCGTCGACGGTCGCGACAGGCGTTCACCGCGACGCGGGTGAGCCATGCGCTCCAGTCCAGCGGAGGCTGGCCGAATCGAGCCGCCTCGTGGGCTTTCAAGAAGACATCCTGGACCACGTCCTCGGCCTCCTGAGGGTCGCCCAGCAGCACCCGACAGAGCCGTCGCAGGCGCCCGTAGTGGGCGGTGACGAGCGGATCCGGGGTCCGGGACGGCTCCACGTCGCTGTGACGGTTCTGGCCTGCCTCATCATTTACCTTTCCCCATCTATTTCCACGAACGAGCCCGGCCGGCGGTTGACCTCCGCTCATGGCTCGGCGCATCAGCCCGCGCGACGAGCGACCGATCTGCTTTCAAAACCGCGCCACCTCTGCTAAATTGACGTCGTGGGCCGCCAATCCGGGCCCCGAAAGGTCGAGGTCAGGGCGTGGCGGGCAAGGGCATCCAGGACCTGGTCGGACAAGTCATGATCGACAAGGAGTTCCTCGCCGATCTGGTGCGGGACCCCGCCAGGGTCCTGGCCTCCTTCGATCTCACCGGCGACGAGAAGACCGCCATCATGCACGCGCTCGGCAGCACGTCTCACGTGTCGGATCGCGAGCGGGCCCGCGCGATCCAGAACGTGATGCTCAAGCGCTGGGCCACCTGATGTCGGGATTCTCCGGACGGAGTTGAGTGCCCAGTCTTCCCGACATCGGCTTCCTCCGGCGGGTCGTGCTGTTCAAGGACGTCGACGAACCCGTCCTGCTCGCTCTGTGGCCGTCGTTCCGCGAGCGCCGCCTTCGCCGAGGCGACGTGCTCTTCCGCGCGGGCGACCCGGGCGAGGAGCTGTTCCTCATCAAGGACGGTAGCATCGTGGTCTCCAAGCCGGTGACCGGACGCGTCGAGCAGGTGCTCTCGCGCCTCGGGCCCGGTGAGGTCTTCGGAGAGATGAGCGTGCTCGGCGACGAGCCGCACCGGTCGGCCACCTGCCAGGCCGAGGTCGACAGCGTGCTCTACAGCCTGGACCGCGACAGCCTGAACCGGTTCATCAGTGGCAGTCCGCTCGCCGCGGCCAAGTTCTTCCAGCACATGGCCCAGGTGGCCTTCAAGCGCCTGCGCGACGCCTCCAACCTGGTCGCCGAGGTCACCCGCTGGGGGCTCGAGGCCACCGGCCTCGACATCGAGCACAAGTAGCGCGCGGGTCAGCGTGGGCGAGCTCTCGGACAAGACCGCGGAGAGTCGGCCGAAGCGCACGCGCATCGAGCTGCTGGTCCGCCAGAGCGACGGCGACGGCTTCGAGACCCGCGAGGTCCCGAGTGCGGTCGCGTATCTGCACAGCCGTCCGCAGCGCATCCCCGAGGCGGACTGGGAGATGGCGCGCCTGCCCTACGCCCCGCAGGGCGTGGTCACCTACGCGCTCAAGAACCGCCGCACCGAGCAGATCATCCAGATCAGCGAGACCGAGAAGTTCCTGTGGGAGCAGATGGACGGCCGCGCGTCGCTCCAGGAGATCGGCACGTCGTACCTCTTGCACTACGGCTCGTTCGACTTCGAGGTCATCCCGACCCTGATCGTCAAGCTCCTGCGCGCGGACTTGTTGACGATGCGGCCGGTGTCACGCCTGCGCGCGGTGCTCGCCCGCAACCGGCGCAACCCGGCCGCGCGGGCCATGGAGGGCACCCTCCACGCCCTGGAGCGGCTCACCGTGACCAGCCGGCGCTCCCACGTGTTCTTCGAGCGGGTCTACCGCTACGGCGGGTTCGTGCTGTTCACCCCGTGGGCGCTGCTCGCGCTGGCTATCATGGTGGTCGTCGGCGGGCGCAGCTCGGTCACCATCTGGCACGACCTCTCCGACGTGACCCACGGGCTGGCGAGCCACCCGCTCGTCGCGATCCTGCTCGTGAAGATCGTGTTCTGGCTCACCGTGGTCAATCACCAGATCATTCACGCCCTCGCCTGCATCCACTACAAGCGACGGGTGCGCGAGTTCGGCTTCACGATCCTGCACGGCTTCATCCCGACCTTCTACGCCGACGTGACCGACATCTTCATGGCCACCCGGCGGGCCCGCGTGGTGAACGCGGTGGCGGGGCCGCTGTTCCACCTCTTCCTCGCCTTCTTCTGCTTCTGGATCGCCGCGCGGCTCGAGACCGGGCTCATGCAGGGCTTCCTCGCCGCCTCCGCCCTGCTGCAGCTGCAGTCGTTCCTGATCAGCCTCTACCCGTTCTGGTTCCTCGAGATGGACGGCTACCACATCCTGGTCGAGTGGGTGGGCGTGCCGACGCTCAACCACGACTCGGTGCGCTTCGTTCGGGAGTCGCTCTGGCGCCGGATCCGTACCGCCACCCGGCTCACCCGGCAAGAGGCGATCTGCCTGGCCTACTTCACGCTCTCGCTCGCGTCGGTGGCCGGCTTCATCTTGTTCAACGTGTGGCTATTGACGAGCGCCGGCAAGTCCTGACGGCCGCTGGAGGCTAGGCTCCGCCGCGTAGCACGAGCGCGATCAGGCGGCCCACCGACTCGTCCAGCGCCTCGGGCGGCTCGGCCGCGGCTTCCAGGATGCGGCGCTGCTCGTCCTCGGGGAGTGACTCGAGGCGGGCCTGCGCGCGGTTGCGCACCTCGGGGCCCAGCAGCCGGGCGACCTCCAGCACGAAGCGGAGCGCCTGCTCGGCGCGCTCCTCGGGCGACGCGGCGCCCGCGAGCGCGGATGTCGCCGCCTCCCGTAGCCGGCGACTGAGCCGGATCCGCTGGCCCTGCGCGTGGAGCAGATCGCCCGCGACCGGCCCCCACTCGAGCGCGAGCGACTCGGCGACCGCCACGATGGACGAGGCCAGGGCCGGCGCGCTCTCCCGCGCGATCAGGTCGCCGAGGACGGGGCGCCACACCGGCGGCAGCGGCGAGGGCGGGCCCGGGTCCGGGCGCGGCGCCGGCGCGTCGAGCACGTCGCCCCGCCGATCCAGCACCAGCCGGTCCTCCACGGGGCCGCCCAGGGCCCACAGCGAGCAGACCAGACGCTCTGAGTCCTCGCGCACCACCCGCGGCTCGCGCCGGCGGATCGCCTGCCACTGCGGACGGTAGAACATCACCCCGTCGACCGTGACCTTCTCCACCTCATGGCGGAGGTGCACCTCCACGCCCGGCGCCACGTGGTGAGCCTCGAAGGGCGCGGGATGCCAGTCGAGCGCCGCGTCGGCCAGGAAGCGCTCGAGCGGGAGCGCCTCGCGCGCGTCGTAGCGGAAGCACTCCAGCAGCGCGGTGAAGAGCTGCTCGGTGGGATAGGGGCCACGATAGCGCACGCTGGCCACGCCGTGATCTTTCATGAGCCCGGCGATCAGGTTCAGCAGCGCGGTGCCGCCGCCGGGCGGCAGCCGCCTCGGCTCGAGCAGCGGAGGAATGAAGTCGGGCCGGCCGTAGTCGAGCGCCTGAAACAGCGTGACCGGCTCGCGGGACGACCACGCGGCGTCGGGCTCCATGAGCCACACTCGGTCCGAGGCACCCCAGGCCGGATGCGACGCCGCCCCGGGCTCGATGCCGAGCCACCGCCCGTCCGGGAGCTGGCACTTCGCCCACGCGAGGCCGCCGTCGAGGTGCCAGCGGCAGGCGGCCACCAGATGGCCCAGGCGGTCGAACTGCACGAGGCGGCGTCGCGCGGGGCCCGGAAGGTAGCCGATCAGCGAGCCGGCGCGCCCCGCGGTCACCGGCGGATCCGGTGCGTCGAGGGCGCGGGACAGCGCGGCGACGCCCTCCGGATCGAGCGCGGCGATCTCGCCGCGCGCGAGCCAGGCGGCGAGCCGCGGCCGGGCCGTTCGATCCATGGCGACGATGATACAGGCGCCTTGACCTCCGCGTGGGGCGCCGCGACGTGAGTGTTACAATCCGCGCGTGAGCCCACGGTCGATCCTCATCGCGGCGGCGCTGTGGCTGGCGGCGGGGTGCGCGCCCATCATGTCGCCGACGCCCGAGCAGCCCTTTGCCGACGTGCCGGTGCCCGCGGAGTGGACGCCGTACTCGGAGGACTGGGCCATCATCCGCAGCCCGCAGGTGACCGCGGCCCGCCTCATCTACTTCAGCATGGAGAACGTGGACACCACGCTCGCGAACGGACGACGGCTGCTCGCCCGCGCGGGATGGACCGAGCTGCAGAGCGACCGCTTCGTCAACGCCGAGAACTTCCCGGGGGTGTGGGCCGAGTTCGGCAAGGGCGAGGATCGATGCCGCCTGACCATCATCGAGGGCAAGGGAGCGACCCACGTGGAATACACCGTCGCCCGCATCAACCCGGCCGCGTGATGGCCCCGGATCTCGCCTGGCTGACCGCGCAGGAGCTGGCCGCGCTCATCCGCGCCAAGAAGATCTCGCCGGTCGAGGTGGTGGACGCGGTGCTGGCCCGGATCGAGCGCCTGAATCCCGCCCTCAACTGCTTCGCGGCGGTGACCGCCGAGGAGGCGCGCGACGCCGCGATCGCGGCCGAGGTGGCGGTGATGACCGGTGAGGCCCTCGGCCCGCTGCACGGCGTGCCGGTCTCGATCAAGGATCTGCTGTTCACGCGTCGGGTGCTCACCACCGGCGGCTCGCGGCTCTTCGCCGATCACGTGCCCGAGGAGGACGCGGTGACGGTGGAGCGCCTCAAGGGGGCGGGGGCGATCATCATCGGCAAGACCACCACGCCCGAGTTCGGCCACAAGGCGGTCACCGAGAGCCCGCTGCTCGGCATCACCCGCAACCCGTGGGACCCCGCGCTCACCTCCGGCGGCTCGAGCGGCGGCGCCGCGGTCGCGGTCGCGACCGGCCTCGGCCCCCTCGCGGTCGGCACCGACGGCGGCGGCTCGATCCGGGTGCCCGCGTCCTTCTGCGGCATCTACGGGCTCAAGCCCTCGTTCGGCCGCGTGCCGCAGGCCCCCGGCTTCCCGGGCTGGGAGAACCTCTCGCACACCGGCCCGATGACGCGCACGGTGCGCGACGCGGCCCTGATGCTCGACGTCATCGCGGGCCCGGACGATCGCGATCGCTACTCGCTGCCCGCGCCGGAGCGCTCGTATCTCCCCGCGTGCGGGGAGGGGATCGCCGGGCTCAGCGTGGCGTGGACGCCCGATCTGGGCTACGCGCGCGTGGACCCGGAGGTGGCCGATTTGTGCGCGGCAGCCGCGGAGCGCTTCGAGAGCCTGGGCAGCCACGTCGAGGTCGTGTCGCCCTCGTGGGAGGACCCCGAGGAGATGTTCCGCATCACGGTGGGAGCCGAGAGCTGGGGAGCGTGGGGCGAACGGCTCGAGACCGACGGCGACAAGATGGACCGGTCGTTTCGCGCGTTCCTGAAATTCGGAGCCACCATCACGAGCCAGCAGCTGCTGCGCGCGCTGCGCGGGCGCAACGAGCTCTGGACCGAAGTGCAGCGCTTCCTGGCCCGCTTCGATCTGCTGATCACCCCGACGGTGGCGGTGCCGCCGTTCGCGGTGGGCCGGCCCGGGCTCAACGAGGTCAACGGCCAGCCGTCGTCGCCGCTCGGGTGGATGCCCTTCTGCTTCCCCTTCAACCTGACCGGTCAGCCCGCGGCCAGCGTGCCGGTCGGCTTCACGCGCGCGGGGCTGCCGGTGGGCCTGCAGATCGTCGGCCGCCGCCACGCCGACCACACCGTGCTCGCGGCGTCCGCGGCCTTCGAGGCCGCGCAGCCGTGGGCCGATCGTCACCCGCCGGGCGACTAGGGCCCCCGTTCGCGTCGCGGGCCCGACATGACGCGCTTCGTGCTGATCTGCTGCGGCGGGGCGGTCGGCACCGGCGCCCGATACCTGCTGGGCGGCCTCGCGGTGCGGTGGCTCGGGCCCGATTTTCCCTACGGCACGCTGACCATCAACGTGCTGGGCTCGTTCCTGATCGGCGTGGTCCAGCAGGTCGGCCTGACCACGCTGTGGTTGCCGGATACGCTTCGCGTGGTGCTCGCGGTCGGCGTCATGGGCGGGTTCACGACCTACTCGTCGTTCTCCTACGAGGCCATCAAGCTCGTCGAGTCGGGATCGTGGGCCGCCGCGGCCGCGTACGTGGCGCTGACCACCGCGCTGTGCCTCGGCGGCTGCACCGCGGGCCTGGCCCTGGGTCGCCTGCTCGTCGAGGGGAAGGGAGGCTGGTAGCCGTGCGCAAGCTGGATGGCGAGCAGGTCCTCATGCGGGTCTTCATCGGGGAGAGCGATCGATGGGAGCATCGGCCGCTCCATGCGGCCCTGCTCGAGCTGTTCCGTCGCGAGGGCCTGGCCGGAGCCACCGTGATCCGAGCGGTGGCCGGGTTCGGGCCCGACTCGGTGGTGCACACTGCGAACATTCTCCGGCTGTCCTCGGATCTGCCTCTGGTCATCGAGGTAGTGGACTCGCAGGAGCATCTGGATCGCGTCCTTTCCGCGGTCGATCGCATGATGCAAGGAGGCCTCATCACGATGGAGAAGGTGCGCGTGAGGAAGTACGCGCAGGGCCGGGAGAGCTGAGCTAGCGCTTCGGCGCCCCGGCTCCCCTCCCTTCTCGTCTCCAGGAGGGTCCCGCATGCCCCCGACCCCTCACCCGGCCCGCGCGCGACGCGCCACCGCGCGGGCGATCGTGGCCGCCGTCGTGCTGGCGCTGATCGGCTCGGACGCGGCCCGCGCGCAGGTTTCCGGGCGCGCGGTCGCGCCCGACCTGCACGTCGAATGGAGCGCGGACGAGGACCGGCGCGGCCGGACGCTCGTCAGCGGGTACGTCTACAACGAGCGCCCCGGCTCCTATGCCACCGGCGTGCGCTTGCGCGTCGACGCGCTCGACGCGGCCGGACAGACGGTGGGCTCGACCACGGCCTACGTCATGGGCGACGTGCCGCCGTCCAACCGCTCCTACTTCGAAGTCAAGGCTCCCGCCAAGACCGCCGGCTTCCGGGTCACGGTGCAGTCGTACAGCTGGCGCGGCTATGGCGCGGGTGGAGGATAGCGATGATCGCTCGTCTGCTGCTCCCGGTGCTCGTGGTGCTGTCGGTCGTCGCGCCAACGCCGGCTCCGGCCGCGCCGCCCGAAGATCCCTATCTCGCCGGCTACGCGGGCGCGGTGCTCGAGCGCGAATTCAAGGTGAGCCCGCGCGCGGTGACCGCGATGCACGGCGTGCTCACGATCGATGCGGCCCAGATCCAGCGGGCGGACCGCGAGCGCATCCTCTCTACGCTCGCCGGCCTGCCCGGCGTGGTGCGGGTCGACGTGCGCGAGCCCGCGGCGGCGACGCCCCCGCCCGGGCTCGGGCCCGAGGTCACGCCGCTCGCCACGTCGGCCCTGTCCACCGGGCTGCTGCCCGGCGGGCACCTGTTCCAGCCGCTGCTGGCCGACCCCCGCTGGCCGCACTTCGGCGCGTCGTACCGCTACTACCTGGAGAGCCACGACGACTTCCGGAACGTGGGGGCGGCCAACTTCGGCGAGACCATTCCGATCTTCCGGGGCAACGCGCCGGGCGAGAGCCAGTGGGAGGCGGGGATCCAGGCCGGCGTGTTCTCCGTGTTCCAGCTCGACGCGCCCTCGAAGGACCTGATCAACGCCGACTACTTCGCCGCGCTCTACGGGGTGTGGCGCCGCGGGCCGTTCTCCGCGCTGGGGCGGGTGTTCCACCAGAGCTCGCACCTCGGCGACGAGTTCCTGCTGCGCACGCGCGTGGATCGCGTCAACCTGAGCTACGAGAGCCTCGACCTCAAGGTCTCCTACGATCTGCCCTACGGCTTCCGGGTGTACGGGGGCGGGGGCTGGCTCTTCGACCAGGATCCGTCCGACCTCAAGCCGTGGACGACCCAGGGCGGCGTCGAGTTCCGCAGCCCGTGGACGTTCGCCGGCAAGTATCTGCGGCCGGTGGGAGCGGTCGATCTGCAGTCCAAGCAGGAGAACAACTGGAACGTGGACGTGTCGCTGCGCGCGGGGATCCAGTTCGAGAGCGTGCGCGTGCTCGAGCGCAATCTGCAGCTGCTCTTCGAGTACTTCAACGGGAACTCGCCGGATGGGCAGTTCTACACCCAGCGCGTGGAGTATCTCGGCGTGGGCGCTCATTTCCATTTCTAACGCGCTTCGTGGAGGCCCGGGCGGGTGGGGGCGGTGGGGGCGGGGCTGCCTCCCGGAAGCACGCC
>Ga0081455_10002423_pt1 | contig 22248 bp, 16 predicted proteins | sample TabmetS3T2R1_FD_70207 | JGI IMG/M metagenome (GOLD analysis project Ga0081455, IMG submission 70207) | Tabebuia heterophylla rhizosphere microbial communities from the University of Puerto Rico - S3T2R1 | ecosystem: Host-associated > Plants > Roots > Rhizosphere ...
CGCCGCGATCGTCGCGGTCGAGCGTGAGGAAGCCGGCCTCGCGGCGGCGATACCAGGCGATGTTGCCGGCGGGATCCTGCACGAACAGGTCGAGGTCATCAGGATGATTGTCGGGCCAGTCCATGGTAATGATGAACTCGGCCTTGGAATCGATCTTGCCGTCCTTCGCATCCGGCGAGACCGCCAGCAGCGCCAGGAAGAACAGGAACGCGATCACCTGCAGCGCCTTGAACAGCATCACGCCGAGCGGATCGAACGGCTCCTCGCGCGGATAGAGACCGAAATCATCCATCATGGCGGCGTTCCAGCGTGGGCGTGACGTGCGTCTCGGTCAGCATGACGGCGTCGGAAAACACCCGCTGGGTCGCGGCATCCAGCATGTAGTATTGAATCTTGACGAGGATGGAGCCGATCAGGCCGGCCAGCGTCGTGTACATGGCCACCGCCATGCCGTCGCTCATCAGGCCCATCGACGATTTCATCGCGGCCTTGTCGGCCGCGTCCAGCGTTGCGATCGGCGCCAGCATGATGATGAAGCCGATGATGGTGCCGAGCAGTCCGAGCTTCATCAGCGTGTCGGATACGAACGCGCCAAACCCGTTGGAGCCGCGCAGGCGGTCGGCGAGCGAGCGCAGCAAGAGCGTCTGGTCGATCCGCCCGGTGGGCTGCGCCTGCGCCTTCATCACCAGGTTGCGGATGTGATCCGGCACCAGGCCGCCCGGAAGCGCACGCACGTCATCGAGCCCGCTTGGCTCCCCGGAAGCCGACAGGATAGCGCGGCAGCGTCGCGTGATCTCACCCTCGCGCGCGATCGCGCGGCTGCGCCAGAAACAATGGCCGCAGGTAAGGATGTAGAGAACGGCGATGACGCTCGAAATATAGGTTCGGTCTGAAACGACCATCAGATGGAGCAAGCCGTATCGCCAGAGCACGACGACGGCGAAAACCGAGAGCCCGGTGAAGATCATCCACAACAGCAGGACGCTGCGTTCCGACGTCTCCGCGGACGATAAGGTGTCGGCGCTTGCCGTGGCACTCATGCTGCGCAGCTCCTTGGGCAAACCGCAGGCTTCACCCGATGCCGGGCAGCGAACGGGCCTCCGGCCTTTGTTAGATCAGCCGTCCCCGGTTGCGTCCAAAGACATACGCCCAGGGTTTGTTGGGAAAATTTCCCGAGTTGCACCGCGCCGCCCGGCTTGCAATTGGCGCCGATCGGGGGTGCTGTTAGGCTTACCGACACGCCGCGGAGTGATCGTATGCGCCTCGTGCTTCAACTCGTCGCCCGCCTCTTTATCATTGTCACCCTGTGCCTTGGCGCAGCCACCATCTGGGCGACCATCGACGCCTATCGCAGCGTCGATCGCGCCACGGCCGCTTCCGCCGAACGCGTCTCGGTCGCGCTCGAAGCGCTGTACTGGCGCGAATTGATGTTGCGCAGCAGCAGAATGCGCGAGCAGCTGCTGCCGGTGCCGGAATGGCGCACCATTCAAACGATGAGCCTGATTTCGCCGGGCATCTGCGTTCGGATCGAGCCCGCCGGCGCGTTCGAGGGGCCGCTCTGCGGCCAGAGCAAGGGGATCGGCCAAACTCCGCCGTTCTGGTTCGCGGCCGCCGTGCACACCCTGCTCGGCAGTCACGCGCCGGTCGTCCGGCCGATCAGCACGCGCGCCGCCAATGCAGGCAGTGTCTCGGCCACGCCCAATCCGGATGCCGCCATCGCGCTGGCCTGGCAACACGTCCTCGACAACATCAACCTCGCTTTGCTGATGGCGCTGGCCATCGCGCTTCTCGCATCGCTGGCGATCGCGCATACGCTGGCGCCCGCACAGCAGATCGTCACCGCCCTGCAGCGCATGGCCCGCGGCCAATACCGGCCGTCACTGCCGCGCTTCCGGTCGATGGAACTTGCCATGATCGGACAGGCCGTCGGCGATCTCGGCGACCGCCTCGCGCAGTCCATGGAGGAACGCGCCGCGCTGACCCGGCGTCTATTGGAAATCCGCAGCGACGAGCGACGCGCGCTTGCGCGCGAATTGCACGACGAGTTCGGGCAGAACCTGACCGCGATCCTGGCCTTTGCCAACACGATCGAGGCCGCCGGCGCACAGACGCAGCACCAGAACAAGGGCGAGATTGCCGAGGACGCACGGATGATCTCGCAAGCCACCCATCGCATCATGGCCAGCCTGCGGGATGCGCTGAACCGCCTGCGCCACCCGCCCGCTGAGGAACTCGGGCTGGAAGCCTGCCTTGTCGATCTCGTCGATAGCTGGCGGTCGCGCAATGCCGCGCAGCCGATGATCCAGCTCGACCTCAAGGGCGACCTCGCCGATGTCCGCGGCACCGTGGCGGCGACCGCCTATCGGGTCGCCCAGGAGTGCCTGACCAACTCCCTGCGGCACAGTTCGGCGCGCGAGATCGTGCTCCGGATCGAGCGGCGCACGGGAACGGAAAACGCGCTGCTGGTCCATGTCGAGGACGATGGCGGCGGCGATGCCGCCAGGGTGGCGGCGTCCACCGGCTTCGGGTTGACAGGCATTCGCGAGCGGATCACCGCGCTGGGCGGCTCGTTGTCGATCGCGGATGCCCATCGCGGGGTGAGCGTGGCCGCCACGATCCCGCTTGCAGCCTGATGACCACGCCACAGACGCAAGGTATTTCGATCCTGCTCGTCGACGACCATCCCGTGGTCCGGCAAGGCTATCGGCGCGTCCTCGAACATCAGGACGATTTCCATGTGGTGGCCGAGGCCGACAACGCGGCCGACGCCTATCGCGCATTCAAGGCGCACGCGCCCGCGGTCGTGGTGATGGACATCTTGATGCCGGGCGCCAGCGGCCTCGAAGCCGTCAGGAACATTCGCTCGCGCAGCTCCAGCACCCGCATTCTCGTCTTCAGCATGCATTGCGAGGCAGCGCAGGTGAAGGCGGCCTTCAATGCCGGGGCGAACGGCTATGTGACCAAAGGCTCCGCCCCTGCCGAGCTGATCCGCGCGATCCGCGCGATCATCCGCGGCGAGCAGGCGATCAGCGACGACATCGCCCGCGTGCTGGCGCTGGAAAGCCTCTCCCCTTCGGGATCGGCCCTCGACCAGCTCGGCGAGCGGGAAATCGAGATTTTGCGACAACTGGCCGCCGGCGCGACCACGGAGCAGATCGCCGCCAACCTCAATCTCAGCATCAAGACCGTGCAGAACTACCACTATCTGATCAAGACCAAGACCGGCATGCGCACGGATGCCCAGCTTGTCAGGCTTGCCGTGGAGTGCGGGCTGGCGAGCCTGTAGCGCTCTCGCATCCACACGGCGAAGCGTCAAACTTCAAACTGCTGCTGAGAAGTGCGGCTATGACCGCGAAGCCCTCGATCATCCGTCAAAGGAATACCTCTCGGTGGCGGAGTGGCGGCTTGGCCGTTCGTACTGCGGGCGCAGCAATCATCAAAGATGAAACGCATCGCTATCGTGAGCCAGACGGCCAAAATCAGCGAGATTACTTCCGGTTGCGCGGTCCAGGACGCCGCTTCTGACCCTATCGGACATGCCTCTGCGGACACTGCAATAAGTCGGCGCGTGTGGTAGACTTTCCGTCGGTTCAACCCGGGATAGCGTTAAGTCCGTAGGGGGCCGCCATGCAGCAAATTGCCGACTGGCTCGAAAAGCTCGGCATGTCCGAGTATGCCCAGTGTTTTGCTGACAACCACATTGAGTTCTCGGTCCTTCGCGAACTGACCGACCAGGACCTGAAAGATCTTGGTGTCGTCCTCGGTGATCGCCGAAAAATGTTGCGCGCGATTGCCTACATTGATGGAATTGAGAAGAACGCACCGGTCGAGCCCGTCACGGCAACTGCGGCGCCACGTCACGCACCCATCGCGTCAGCGCCAGTTCCGGCCACAACGTCGCGGCCGATCACCGCCGCAGCCGAGGTCAGCGGTGAGCGCCGCTACATCACGGTGATGTTCTGTGATCTCGTCGACTCGACCGGCATAGCCGCGCAGCTCGATGCCGAGGAGTGGCGCGACCTCGTCTGCGCTTATCTCGATGCCGCCTGCGCTGCTGCGACCGAGATGGGCGGCCATGTCGCCAGAAAGATGGGCGACGGGCTAATGGTGCTGTTCGGTTATCCGGTGGCGCAGGAGAACGACGCCGAGCGAGCGGCACGGGCTGCGCTCTCGATCCAACGGGCGCTCGCTGAGTTGAACCGCAGGAACGCTGATATTGGCAAGCCGGCGCTTAACGCACGCATCGGGATTGAAACCGGCGCGGTTGTGGTCGATCCGGCGGGCGAGATTTACGGTGACGCGCCTAATATTGCGGCGAGGGTGCAGGCGCTAGCGGAGCCAGCTGCGGTCGTAGTGACGGCGCGGGTGCAGCACCAGGTCGCCGGTCTGTTCGTCGTTGAGGAACGCGGCAGCCATCAACTCAAGGGCGTGCCGGAGCCGGTGACGCTGTACCGGCTCGTACGGGCGAGCGGTGGCGGACGCCGCGCGAGACAGCGTCATCTCACGCCGCTGGTGGGTCGCGAGGAAGAAGTCGCGATATTGATGCGGCGTTGGGAAAGGGCGCGGCGGGGCGACGGTCAATTGGTGATGATCGTGGGCGAGCCGGGATTGGGAAAAACCCGGCTGATCGAGGAATTCCATCCGCGGCTGCGTGAAGAGCCGCACACTTGGGTCGAATGGAGTTGCTCGCAGCTTCTGCAAAGCACGTCGCTGCACCCGATTGCCGATTGGGGCCGCCAGCGCTTCGGCGGCGCCGACATACCCGCCGAACAGCGTCTGGCGGACCTCGAGAATACGCTGGAATTGGTCAAGCTCGACCCCGCGCAGAATGCCCCCTTACTCGCGCCATTGTTGGATATTCCGCTGCCACAGGAGCGTCCGTCAACCTTGGCGCCCGAAGAATTGCGGCGCCAACAGCTGATGGCGCTCACCAATTGGGTCATGGCCGGCGCGCGAAGTCAGCCGGCGGTGCTGGCAGTGGAAGACGTGCATTGGGTTGATCCGACCACACTCGATCTCTTGCGCGCCATCGCCGAGCGCGGTGCATTGGGACCCTTGTGTGTTCTGATCACCGCCCGGCCGGAGTTCCGGCCGCCATGGGGCATGCGCTCGCATCACACCACGATCTCCTTGGCTCCGCTTGATCGCTCGCAGGTGCGCCACATGGTTGGCGAGCTTGCGGCCCGCCATGCGCTGCCGAAGGAAGTGATTGATGGCGTGACCGAGCGCACTGGCGGCGTGCCGCTGTTCATTGAGGAAGTGACCCGGCTTCTATTAGAGCGCGGCGAGAATGGTAATACTCATGCGATCCCGCCGATGCTGCAACAATCATTGGCGGCCCGGCTCGATCGGCTTGGCCCAGCGCGCGACGTGGCGCAGATCGGTGCCGTCATCGGGCGCGACTTTTCCTATCCGCTCCTTCGCGCTGTGGCCGGGACGGAAGACGTGCACCTTCAGGCGGCGCTGGAACGGCTCGTCGAGGCAGACATTCTGCTTGTGCAAGGCCTGCCACCGGAGGCCGAATATCGCTTCAAGCATGTGCTTATCCAGGATGCGGCCTACGAGAATCTGCTTAAGAGTCGACGCCGGGTCTTGCACTGCCGCGTCGGCGAAGCGCTGCGCGATGATTTTGCCGCCACCTGCGCGGCCGCGCCGGAGCTGTTGGCGCATCACTTCACTCAAGCCGGGCTCACCGAAACGGCCATCGAATGGTGGGGCAAGGCAGGACAGCGGTCACTGGAGCGCTCGGCGCTGGTCGAGGCCGCAGAGCAGTTCACGCGTGCTCTCGACCTGATAGCCAGTTTACCCGGCACATCCGCGCTACGCCGTGAGCAAATTAGACTTCAGGTGGCGCTGATTACGCCGCTCATTCATGTGAGGGGTTTCGCCGCGCCAGAGACTTGGGCTGCGGCGGAACAGGCGCACGCGCTAATCCAGCAAGCTGAAATGCTCGGAGAGCACCCTGAAGACCCCCTCTTGCTGTTCTCGGTACTCTATACGTTCTGGGTCCATAACTACGTGGCCGTCAATGGCAAAGCGATGCGCGAGCTTGCTCGCCAGTTCCTGACGCTGGCTGACAAAAGCCCCTCCACGGCTCCATTGATGATAGGGAACCGCATCACGGGTGTCAGCCTCATGACGACGGGAGATATCGCCGGAAGTTTGCCATATTACAATCGGTCTCTTGCGCTCTATAGCCCGGCTGAGCACCGTTCTCTGGCGACGCACTTTGCTATCGATGCTGCGGTATCCGGTCTGGGCTTTCGATCTCAGACTTTTTGGTTGCTTGGCTATCCGGATGCGGCGCTCGCAAATGCGGAGGACTGTCTAAAGAATGCACGCGAGTTCGGCCAAGCCGCTACTTTGATTTGGGCTCTGTTTTACGCATTCCTTCCCCACATTTGGTGCGGAAAGTACGCCGGAGCAAAGATGCAGGCGGACGAACTCGTCGTCTTGGCGAACGAGAAGGGAACGCCCTTTTGGAAGGCATATGGCATTCGAGCGCAAGGCTACCTTTTGGCTGAAGTCGGCGGCGCGGTCGACGCTATCAGTATGATCCGTTCTTGCCGCGACGCTTGTCGGTCAACTGGTTCAACCCTACGGGCGCCGACCGATCTATCCTATCTCGCCAGTGCATATCTGAAAGTCGGTCAGTTCGAGAATGCCGAACGCTGTATCCGCGAAGCCATGACAGCCATCGAAAGTACCGATGAACGCTGGTACGAGGCTGAGGTCAATCGCATAGCGGGCGAAGTTGCGCTCCACTCGCCCCTTGGCGACACACCGAACGCAGAAAGGTATTTCGAGCGCGCCCTTGCGGTAGCCAGCGAACAACAGGCCAAATCCTGGGAACTCCGCGCCGCAATGAGCCTCGCCCGTCTTTGGCGCTCCCAGGGCAAGCCGCGGCAAGCTCGCGAATTGCTTGCTCCGGTCTACGGCTGGTTCACCGAAGGGTTCGACACACGCGATCTGAAAGAGGCTGAAGCGTTGCTTGCCGAACTGGCGGCGTGAAGGCGCTCGCGACCGACAGGGGAAATGAGGTTGCTGTTGAGCGATGAGCCGACATCAGGCCCGACCAAGGCGCAATCCCTGCTGTCGATAGCCGGAATACTGCTCCCGCAAGACATTTGCACTGAGGCCACCCCATGGGCGCGACCCGGGCAGCCGTCCATGCCTGCCTTCGCCCCTGGGGCTAGTTGTGGCCAGACTGAAGATAGACCCGATTCATGGTGCATGTCGGCGGGCTGTTTTCGGACCTGCCAGGGCTGGGTTTTCCCCCTCTCGCGCCCTCGTACGGGTGGCCTCCCCCGATACGATTTGCTAAAGCGCAGCGTAAAAACAAATCGGTGCGGGAATAGCCTCTCGCCCTGCCCTGCTCGTCCGGAGTTTTCGATGATCCCCCGCTATACCCGCCCGGAAATGGCCTCCATCTGGGAGCCCCAGACCCGCTTCAAGATCTGGTTCGAGATCGAGGCGCATGCGGCGGATGCGCAGGCGGAACTTGGCGTCATCCCGAAGGAAGCTGCGAAAACGGTCTGGGCCAAGGCCCGGAATGCCACCTTCGACGTCGCCCGGATCGACGAGATCGAGCGCGAGACCAAGCATGACGTCATCGCCTTCCTGACCCACCTCGCCGAAATCGTCGGCCCCGAGGCGCGTTTCGTCCACCAGGGCATGACCTCCTCCGACGTGCTCGATACCTGCCTCAACGTGCAGCTCACCCGCGCCGCCGATATTTTGATCTCCGATCTCGACAAGGTTCTGGCCGCGCTGAAGAAGCGTGCCTTCGAGCACAAGATGACGCCGACCATCGGCCGTTCCCACGGCATCCATGCCGAGCCGGTGACGTTCGGGCTCAAGCTGGCCTATGCCTATGCGGAATTCTCCCGCGCCCGCGAGCGCCTGATTGCCGCCCGCAAGGAAGTCGCGACCTGCGCGATCTCGGGCGCGGTCGGCACCTTTGCCCAGATCGACCCGCGCGTCGAAGAGCACGTTGCGAAAGCGATGGGGCTGGAGCCGGAGCCGATCTCGACGCAGGTGATCCCGCGCGACCGCCACGCGATGTATTTTGCAACGCTCGGCGTGATCGCCTCCTCCGTCGAACGGCTGTCGATCGAAATCCGCCATCTGCAGCGCACCGAGGTGCTGGAGGCCGAAGAATTCTTCTCCGAGGGCCAGAAGGGCTCGTCGGCGATGCCGCACAAGCGCAACCCGGTACTGTCGGAAAACCTCACCGGCCTGTCGCGCATGGTGCGCGCCTATGCGATGCCGGCGATGGAAAACGTCGCGCTCTGGCACGAACGCGATATCTCGCACTCTTCCGCCGAACGCATGATCGGGCCGGATGCGACCGTGACGCTCGACTTCGCGCTGATGCGCCTTGCCGGGCTGATCGAGAAACTATTGATCTACCCCGCCAACATGCAGAAGAACCTCGACCGCCTCGGCGGTCTCGTGCACTCGCAGCGGCTCCTGATCGCGCTGACGCAGAAGGGCGCCAGCCGCGAGGACGCCTACAAATACGTCCAGCGCAACGCCATGCCGGTCTGGCGCGGCGAAGGCGACTTCCAGACGCTGCTGAAGAAAGATCCCGACGTAAAGAAGCACCTGAGCGATGCCGAAATCGAGGAGCAGTTCGACCTCGGCTATCACTTCAAGCACGTCGACACGATCTTCAAGCGGGTGTTCGGCGAGAGCTGATTATTCGGCCGGCGCAGGGGTTGCCGTCTTCGCCGGCGCCCCATAGAGCCGCATCAGCACAAAGGTCACCGCCAGGATCGTCAGATAGACCGCGAGCTGCATCGCGGTCGGCTGGTCGGTGTACCCGATCAGCGTGTGCAGCGCCTTGCCGAGCAGGCTTGAATCGGACAGCAGCCAGCCGGAGTCCCAGACGACGTTGTCGAGCGCGGTCAGCCAATTGGCCTTTTCGAGGAATGCCGCCGCCTGCGCCGCCATGCCGGCAGCCAACAGCGCGATCAGGATCGTGGTGGTCGTGAACAGCGCTCGCGTCGGAATCTTCACGAGACCAAAATAGGTCAGCATGCAGACCAGCGCACCGAGCACCAGTCCTGCAAGTCCGCCGAGCGCCACGCTCAATCCGCTGTCGCTGCCGCCGGCCAGGACGCCGTAAAGGAACAGCACGACCTCGCTGCCCTCGCGCAGCACCGCAACGCCGACCACGATCGCAAGCGCCAGCAGCGATTTCGAACCCTCGACCACCGCCTTCCCGGCCGCCCACAATTCGCCGGCGAGTTCCTTGCCGTGGCGCGCCATCCAGACATTGTGCCAGGTGAGCATCACGACAGCGAGGATGAGGATCGCGGCGTTGAAGACCTCCTGTCCCATGCCGGCAAACAGGTTGGATAAGGCGCCGGCAAAGGCCGCGACCACGCAGGCCGCCAGAACGCCCGCGAGGACGCCGCCGGCGATCCACGCATTGCGGTGCGGCACGGTACGCGTCACCGCCAGCACGATGCCGACGATCAGGCCGGCCTCGAAGACTTCACGGAATACGATGATCAGCGCGGCGATCACGGCGTCTTCTTATTTTACCACCAGCGCGCCGCGGGCGACCTTCTCGTTATATTCGTCGAAGAACTCGTAGCGACCGGGCTTCTGGGCGCGGACATTGATGGTGGCGTCGCTGGAACCGGCGACTACCTTCTCCACCTTCAGCGTCTTGCTTTCGAATTCCATCGCCTTGGAATCGAGGTTCTTCAACTTGATCACGATCGGCGCATTGGCGGGCGCGCTGATCTCTGCGGGATCGAATTTCTTGTCCTTGTAGCTGAGCTGAATCTCGGTCGCGCTCTGGGCCCGGGCTGTGCCGGTTGCCGAAACGAGCGCAATGGCGGCACACAAAGTGAGTTTCGAGAGCAGAGGCGAGAAAGACATGCTGGCTTTTCCAAATTGGCTGGCGTTATCCCGTGTTCCGGATACGACGCCGGCGGCCCCGCCGTGAAGGGGCAAAATGCCGTTCCAAATTGGAGAAGTTCTAAACGGAGCAATCGCTTGGCCGGACTTCCTTCACACCGTGGTCGAACCTGCCAGCGGACGCGGGGGTGGCGGCCGCAGCAATTTTCCGGCCTTGCCAAGCCGATTCAAATGGGTTCCACATCGTCGCAATCGCCGTCGACAATTTACATGATCCCGCCGGCCCCCTCAAAGCAACCCAACGGTAACCGCAAATCGGCTAAGGTCGCAGCGTGTCATCACCGCCCAAAATCCTCGTCTTCGACTCCGGCCTTGGCGGCCTCACGGTCCTGCGCGAGGTCGTCCGGGCGCGGCCGGACGCGCATTACGTCTATGTCGCCGACGACGCGTTCTTTCCCTACGGCCATCACAGCGAGGATGAGATCATCGCCCGCGTGGTGCCGCTGGTCGGCGAGCTGATCGCGCGCCACGCCCCCGCGCTGGTGGTGATTGCCTGCAACACCGCTTCCACGCTGGTCATGTCGCATCTTCGCAACGCCTATAGCGTGCCCTTCGTCGGCACCGTGCCTGCGATCAAGCCGGCCTGCGCCAGCTCGAGGACCAAGCGCGTGTCGGTGCTCGGCACCAAGGGCACCGTCAAGCGCGAATACACCAGGCGCCTGATCGACGATTTCGCGCAAGGCTGCGAAGTGACGCTGGTGGGATCGGCAGAGCTCGCCTCGCTCGCCGAATCCGCGCTCGGCGGTAACGACGTCCGCGACGAGGATATCGCCGCCGAACTTGCCCCTTGCTTTGTCGGAGATGGCGCCGTCCGCACCGACACCGTCGTGCTCGCCTGCACCCACTATCCGCTGTTGCTCGACCGCCTGACACGGCTCGCGCCGTGGCCGGTCGACTGGATCGATCCGGCACCCGCGATTGCCCGGCGCGCGTCCGAGCTGCTGGGGTCTCCAGGCCGGTACAGCGATGACGTCGGCGCCGAGATGATCTTCACCTCCCGGCGGCGGCACATGCCGAGCCGCGCGCTGATGCCGTTTTTCGGCGGGCGCGTCCCGGCGTAAAGCCGCCGGCGGCATGTATTCAAAAAACCCGGTCGAAAGTAGCCCAGCGGCCGCGATAGCCGCGGGGTTAGGAGTATCGCCCGGCGCCGCTGCTTGACTCCTCCGGGAGGCGGCCCGGACCACCTTCCGGATGATCCCCGCGGGACCCGTGCCACGCAGTCCATCTATGCCGGATGCCATATTCAGACTGGCGGTGACCCTTGGCAGAATTTCGCGCATGCTACGCGAGCAGACAATCACCCTCGGGCAAATGCGGCGGTCCGGCACTCGCCGGCTCCATGTGTTGTGCGGCGACCACAAGTGCGCGCATTCGGTTGTGATCGACGCTGACTGCTGGCCCCAGAGCCTGCGGCTGTCGGATCTGGAGGCCCTGTTCGTCTGCTCGGCTTGCGGCCATCGCGGCGCCGACGTGCGGCCGGACTGTCAGGGAACAGAACCCCGGCTCGCCAGCGTCGACCGGTGAGAACATCTGCCGAGACCTGGGCTCTTCGTAGAACCACGCGGACAATTTAGGTACGAACTCGCACACCGGCGTATTAAGGCCGCCTCCGGTCCGTCTTCCCAGACACCCGCAGCCCGGAGGCAGATCTGCCGGCCCGGTGTTGGAGCACCACCAGGAAGCCGCGGCTTGGCTGGCCTTACTACTCCTCCAATCGACGAAGCTGAGCCAGTAACTCTGCCTCCAATTCCCGAAGGTGAGTTGCCGTTGGTTCGCTAACGTACTGCTTGGCAAGCTGTCTACAGCGCGCCAATTTTTCATGGATTGCCCATTCTTTCCGCTCGCGATCCATGACCGTAAAAATACGGCAAAGCGAGAAATGTTCAACGCCAGTGCACGATGACCAAGCTTGCCGGGCGCAACTGCGACATGCATAATCAGCCATTAACGTGTCTAGTCCAATCAAGCTACAACTCGCGCTTGCATACAAAAAAGCGTTCATTCCGAACGCACGATATTTGAGAATTCTCAGTGGATTGGACGCATTTCACAGCGCACCAAGACGCAAATTGATGACAGCTTTCTCGCCTTCCCGTTGGGGAATAAGTTATCCGGTTCGGAAATTGCGGCGGGTAGCCCGGGCTGCCGGCGCCAGACAATTTAGACTTGGCGTTGGGATAGCAAGGGGACTAAGGCACCGCGCTGGGCAGGCGAGGTCAAGTCTATGTTAGATGTGTCCGCGGACAAAGGAACATTCACGCGCTGCATCCGGCTGGTGATCGCAGATCGACAACCGATCGTTCTGCAGGGGTTGAGGTCCCTATTCGCGGCACAGCACGACTTCGAAATTGTTGCGTCGTGTAGCCGCGGAACAAGCTGCCTCGATGCTATCAGGAATTTGGCACCCGACGTCGCGCTCGTTGATAACACGTTGCCTGACCTGACGGCATCCGAGATCCTCGCTGTTGCGAGGGCCGAGAACCTTCCCGCTCGGCTGGCGTTCTTTGCCGAACCCGAAGGAGACGACGAACTCACCGCGGCAATCGCGGCCGGCGCTTGCAGTGTTGTTTCGAAGTACGCAAATCCCGACACCATTCTGCGCTCCCTGAGGCTGATGACGGAGCGCACCAGTGCGCGACCGAAATCGTCTCAAGACCTCGCGCCAAACGGGAAGGAAATCGACGGCGCTAAAATCGAAAAAATGCTGAGGGTACTCACGCCCCGCGAGCGCGAAATCGTACGACTAGTGGCCGAAGGTTTGTCGAACAAGGCAATTGCGCGCAAGCTGAACGTTTCCGGAGGCACAGTCAAAGTACACCTCTACAACATATTTCATAAGCTTGAGATCAGTAACCGGACCGTGCTCGCCACGATCGCGTTGCTGCAACGATCGACCGGCCTCGGGACGCTCGCGCTCGCCGCCCTGGCGTTCGCAATTTCGAGCGACCTCAAGGCATCGGACGCCAACAACGCCTTCCTGGATGACGACAGCACTGCCGACAACGATCTTGAGCACCCCATATTTGAGCTCTGGAAGAAAGCCATCCTTCGACACGTCTTCGCTGCAGATCCCGGCGAGACGGTCGTGCCCACCCAGAGCGGCTCCCCGATCAAGGCGAACCAATTCACGCTCTCGGCGGCGAGAATGGAAGAGCTGCACGCGGCTGAGCATGTCGCCCTCTCCAACTTCGGGAGAGGCTACGGCCCGATCGGATCCGGCACACCCTCTCTTTTCCTTTCGCCGCTGCTGCCAGCGATTAACCCGACCGGCAGCCCCACGGCCCAGCAGCAGTTCCCGCCGCTGGAGCTTGCCTCGAATCCGATAAAGGACCGTGGAGGCTATGGCGCCTTCAGCATGACGGCCGCCGGCGCGGGGATCTACACACTCAACGACGCCCATGCCGCAGTGAAGGTGCTCGACCCGGGCGAAACGCTGATCGACACATCCACGGTCGCCACCATGGATGGCACGACACAAGTGGCGACGGTCACCATGCATGGCGCCGGCCATGCAGACCCCAACGACGCCGACAACCCGGCTTCGGCGCCAGTTGCCCACGACTCCGGTCTGCCGCTCGCGTTTGGACACGACACCGTCGCAGGAGAAGGTAAAGCCGCCCAAATATTCCATGGCGTCGCCGGTGACGGCACCCTCAACGGCACCGGCCTAGCGGATGTTATCCGCGGAGGCTCGGGGAACGATACGATTAAGGGTACCGGTGGAGACGACACGATCCACGGAGGATCCGGCAACGAGACCATCACTGGCAGCACCGGCAACAATGCCATCATCGGCGGATATGGCGGTGACCAGCTGACCGGCAGCAAGGACGCCGACAGCTTTGTCTATCTTTCGGCGGTCGATTCCAACGCTACCCGGTTCGACACCATCATCGATTTCACGTCGGGGGAGGACAAGATCAACCTGGCGGCCTTCGGCGCGCTGGCGTTCCTGCACATGACGTCAGCAAGCAAGTCCGTGCCGCCGCATACCCTCGCCTGGATCTACGATCCCGCGAGCAATGAAACGATCGTCTATGTGAATCCGACGGAGCACAGCCTTGATATCGGCGACCCGGGCCTGCTGGAAATCCATTTGCGGGGCGTTGTGTCCGTTGCCGAGTTGGATTTCGTCCATGAGCCGGATGCGGCCGCTGTCGCGGCGGCTTTGAAGGGGATCGATCCTGCGCTGCTGGCGGCGACTGCGAACGATGGGACCGTTCTCACGGCGGACACCGCCCTGGCTACGGACTCGGCTGCGAGCGAGAACGCGCCGGTAACGGGTGGTGCCTGGACCATGCCTGCCGACGACGGCTTGAGGTTCCATTTCGGGCAAGACCGGATCGGCTCCAACGTTTCGAGCAGGCTCACCCATTTCGGGGACCATCCAACTCATGCAGCCGAGGAGAGCGCCGATCATGCGGTTGCTGTGCCGGTGCACGTATCATCAATCGAGCTTGCTCATCACCACGCGACGGTCCTGACCGAAGAAAACTTCACTTTCAAGACGGAGCCGGTCCACGCGCACACGGGCGCTACGGAAACCGGGAATGGCAAGGCGCCCGCAATCGCCGGGTTCGAAATTCTGCAGTTGGGGATACAAAGCGCCGCCCCGGCCGCAGTCGCAGAGCCCGTCGAAGCTGGCGTCGCACCAGGGAATAGCGACGACCCTTCGCTCTCGGCCTCTGCAACGGCATTGGCGGCCGACGAACCGACCGAACCGGGCGTCACATCGGGCAACGGCGTCGGCCACAATAACGCGCACGCTTCACACCCGGCATCCGCAAGCACTGTGGAAGCGGCCGAGCCGGTCGAACCTGCCGTCGCACCGGGCAATGGCGGCGGCCAAGGCAACGCGTCGCCCCCTTCGCACTCGGCCTCTGCAAAGGCAGCGGCGGCCGACGAACCGACCGAACCGAGCGTCACATCGGGCAACGGTGTCGGCCACCACAACGCGCACGCTTCACATCCGGCATCCGCAAGCGCTGTGGAAGCGGCCGAGCCGGTCGAACCTGGCGTCACACCGGGCAATGGCGGCGGCCAAGGCGACGCGTCGCACCCTTCGCACTCCGCCTCTGCAAAGGCATGGGCGGCCGACGAACCGACCGAACCGGGCGTCACATCGGGCAACGGCGTCGGCCACAACAACGCACACGCTTCACATCCGGCATCCGCAAGCACTGTGGAAGCGGCCGATCCGGTCGAACCTGACGTCGCACCGGGGAATAGTGGCGGCCACGGCAACGCGTCGCCCCCTTCACACGCGGCCTCTGCAACGGCAGCGGCGGCCGACGAACCAACCGAACCGGACGTCACATCAGGCAACGGCGTCGGCCACAACAACGCGCACGCCTCACACCCGGCATCCGCAAGTGCTGTGGAAGCGGCCGAGCAGATCGAACCTGCCGTTGCACCGGGTAATAGTGGCGGCCATGCGAACGCGTCGCCCCCTTCTCACGCGGCCTCGGCAAACGCATCAGCGGCCAACGAATTGACCGAACCGGACGCATCACCGGGCAACGGCGTCGGCCACGACAACGCGCACGCTTCACACCCGGCATCCGCAAGCACCATGGCAGCGGCCGAGCCGATCGACGAACCTGGCGTCGCACCGGGTAATGGTGGCGGCCATGCCAACGCGTCGCCCCCTTCTCACGCCGCCTCTGCAAACGCATCGGCGGCCAACGAATTAACCGATCCGGCCGTCACACCCGGCAACGGCGTCGGCCACGACAACACGCACACTTCACACCCGGCATCCGCAAGCGCTGTGGAAGCGGCCGATCCGGTCGAACCTGCCGTCGCACCGGGCAATAGCGGCGGCCATGGCAACGCGTCGCACCCTTCGCAATCGGCCTCTGCGAACGCATTGGCGGCCGACGAAGCAGCCGAACCGGACGTCACATCGGGCAACGGTGTCGGCCACGACAACACGCACACTTCACACCCGGCATCCGCAAGCGCTGCGGAAGCGGCCGAGCCGGTCGACGAACCTGGCGTCACACCGGGGAATAGTGGCAGCCAAGGCAACTCGCCGCCCCCTTCACGCGCGGCGTCTGCGAACGCATTGGCGGCCGACGAACCTACCGAACCGGACGTCACACCGGGCAACGGTGTCGACCACGACAACGCGCACGCTTCACACTCGGAATCCGCGAGCGCTGTAGAAGCGGCCGAACCGGTCGAACCTGACGTCGCACCGGGTAATGGTGGCGGCCGTGGCAACTCACCGCCCCCTTCACACTCTGCCGCTACGACCGCATCGGCGGACGCGTCCGGGATCGACGCCGCTGGCCACGAACCGGCATTCCACTTCAAAGATCAGGGCCCCCCTTCCACCCCCACGGCGGTAGTTCAGCTAGAGGAGCTTTTTGATACGCCCGTTCTCACCGTTCACGGCGCCGAGCTGGCGGCAATCCTTGAGATGGGCTCAAACGCTATGGAGGAACACGCGACCAGTCACGGCAACAACGGTCAGCACCATTCCATGGCACATTTGCCCCACGATCTGCTCACGTGAAAAGTTGTTGGCGGCGGCGTCCCCTGCGATCGAATGAGGCCGAGGCGCTGCAGCGGCCGCTGCCCGACGATGCGCTCAAATCGTGATGCGCGGACGACGACGCGGCACGGCTACAGCAGAACCGTGCCAACGCCTGTACGCAGGATGCAATTTCTTATGTAACTCCGAGGCCGGCCTTGGAGCATTGCTCGTCCTGGTCGCCGGTGACGCCGCTCACGCCCACGCCGCCGGTGACCTTGCCGTCGACCATGATCGGCAATCCGCCGGGCGAAGCGAAGACACCGGGAAGCGTGGCCGTGGCTGGCCCGCCCTTGTTGATCGCCTCCATGAAGACGCGTGTCGGGCGCCGAAAGGTCGCCGCCGCCCTCGCCTTGCCGATGGCGATGTCCATGCTGGCCGTCTGCGTGTTGTCCATTCGCTCGAAGTACACGAGGAATCCGTGATTATCGACCACGGCAACAGCCACGTTCCATCCGTTTTTCTGGCATTCGGCAATGACGCCGGCTGCGATCTTCTTTGCGCCCGTGGCATTGACTGCTGTGCCGTAGTCGGGGCGCTTGTCTTGAGCGGATGCGCCCGTGGCCAGGGCGGCAAGGGCAGCCGCGACTAGAATTGTCTTCATCAACGTCTCCTCCCCTGGTTTTATAGTGAAGGGGATTATACCGGGAACGAAGCGCCGATGTACGGTCGATGATGTCGCAAAGCCCTTCTGCTTAAGGCCAGCCAAGCGCTCGCTAGGCGCGGACCTCGGAGGCCGTTGTCCCGAAACGATCGGTTGCCCGCACCAGTTGATCGAGAATGCCCGGTTCTGACCAGGCATGACCGGCGCCTTCAACCAAATGGAACGTGGCATCAGGCCATGCCTTATGCAGAGCGTAGGCGTATTTGACCGGACAGGGCATGTCGTAGCGGCCGTGCACGATTGCTCCCGGAATGCCGCGGAGGCGATGCGCATTCCGTAGAAGCTGGCCCTCCTCCAGCCAGCAATCATGAACGAAGTAATGGTTTTCCAGCCGCGCAAATGCGAGCGCGAAGTGGTCATCACTATGGGATGCCGAGAATGCCTGGTTGGGCAGGAGCGTGATCGTTTCACCTTCCCAGAGCGACCATGCCTTGGCTGCCTCGATCTGCGCAGCCTGGTCTTCACCAGTAAGCAGCTTCCGATAGGCGGCAATCATGTCGCCTCGTTCGCTCGGAGATACAGGCGCCTGGAATTTCTCCCACTTTTCCGGAAACATCTCCGAGACGCCGAACTGATAGTACCACTGCAATTCGGCCCTGGTGACCGTGTAGACCCCCCGCAGAATGAGCTCACTGACCCGGTCGGGATGCGTTTCGGCATAGGCCAACGCGAGCGTCGAGCCCCAGGACCCCCCAAACAGAAGCCACCTTTCAACCCGGATGAGTTCACGCAGGCGCTCGATATCCGCGACCAGATGCCAGGTCGTATTCGCTTCGAGCCCGGCATGGGGCGTCGATCGCCCGCATCCTCGCTGATCGAACAGCACGACGTCGTACAGCCTGGGGTCAAACAGTCTTCTGTGATCGGGCGACAAACCTCCACCAGGGCCGCCATGCAGAAAGACCGCCGGCTTTGCCCCTGGCGTCCCCACCCGTTCATAGTAGACCCGATGGCCGTCTCCAACATCGAGAAAGCCGGTGCTGTAGGGCTCGATGGCTGGGTACATGGACCGTAACTGATTCACAGAAAGTGCCTTTCAACTATTGCGTCTGCGCTTCTCATGGGAGCCGCTGGCTGCTCATCTGCTCTCGCGTCACTGATCGCAGCGAAGCTTGCTCTGTTGGCGGGCGGTCGCAAGTGACCATGAGTTGCGCAAACGCGTTTTGGACTTAAGGATCCAACGCCATCTTTGATCTCCGGTTCATAGACCCGCAGTCGCCCGGTCTTTTAACAGACGCTCCATCAATCTATTGTTGCCTTCCGCCGACACGACAAGCCGATTTCATCACCGGGAATTTCCGCCTTGCCCCCCGCGACGCCAGCGCCGCTCAACCGCCTCCGCCAATTGTGGCGCGAGGGACGCCCGACCTTCGGCGCCATTGCAACCATTCCCTCGATCCAGACCGTGCAGATCATGGGCCGTTCCGGCATCGACTGGATCATCATCGATCTCGAACATGGCCCGATCGATCTCGGGTCGGCGCATGCGATGATCACGGCCACCTCGGGCACGCCCTGCGTGCCGATGGTGCGGATCGCCGCCAACGAGCCCTCCCTTGCCAAGGCGCCGATGGACCTCGGCGCGCTCGGCATCAACTTTCCGATGATCTGCAGCCGCACGGACGCCGAAAGGGCCGTGCGCAGCGTGCGCTATCCACCGAAGGGGGACCGGCTATGGGGCCCGTTTCACGCGCCGTTCCGCTGGGGCGTGTCGATGGCGGACTACATGGCGACCGCCGACGACGACATGATCTGCATGATCACCATCGAGCATGTCGAGGCGGTCGAGCGCATCGACGAAATCATGGCAACGCCGGGCATCGACCTCGCGGTGATCGGCCCCGGCGACCTCGCGACCTCCATCAACAAGCGCGGCCTGCCCGACGATCCCGAGGTGGTGAAACTGATGAAGCGGGCCGAGGCAGGCATCCTCGGGAGCGGCGTGCCGATCGGCGGCGTGGCGCGTACCGCCGAGCAGGCCAACCAGATGATCGACCGCGGCTATGTCGCGCTGGCGCTCGGCTTTGACTGGTCGCTATTTCAGCGCGGCATCACCGCGAGCTTTGACGGGATCAAGCGATAGGTGCCGAAACGGCGGCAAGTCCTTCAATGTCCTTGCGGTTTACGTCGCCTCGGGGGCGCGCTGCCGGGCTGACCGTGCGATTCCGGATACCCGAACCTTCTGGCGTCAAAACGCCTTGTTCGTGCTAGATGAGGGCCGGCAGGCTATAAGAAGCCCTTCTGCTATTTAATTTGTCTATGCGGAAACCCCGGGCGGGAGCGATGCGCGGAACGGTTCGAAAAATCACACTACCGCGCCGTCTGGTCGCCGACCTCATGCACGCCTCGATCCGCGTGCCCTTTGTTTCGCTGACGCGCCCGCTTCATATCCGCACCCTGCACGAAGCCCGCGCGCAGGCCGCCCATCGCCCCGGCTGGGCCGCGATCTTCGTCAAAGCGTTCGCGCTGGTGGCCAAGGAAGAGCCGATCCTGCGCACCCTCTACGTCAAATGGCCGATACCTGCCTTCTACGAACTGCCGCGCAGCGTCGCGATGGTGGCGATCGCCCGGGTCGAGGACGGCCAGGATTGCGTGCTGCCGCAAAAGGTCACCGCACCGGATGAAATGCCGCTGGCCGAGGTTGACGCGCAGATTCGGCACGCCAAGGAGGCGCCGATCAACGAGGTGCCGGCGTTCCGGAAGATCCTGCGAACGACCCGCCTGCCATTGCCGCTGCGCCGCCTGTTCTGGGCGATCGGACTGAATTTCGGCCGCCAGCGGGCCAATTATTTCGGCAGTTTTGGCGTGACCTCCGTGGCCGCCTATGGGGCCGGCCAGCTCCATGCCATCAGCCCGGGGCCCTTCGTGCTGAGCTATGGGGTGGAAAAGCCCGACCAGACCATCGATGTCGTCCTGCGCTGGGATCACCGGGTTACCGACGCTGCCCCGATGGCCAAGGCCCTGAACCGGCTGGAACAGGTGCTGAACGGCGAAATATCGGCCGAATTGCGGGCCAGCCGGCAGCAAGTCGAGCCCAAACCGGTCCGCGCGGTCGCGACCTGACGGCCCATAGGGCGGTCATTCCGGGGCGATACGCAGTATCGAACCCGGAATCTCGAGATTCCGCGGGGTGCAATTGCACCCCTGAGGTCTGGTCTTAACACGCCATCCCGGAATGACATCCATTTCGTTGACAGGACGGCGGTTTCTCCCTAATACCCCGCTTGCTCGCGGGCCGGTTTCGGCCCGCGATGCGTTTCGCGACCCGTGGTCTTCCCCGAGCTTTCGAGGCGGACCTGTCGGCCCCGGTTCATCCCGGTGCACAGGAGGGCGCGTTTCCTCAACACTCAAACTCGTAAAGCAGAGGACGCGATGACAAAGCGCAGTGAGGCGAAATACAAGATCGATCGCCGTATGGGCCAGAACATCTGGGGCCGCCCGAAGAGCCCCGTGAACCGCCGCGAGTATGGCCCCGGCCAGCACGGCCAGCGCCGCAAGGGCAAGCTGTCCGACTTCGGCGTCCAGCTCCGCGCCAAGCAGAAGCTGAAGGGCTACTACGCCAACATCAGCGAGCGCCAGTTCCACGGCATCTATGTCGAGGCCGGCCGGATGAAGGGCGACACCGGTGAGAACCTGATCGGCCTCCTGGAGCGCCGTCTCGACACCGTGGTCTATCGCGCCAAGTTCGTGGCGACGATGTTCGCCGCCCGTCAGTTCATCAACCACGGCCACATCAAGGTGAACGGCCGCCGCGTCAACATTCCGAGCTACAAGCTCAAGCCCGGCGACCTCGTCGAGATCAAGGAAGCCTCCAAGCAGCTCACCCCGGTGCTGGAAGCCAGCCAGCTCGCCGAGCGCGACGTGCCCGACTTCATCGAAGCCGATCACTCCAAGATGACCGCGAAGTTCAGCCGCATTCCGGCGCTGTCGGATGTGCCGTTCGCGGTCCAGATGGAGCCGCATCTGATCGTCGAATTCTATTCGCGCTGATCGGTCTTCGGTTCCGAGACATCAAAGGCCCCGGTTTTCCGGGGCCTTTTTGTTTTGGTTCAAAGTCGATTATCGCGTCAGATCGCCATCGCCTTCTTCGCCGCCTGGGCGAGAAAGCCCGAACGCGTAAAACCTTCCCGCTCGGCGTAGCGATCGATCTGATCGAGCACGTCGGCCGGCATCGTCACGTTGATCCGAACGCTCTTCACTTCCGCCGCAGGCGCTGCGATGAGCACGGCGACGCCATCCTTGTTCTGCGCCTCCTTCATGATCTCTTCGAGAGAACTCGGTTCTGGCGCCGCTTCGCCATCAGCCGCCAAGCCCTCCAGATGCAGCGCCAGCGCCTCGGCGCCCATATCGCGGGCTTCATCGAGAGTCTTGCCGGCACTGATCACGCCGGGAAGGTCCGGAAACGAAACGCCGTAGTCGCTGCCCGGCTCTTTATGGATCAAGGCGATGTACTGTCGCATTCTATTCATCCTCTGCTGCTTGCAGGGCGGGCCGCTGGCCCATTTCCTATTTCTTCTGTTTCAGCCTCAGGCCGGCTTGCTTCTCGATGCTCCTGAACGTTCCGGTCGGAATATCTCTTCGCGGGTGAGGCACCGTCACCCGTCCGGATTTGGTCGGATGCTTGAACTGGACATGACTTCCTTTTTGAGCGACCTGCACCCAGCCATCCGCTTTCAGGGCGGAAATGATGTCCTTCGAATTCATGAGTATTTATACACATCAAAACGACCAGATTCAAGTGTATAAATACACACTCGAACGTCCCTTGACGCCACCCGCCGGACGCGTGCTTCTGCCGGGCCATAACAATGTGAGCGAGAAAGAACTCCCCCATGCACTACACCCCTGCCCCGCGCGATCCCAAGGCCGATCCCATCCGCATCAATCTGTTGTCGGATACGCAGACGCGCCCCACACAAGCGATGCGCGAGGCGATGGCGCGGGCGGAGGTCGGCGATGAGCAGATCGGCGACGACCCGACCGTGAACCTGTTGTGCGAACGGGTCGCCGACCTGCTCGGCAAGGAAGCGGCCGTGTTCATGCCGTCGGGTACGATGTGCAACGTCGCGGCGACACTGGCCCATTGCCGGCCGGGCGATGAGCTTCTCGCCCA
>Ga0081455_10002424_pt1 | contig 22245 bp, 25 predicted proteins | sample TabmetS3T2R1_FD_70207 | JGI IMG/M metagenome (GOLD analysis project Ga0081455, IMG submission 70207) | Tabebuia heterophylla rhizosphere microbial communities from the University of Puerto Rico - S3T2R1 | ecosystem: Host-associated > Plants > Roots > Rhizosphere ...
CTACGCCGCGCGACTCGCTCTTAAGCGCGCAAGATGCGCGCGGTCCGCAAGAGGATGAGAGCCACTGGAGTGGCGCGCTCCTATGAGTGCTACTGCTGCTGCTCCTGGCCCCAGCCCTTCTTCTCGGCGTCGAAGAAGGAGGCAAAGACCTTGCGGATGGTGTCCTCGGCGATATCGCGGGTGATGAACACGACGCGGCTCTTGCGGTCGTCGCCCTCGGGCCAGGCGTCGAGCGTGGCCGGCGGATGGAACACGTGCTGCACGCCGTGGATCACGACCGGCTTGTCGGTGTCCTTGACGTTCAGGATGCCCTTCATGCGCAGCAGGTCGGGGCCGCGATAGGTCACCAGCGCATCGAACGCCGCCGCCACTGTCGACCAGCTCATCGGCTCGTCGAAAGTCATGCAGAAGGCGCGGATGCGATCGTCGTGGCGATTGACATTGTGCGGATCCTGGTCGGCGCCGGCGCCCTCTTGGTGATGATGCTCGTGGCCGTGACCATGATGATGGTGATGCCCATGGCCATGTTCGTGGCCTTCGGCATAGGCCTCCTCGTGCAGCCAGCGCTTCACGTCGGCTGACTTGGTCTCGGGATTGTAGAGGCCGGCGTTCAGGATCTCGTTGGGATCGATCTCACCGGACGAAATCGAGTGGAACGGCGCGCCGGGATTGAGCTGGTGGAGGCGACCCTTGAGCTCGGAGAGCTTGGGGGCATCGGCGATGTCGCTCTTGGTGAGCAGCAACCGGTCGGCGACCGCGGCCTGCTTCACCGCTTCCTCGTGATTGTCGAGGCTGGAGGCGCCGTTCACGCCATCCACCGTCGTCACCACGCCGTCGAGACGGTAGCGCGAGGCGAGCAGAGGATCGGTCATCAACGTGTGCAGGATCGGCGCCGGATCGGCGAGTCCCGTGGTCTCCACGACCATGCGCTTGAACGGCGTCACTTCGCCTTTGGTGCGCTTCAGGAACAGCTCGCTCATGGTGCGCACGAGATCGCCGCGCACGGTGCAGCAAAGGCAACCCGAGTTCAGGGTCACCATGCCGTCCTCGGTCGACTTTTCGACCAGGAGATGGTCGAGCCCGATCTCGCCGAACTCGTTGATGATCACCGCCGTGTCGGCGAGCTCGGGCCGGCGCAGGAGCTTGTTCAGGAGCGTGGTCTTGCCGCTGCCCAGGAAGCCCGTCAGCACGGTCACGGGAATGCGTTCTTCGGCCGCCGTCTGCGTATTGGTCATCTTTACTCCGTTCCGGACGGCGCTAGTTCCAGAACCGCTCGGCCTTCCTGAACGTCTTCCACGCCCGCTCGAGCTTGTGCCGCCGGCGTTTGTTGCCGGACGAAGCCTGCTTGCCGAGCTTGCGCAGCACACGCCCGACCTCTTCGGTCGGCCGGGCCGCGGCGGCGATGTCGGCCAGCATGCGGGCCGCCACCGCGCGGTCGTTCAAGGCACCGAGCGCGCCCTGCAGGCGCACCGTCGCCTCGATATAGGCTTTCGTCCGGGCGGAATCAAAACCGGGTCCGGTGAAGGCAGGTTCGAGGAAGCCGGCGGCATAGCGCAGCTTCTTGACCGCGATGCGCAAGCGATGCAGGCGCTCCTCGTCGAGCGAGGCGAGCTTGCGGCCAAGGTGCTCGACCTTGGCATGGCGTTTCTCCAGTCTTTCTCGGCCGAAGTCGTCCAGTCGACCGGTATCGGACGGTTTGGCCTCGACGAAGGCCTGTATCTGGTCCGAGAAGGCCGCGAAGCGGGCGCCGGACAGGGCAGCCCGGGCACGCTCGAGATGCGTTCGGGCAAGACGGGTGGCGATGCGCTTCACCGCCGCCGGCGGATCCTCCACCGACTCGGTCAGGAAGACATGAAGATCGCGCGACGGGCCGCATTCGGCCGCCAGCCACTTGGCTTCGGCCGCCATGGACCGGAGCAGTTGCTGCTCGAGCGCGCCCGGCACGGCTCTGCGAAACAGGCCCAGCGCGGCGCGCAGGCGCCTCAGCGCCACCCGGCTCTGATGAATGCCAATCGGCCGCCGGCTTGCCAGTACGATGGCGCGGTACTTCAGCAGATCGGCCTCGCAGCCCGCCACGATCTGACGCAAAGCCGCATCCGGCGGGGTGTCTGGGGCGAGCGCGCGGGTCATGGAAGGGCCCAGACCGTAGCGGGGGAGGACGATCCGGCAACCGCAAAAAGCGTCACTTTGATGAATGTTTTGTTGCAGGCCGCCGACAGCAGCCTCCATGCCCAAATGTCGGGCCCAACGCAGATTTCGCTTGCCGGCCGGGCGCTTAGCACCCGTTTCCGGTGGCGGTCGGCAACTTGATCGTTAGGATTGGCCCATGAGTATCGATGCGACTGCCTTCAAAAGGGGCATGCGCCATTTGGCAGCGAGCGTGACCCTGATCACCACTCGGCATCGCGACCTGCGGGGCGGGTTGACGGCGACGGCGGTGTGCTCGGTATCGGCCGAACCGCCGCAAATTCTGGTCTGCGTGAACAAATCGGCCTCCGCCCATGATTCGATCGGGGAGGCGGGTTTCTTCTGCGTCAATATTCTGGCGCCACCTCATCGCAAGATCGCCGAACGCTTCGCCGGCATGGACGGGGTCGAGGGTGACGAGCGTTTCCATGACCTCGGCGACTGGTCGACGCTCACGACCGGTGCACCGGTACTGAAGGGCTGTCCGGTCTCGTTCGATTGCCGGTTGGTGACCGAGGTCTCGGCGGGTACGCACACGATCTATATTGGCGAGATCGTCGATCTCGTTCTCGATCCGGCGGCGACACCGCTGTTGTATGCGGATGGCGCCTTCGTGCACGGTGACCTTCTCAAGAAAGCCATGGCCGCAGGCTGAGGGCGGGCGACTTTGCCTGCTTTGACTCCACCCCGTTAGCCACTATGTTCCGCCGCCTGTTGACTGTGGTTTTTGGGGCGTAGCCAAGTGGTAAGGCAGAGGATTTTGATTCCTCCATTCCCAGGTTCGAATCCTGGCGCCCCAGCCAGTCGCCTGTTCCTGCAACGACAGTCTCCGGAGCGAACACGATGCGGCAGATGATCAACGTGATGGCAGCACTGACGATCCTTGCCGGCGCAAATGTGGCCTCGACTGCGGTGTGGGCTCAGGACAACGCGCAGGTAACAGAGGGGTCGAAGCTCTACAAGCGGGTCTGCTTTGCCTGCCATGCAAGTGAAGCGGGGCAGAACAAGATCGGTCCGTCCCTGTTCGGCGTTGCGGGCCGCAAGGCGGCGACCGGCCCGGGATTCTCCTATTCGCAGGCGATGAAGGACGCGAACGTCACCTGGAATGACGAGGCGATCGACCAGTACATCACCGATCCCAAGAAGTTCGTGCCCGGCAACAAGATGGTTTATGCCGGCCTCAAGAAGGAAGAGGAACGCAAGGAAATCATCGCCTACCTCAAGACCCTGCACTGAGACCAGCGGCAGGATAGACGATCAGGCGAGCGGCACGCCGTCCAGCGTGATGCGATGCATCAGGCGACGTTCGCCGTGATAGTCGTTGATGGCGAAATGCCAGGTCGCGCGATTGTCCCAGAAGGCAATCGAGCCTTTGCGCCACTGGAAGCGGGTGTGGAACTGCGGCTGCGCGGCGTGGGCATAGAGATAATTGAGCAGGGGCTTGCTTTCGTTTTCGGTCCAGCCCTCGAAATGCGTCGTGAAGGCCGCGTTCACGTAGAGCGTCTTGCGGCCGGTCTCGGGATGGCGAAGGACGACAGGATGCACGGCATCCTGCGTCGCAAGCTCTTCGTTGCCGATGCGGCCGGCGGTATCCTTGCCGTATCGCGCCCCGGCGCCGAAGACATGGCGGCTCGAATGGACGGCGCGCAGCCCTTCGAGGGTGCGCTTCAGGCCGTCCGATAGTGCCTCGTAGGCATGGTGCATGCTGGCGAACATCGTGTCGCCGCCTTGGTCGGGCACTTCGCGGGCGAGCAGGATCGAGCCCAAAGCCGGCGCGAGGTCGTAACTGTGGTCGGTATGCCAGCCGCCGCCGATATTGGTGGTCTGCGCTGGCTCCTTGCGGACTTCGGCGATCTGCGGATAGTTCGGCACGGACTTGAAGAAGCGGTTGATGTTGATCGGCGCGAAGCGCTCGGCGAAGGCGATGTGCTGTTCGGGCGTCAGCTCCTGGTCGCGGAAGAAGATCACGCCGTATTCGTTGAGCGCCGCCCTGAGGTCGCCGGTCTCCTCTGCCGAGAGCGGTTGCGAGAGATCGACGCCCAGGATCTCGGCGCCCACGGCGGGTGAACTGGGGCGAATATCGAAGCGGGAATTGCGCACGGTTTTCCTCCTTCGCTGTCTCTTGATTAGAATTATAATTCTAATTATGATTTAGCGCAAGTGGCAAAAAGCGTGGTGCGGGCGATGCTGGACGAGCAGCTCATTGCAGATGTGAAGGTGGCCGGCTTTCGGCCGACCCAGCAGCAGCGCAGCCGGGCGCTGGTCGCGCGGTTGATGAACGAAGGCCTGGCGCTGCTCAAGGAGCACGACTTCGAGAGCCTCTCGGTCGAGACCCTATGCCAACGCTGCGATGCCACCGTCGGCTCCTTCTACGCCCGCTTCGAAGGCAAGGAGGCGTTTGTCGACGCCCTGCAGCGGGTGGTGGTCGAGGATTCCCGGCGCCGGCTTGCGGCCGCCTATGCTTCCGAGCGGGTGCCGCGCGACAGCCTCGAGGACCTGCTGGGCTGGATCAGCAAGGGCGGCGTCAACTGGACACGACGATACGAAGGTCTCGTGCGGGCGTCCTTGCGCCGTGCCAGCAGCGATCGGCGCAGCTGGACGCCCATGCGCGAGCTCGGTCGCATCCAGGTGACCCATGCATTGCCCCACATCATGCGCCTGCTGCCGCGGCCGAATGCGGACGCCGAGGATCGCATACGCTTCGCCTTCCAGATGATGTATGGCGCGCTGAACGGCATGGTCCTGATCGATCCCGGACCCTATTCCCTGCGTGATGCGGCGACTCCGCGCCTGCTGGCGACGGCCCTGCGGCGCCTGATGGAATAGCGTCAGATCCGCTTCATCGCCCGTTCGCGAGCGGTGTAGGCGCGGGCCAGCTGTTGGCTGCGGTCTTCGAACAGGTCGGCACCGGCTTGTTTGGCCAGCAGCTTCTCTTCGACGTGGGTGTGTGGTTCGGTACGGCCGTCCGCCAGGAGATGCTCAATCGCGACGCCGCGTTCGGCCAATCGTCGTGAGACGAGCATTGTGCGATGGCAGTCGAGAGGATCTTTCTCCGCGCACATCAGGCAAAGAGTCGTGGCCGTGCTTTGCGCGATCACACGGTCCAGCGCATCCTTGAAGTCGGGGCGTGCCGCTACTGCATCGTAGCTGCCGCCGCCGGACGGTTTGCCGCCGAGCGCCGCACCTTCCCAGGCATAATCGATGCCGGCTTCCGCCAGACTCCGGCTCAGCCGCTCGCGGCCGAACTGCGGGAAGCGGCGCGAGTAGGGCATCGAGCGCACATCGACCAGCCGCTCGACGCCGCCCCGCTTCAGGAGATCGACGAAGCGTTCGATCGGATGGTTCGAATGACCGATGGTCTTGATCATGACGGCAACCGTCGCGCGAGGTCGATGAAAGCGAGTGTCGCTGCCGAGCGCTCGTCGCGGCGGCAGGCGAGGTTGAGCGGCACGCGCAGCGCCGGCTTGCCGCGTAAGGGACGATAGACGACGCCTTCGAGCGGCAGGCGGCTCAAGGAGGCGGGCACGATCGTGATGCCAAGCCCTGCCGCGACCAGGTTCAGCGTCGAGACGATGCGCGGCGCTTCCTGGCCAACATGCGGGCTGAAGCCTGCGGCGCTGCAGGCGGCGATGATGACATCATAAAGGCCACGGCCGTCTGGCCGGCGGTAGAGGATGAAGGTCTCGTCGGCTAGTTCCTTCAGGCTGAGGCCGGCGCGTTTGGCCAAGGGATGGCGCGCCGGAAAGGCGACGGCCGTGTCCTCGTGCAGCAGGGCATGGACATCGACGCCTTGGGGGTCGACGAGGCCGGAGCGGATGAAAGCGATGTCGAGCCGCTCGTCGCGCAGTGCGCTCACCAGCTCGCCGGAGCTGCTTTCCTCCAGCACGAAGGAGACGTCAGGCCGCTTGTGGCGGAACTCGCGGATCGCGCGTGCCACTAGGGGATGGAATGGCGCCGAGGTGGTGAAGCCGACCGCGATTCGGCCGGTCTCGCCGCGTGCGGTGCGGCGGGCGCGGATCTTCGCCTGCTCGGCCTGTGCCAGGATCGCCTCGGCGTCGGCGAGAAACGAGCGCCCAGCGTCGGTCAGCGTGACGCCGCGCGGATGGCGCACGAACAGATTGGCCTCGATCTCGCGCTCCAGCGAGCGAATCTGCTGCGACAGCGGCGGCTGCTGCATGCGGAGCTTCTCCGCGGCGCGGGTGATGTGGCCCTCGTGGGCGACAGCGACGAAGTAGCGGAGGTGGCGCAGCTCCATTTCATACCCTCAAGGTATGGAAACACGACTTATCATATATTTGAACACTGCCTAAGCCAACCGTAGCCTGCGTGCATGACGGCACTCATGGCATTCTCCCTCTCCGCGCTGATGATCGGCACCGCCTTTTTGTCAGGTATCTTCGGCATGGCGGGCGGGCTGATCCTGATCGGCGTGCTGCTGGTGATCTTTCCGCTGCCAGCTGCGATGGTGTTGCATGCCGTGACGCAGATGGCGTCCAACGGCTGGCGCGCGATCCTGTGGTGGCGGCATATCGTGTGGAAGATCCTGGCCTTCAATGTCGCGGGGTGCCTGGTCTCCGTCGCGCTATGGTCGATCACGCTCTACGTGCCTGACAAGGCCGTTGCCCTGGTCCTGCTTGGCTGCTCGCCGTTCATCGTGCGCGCCATCCCGGACAGCGTCCTGCCGCGCACTTTCGGGCCATTGCAGGTCGCCGGTACCGGCCTCGTTTCGATGATGCTGATGCTGGTCACCGGCGTCACCGGGCCATTGCTCGACACCATGTTCCTGCGCTCGCCGCTGGAGCGGCGGCAGATCATTGCTACCAAGGCCGCCTGCCAGCTCTTCAGCCATGGCTTCAAGCTGCTCTATTTCGGCGCGCTGATCGACCAGGTGGGCCACGTCGAGCCGTGGTTCCTGGCCGTTGCCGTGGCCTCGTCGATGGTCGGCACGTCGCTGGGCAAGTTCCTGCTGGAGAAACTTACCGACACCCAGTTCCGCGTCTGGTCGAACCGGCTGATCACCGTGCTCGCGACGTACTATGTGGGTTACGGCCTGGTTCTGCTCACTGGCCTCGCTTGAGGAGCAAAGCCTAATATGCGGTGTGTCCAGTCCGTCCAAGATTCCGTTAGGCTTTCGCGAACTCACCGAAGCGTCCGGTTTTGCCGCGGCTAACGGGCCGTGGTTCGAGAAGATCGAGGGTGACCGCGCCATCCGCGGTTTCCGGCCGGGTCCGCAGCATGCCAATGCGCTGGGCATCGTGCATGGCGGCATGCTGGCGGCTTTCCTCGATTCGGCGATGGGCACCGCCGTCTGGCATACGCTGAAGCGCCGCGCCGTGACGCTGCGCCTCTCGCTCGACTATCTCGGCCCGGGCCGCATCGGCGACTGGCTGCAGGCCGAAGGCGAGGTGGTGGGTCATGACGAGCATGTGGCGCAGGTGCGCGGCCGCCTCTATGGTCCGCGCCACGACGTGCTGGCCGGGCTCGGCGCCTTCGCGCTGCTGAGCCGCCAGCGTTCGCTCAAGATCCGGAGTTAGTGTGCTTCCCGACAATCCGCCCGAAGGCTTCCTGCGCATCGACTTCGATCGCGACCGCCCCGATCCGACCTTCAACACCCATATCGGCCCGCTCTATGCCAAGCGCGGCGCCAAGGGGACGCGCGACGAGTTCGTGCTGGGCTTTCGCGTGCAGGTGCATATGTGCAATCCGACGGGCGGCCTGCATGGCGGCATGATGATGGCGGTGGCCGACTTGGTGGGCACCATGGGCGGCGGCACGCTCGCGGGGCTGCGCAAGTTCCTGCCGACAGTGAACATGACCTGCGACTTCGTGGCGCCGGCACGTGCGGGCGACTGGGTCGAGGGCCGGCCTGAGCTGGTGCGCGTGACGCGCTCGCTTCTGTTCACCAACATCTACCTGACGGTGGGCGAGGAGAAGATCCTGCGCGCCTCCTCGATCGCCAAGATCCCCTCGGGTGACGGCCCCGCCTTCGGCAAGGCACGGCTCGACCGCAAGGAGGCCGCCTCCTCCTAGGCGGCCGCAGGCCAGGGGTGGTCGGGATAGTAGCGCTTCATCATTCGTGTCGTATAGGCGACGAGGTTCGCATAACCCTCGGCGTTGCGCCGCAATGGCGATTCGAAGAAGGGCGTGAGGATCGCCGCCATCTCGCCGAACGCCGTGGCATCGACGCCGGTCGGCTGATGGCCCATCAGGTAGGGCTTGTCGCCCAGCATCAGCGACAGCGCCTTCAGGGAGCGATTGCCGAGCTCGTCGATCTCCGCCGGTGCGTGGCGGGCGATCCCCTGTGCCTTCAGCGCGGCAGTGACGCGTTCGATCGCTTCGGCATGAGCCTGCGGTGGGATGAAAAGCTGGCCTGGCCCCTTGGCGAAATTCTCAGGCGTCAGCCAGCGCGCATGGATCATGGCCGCATTGAGGTGGTTCTCGATCAGGCGCTCCAGCGTCCAGGCTTCGGCGCGCTGGCGGTCGTCGAGGCCTGAATCGAAGTCGAAACCGCGCGTCTTCTCGATATGGGCGCGGATGAAGGTCGAATCGGCGACTACGGTGCCATCGTCGGAAATGAACGGAATCTGTCCCTTGGGCGAGGTGTCGGGCCGAGCTCGCTCCTTGGTGTAGGCGATCCCCGCCATTTTGAGCTGCACCTCGGTCTTGGTGACGAAGGGGCTCACCTCGGGCAGACCGAAGCCCGGGCCGAAACCATAGAGGATGAAGGTGGATGTCATAGGGCTCTCCGTGGGGACTCGCCGTGGCGACGAGGCCCTTGTCTAATCGGGGCCTGCTGCCAACGTGGTGGCAACAAGCGACGGTTTCATGAGACGGGCTGACCGGCTCTTCCAGATCATCCAGATCCTGCGGCGATCCGACCGCCGGCCGGCGACGGCCGAGGCGATTGCGCGCGAACTCGAGACGTCCAAGCGCACCGTCTATCGCGACATCGCCGATCTGATCGGCCAGCGGGTGCCGATCCGCGGCGAGGCCGGCACTGGCTATGTACTGGAGCACGGATACGACATGCCGCCGCTGATGCTCACGCCGGACGAGATCGAGGCGGCGGTGTTGGGGGCGCAATGGGTCGCGGGCCGCGGCGACCCGGTGCTGGCGCGCGCGGCCGAGGACCTGATCAGCAAGATCGCTGCCACGGTGCCAGAGCGGCTGCGGCCCTATGTGATGGAGCCGGCCTCGCGCGCGCCGCCAACCTGGAACATGCCCACCGACCGCCTCGATCTCGCGCAGGCGAGGGCGCAGATCCATGCCGGGCGCAAGCTGGTGCTGGATTATTGCGACGAACGCGGCACGCACAGCCATCGCAAGGTCTGGCCGGTGGCGATCGGCTATTTCGAGGCCGCCCGAGTCCTGGTGGCGTGGTGCGAGTTGCGGCAGGCCTTTCGCGTGTTTCGCACCGACCGGATCGAGGCGGCCGAGTTCCTCGACGAGCGCTATCCCGAACGGCCGGCGGCGCTGCGCCTCAAATGGCGCCGGGTGCTGGCGGCGAAACGCGCAGCGATGACGGCTGAACAGAAGCCATGAGGTCGGGACGACTCAGGAAAGCGACGTGCCGAAATGGCTCGACAGGGCACGGCGACCTGAATCGGTGAGACGAACCGTGCGGCCGCGTCGCATGCGCTCGGCCCAACCCTTCTTGAAGAAAGTGTCGGCGATCGCCGAGCCCAGCGCACCCGAGATGTGCGGCCGCCGCTCGCTCCAGTCCAGGCACTGCCGGGCGAAGTGGCGGGTATGCGCTGCCTTCGCACCCGCGAGGTCGATGCCAAGCCGAGAGCAGAAGAGTTCGCCCGAAGAGGTGAGCGTCCAGTCGCGCGGGCCCTTGGGTTCGAGATGGCCGTGCTGGGTGAGCGAATCGGTGACGGCGAGGCCGACCTGGCCCGCCAGATGGTCGTAGCAGGTACGGCAGAAACGGAGATCGGGATCGCGCCGCCAGGCCGCGGTCTTGGACGCCGGCGCGGCGCGCGTGCCGGCCAGCGCCATCAATGTTTCCATCGCATGCGCCACCTCGCCGGAGGCCAGCCGGTAGAAGCGGTTGCGGCCCTGGGCGCGGGCGGCCAGCAGGTTGGCATCGACCATGCGCGCAAGGTGTCCCGACGCGGTCTGCGCCGTGACACCTGCCGCCAGGGCGAGCTCGGAGGCGGTATGGGCGCGGCCATCCATCAGCAGGGAGAGCATCGAAGCCCGTGCCGGGTCGCCCATCAGGGCGGCAATTTCGGAGACACTGTTCACGGTAACCATGGGGCGAATCTAGGCTCGCGCGCGCGGGCCCGCCATGGCCAATAGTTCGGCCGTTACCGAAGGATCATTCGTCGGGGTCGGTCGACTGGGCAAGCCAGGCGAGCGCCTCCTCATGGCTCACCTGGGCCGCATCGCCGTAATAGTGCTCGATCGGCGCCAGTTCGCTCTCCTGCCGCAGATAGACCGTCCTGGCGGCGAGACCTTCAAAGCGCTGCACACCGGGCCGGCTCGCCACTGGTGCGGCGATGACGATCTTCGAGGCGCCCGCAGCGCGCAGCAGCCGCACGGCGCCGGCCATGGCGTAGCCGGGCCCGATCGACTGGTCGACCACGATGGCAAGTCGGCCCGACGGCGAGATCATGCCTCCGGTGCCGCGATAGCGGCGGCGGCGATCCTCGATTTCGGCCAATGCCGCGCTCACCTCTGCCTCCAGCCACTCGCGCGAGGCGCCGGGCGCCTGCTCCCAATCGCGTTCGATCAGCACCTCGGGCGTATGGCCCTCGAGGATTGTCGCAACGAGCCGGCTGCGGTCGTCGGGCGCGCGCACGATCCGCACCAGCGCGACGTCCAGCGGTGCGCGAAGATGCCGGGCCACCTCATACGCCACAGGCACGCCGCAGCGCGGCAGGCCGAACACGATCGGCCGATGATCGGCAAGGTCGCCGAGTTCGACGGCAAGCTCACGGCCGGCGGCGGCCCGATCCGGAAAGGTTGGCGCGGGCATGGTCACCGCCACCTGGGATTGGCGATGGCGATCTTGTCGGCGACGGTGGCATCGAGGTGGGCCATCAAGCTGGCGTCGCTCTCGTCGCGTTCTCCGGCGCGCAATTGCCGGGCGAGTTCGCGGTTCAGCTCCTCGAGGGTACCGTCGCGGCCGAGCAGGCGAACGAGGCGGTCGTGCTCGTGCGCATCCGCTGCGGGGCCGAGCCGTCCTTCGCGTTCGAGGATCGCCAGCGCATTCACTGCCACACGCATCTGGAAGCCAAGCCGCGGATCGGCACGGTCGAGCGCCGGAACAGCTTCTTCTCGCAGGAAATCGGCGACAGCGGTGAGGAGTTCGGAAGCGGTGGGACGGTCCTGTGCCATGGTCAGGGCTCCGCTTTCAGAAGTTGCAGGAGGTCGACCTCAGTCTCGACGGCGCGCCGGCCGATCGCCGCATGTTCCATCGATTTGATCGCGCCGGAAAGATGTTTCCATGCCTGATTGAGGCAGATCACGCCCCAGTGGACGGTGCCGAACACTTCCCACCAGTGCGCCCGCGTGCGATCGACTCGGCGGCCGCTCGCGCGCTCGTAGGCATCCCACAGCTCCTCGCGGCTGCCGAAGCCCGCCGCCGGCTTGTCGATCGCGCCGAAGCGCCAGCTCTTCACGCACAGCCAGCCGAGGTCCTCGAGGGGGTCGCCGAGATGGGCCAGCTCCCAGTCGAGGATCGCCGTCACGCCGGATTCGTCGGCGAGGTAATTGCCGGTGCGATAGTCGCCGTGCACGAGCAGCGGCCGGTCGAGCGGTGCGGGTTTGCGTCGATCGAGCCATGTCAACGCGAGCTCGAAGACCGGCTGCGGGTTGCCCAGGAGATCGAGCGACCGACGGAGGCCCGCGATATGATCGGCCGCCTCGCGCCGCTTGAGGGGCGGCAGCGTTTTCGGATCGGTCGCGTGGATCGCCGCGGCAATCTCGCCCAACTGGCGGGCGATCCGGCCACGCGCTGCGGCATAGGGCGGATCGCGCAGCAGCTTGCGTGCGATGGCGGTGCCGCCGACGCGTCGCATGACATAGGCCTCGCCCAGGCCATCCTCCGGCACCAGTTCGAACAATGGCTCGGGTGCGCGCACACCCGCACTGTGGGCCGCTTGCAGGACGCGAAACTCGGTGGCGCGGTCGATCGAGACGGACTGCTCGCGATCGGACTTGCCCTTGGCCGGGGGATCGCGGCGCAGGATCAGCGCATGGCGCTGTCCGCCCACCAACGCATCGAAGCTCCAGGTCTGTCGCGAGGCACCGCCTGACTGGCGGACCAGCGTTTCAACCTCGGCCGCACCGTGGAAATGCCGGCCGGTGGCAGCGGCCAGCGCTGACCGCACCTGATCGGCCTCACTTTGCATATGAACGGTCATTCACCGGACTGTGGCACAGAGCCCGCCACGTGGTAAGAGGGCGCGCCAAAGCAGGAGATCCGGCGACGTGCCCGACGACAAGACTGTGACTTTCGAGGCGATGAACGGCCTTTTCCTGGAAGACCTCAAGGTCGGCCAGTCGGCCATGTTCGGCCGCACCGTGACCGATGCCGATATCGCGGCCTTTGCCGGCGTATCGGGCGACACCAACCCCATTCATCTGCACGAGGGCTTCGCGCGCACCACGCGGTTCGGCCAGCGCATCGCGCACGGCATGCTGAGCGGCAGCTTCATCTCGACCGTGATCGGCACCAAGCTGCCGGGGCCCGGCGCGATCTATGTCTCCCAGACCATGAACTTCCTGGCACCGGTAATGATCGGCGACACGATCACCGCGGTCGCAACCATCACCGAGATCGACGAGAAGCGCCGGCGGGTCACGCTCAAGACCCAATGCCTGAACGGCGAGAAGGCGGTGATCGATGGCGAAGCCATCGTGCTGGTGCCGCGCCGCGCTGCCGCCGCCTGACCTGATGATCCCTGTCTTCGAAGACTGGCAAGGCGTTCCCGCCCCATGGAAGGGCGGCGCGGTGGCGCTCGGCAATTTCGACGGCGTGCATCGCGGCCATCAGGCGTTGATCGCGAGTACGGCGGAACAGGCGCGCGCGCTTGATGCGCCGGTGGTCGTGCTCACCTTCGAACCGCATCCGCGGCGCTTCTTCGTGCCCGATACCGGTCCCTTTCGCCTGACCCTGCCGCCGGCCAAGACGCGCCTGCTCGAAGAGCAGGGCGTGCAGGCCATTTTGGCTCAGCGGTTCGACGAGGCCTTTGCCGCGCTCCCTGCCGATGCCTTCGTCGACGAGGTTCTGCTCCGAGGGCTCGCGGCGCGGCATGTTGTGTGCGGCTACGACTTTACCTTCGGCGCGCGCCGAGGCGGCAATGTCGAGAAGCTGCGCAAGCTTGGCCGCGAGCGCGGCTTTGGCGTCACCGTTCTCGATCCGGTGATGCGCGAGGGCGAGATCTATTCCTCTACCCGCATCCGCGAGGCGCTGCGGGCCGGCTGGGCGAGCGAGGCGGCCGAGCTTCTGGGCCGGTCGTGGGAGATCGAGGGCGTGGTCGAGCAGGGTGACCAGCGCGGCCGCACCATCGGCTTTCCAACCGCCAATGTGGCACTGGGCGAGCATCTGCGGCCACGCTTCGGTGTCTACGCGGTGCGTGTGCTGGCCGACGGCGCTTGGCGAGACGGCGTCGCCAACCTTGGCAAGCGACCGACGGTCGGCAAGCTGCAGGAGAATTTCGAGGTCCACCTGTTCGATTTCACAGGCGATCTCTATGGCCGGACGCTGCGCGTGGCATTGGTGGACTTCATCCGGCCGGAGATGAAGTTCGCGGGCCTCGACCAGCTGAAAGCCCAGATCGCCGCCGATGCCCAGGCCGCACGGGCGATCCTGGCCGGTTGAGGCAGGCCTCCGCTCGCCTTGACCCTCCGCACCCCCGTCCCTAGATTGCCGGCCCCATGAGATCGAGGGCCTCTCGGGAGCGAATTAGCCGCCCGGTCCGCTAGCTGCGGCCGGGTTCTTCTTGCTGCCTGCGCGCTGGAGAGCAACCGGCGCCCTCCCGTTCGAACCCCATGAGTTCGTTGTGACAACCGACTACAAATCAAGCGTCTTCCTGCCCAAGACCGATTTTCCCATGCGAGGCGGTCTACCCAAGAAGGAGCCGGAGCTCCTGAAGCGCTGGGCCGACATGAAGCTGTTCGACCGCCTGCGCGCCGAGAGCCAGGGCCGCACCAAGTTCGTGCTGCATGACGGCCCTCCGTACGCCAACGGCAACATCCATATCGGCACGGCGCTGAACAAGATTCTGAAGGACCTCGTCACGCGCACCCAGCAGATGCTGGGCAAGGACAGCTGGTATGTCCCGGGCTGGGACTGCCATGGCCTGCCGATCGAATGGAAGATCGAGGAAGAGTATCGCGCCAAGAAGAAGGACAAGGACCAGGTGCCGGTCGGCGAATTTCGCCGCCAGTGCCGCGCCTTCGCCGATCATTGGATCGGCGTGCAGCGCGACGAATTCCGGCGGCTCGGCGTCGAGGGCGACTGGGACCACTACTACTCGACCATGAAGTACGAGTCCGAAGCCGTCATCGCCGGCGAGCTCGGCAAGTTCCTGATGAACGGCGGGCTTTACAAGGGGTCGAAGGCGGTGCTGTGGAGCGTCGTCGAGAAGACCGCGCTCGCCGAGGCCGAGATCGAATACCACGATCACGTCTCCGACACCGTCCATGTCCGATTTCCGGTGCTGACGTCGAAAGGCGGCAAGCTCGACGGCGCGTCTGTCGTGATCTGGACCACGACGCCGTGGACCATTCCGGGCAACCGAGCTCTCGCCTATGGTCCCGAGATCGCCTACGTGCTGGTCGAGGTCGCGGCCGTCGCCGACGGCAGCCGCGCGCATGTCGGCGAGAAGATGGTGCTGGCCGAGGAGCTGGTCGGCGTCGTTGGCCAGGCGGGCAACTTCACGCCCAAGGTTCTGGGCAAAGTCAGTGCCGCCGACCTTGAAGGCCTGGTCGCGGCGCATCCATTGCGCGGGCAAGGCTACGACTTCGACGTGCGCCTACTGCCGGCGGATTTCGTGACCGCCGACGCCGGCACCGGCTTCGTGCACATCGCGCCAGGCCATGGCGCGGACGACTACGAGCTCGGCGTTGCCAATGGCGTCGAGGTGCCCGACACGGTCGCGGAAGATGGCAGCTACTATCCGCACGTGCCGTTGTTCGCCGGACTGCAGGTCTATACCTCCGTCGGCAAGAAGGGCCCGGCCAATCGAGCCGTCGGCGAGGCGCTGGACAAGGCGGGCAAGCTGCTGGCGACCGGGCGCATCACCCACAGCTACCCGCATTCCTGGCGGTCGAAAGCGCCGGTGATCTTCCGCAACGCGCCGCAGTGGTTCATCGCCATGGACAAGCCGATCGCCGAGATCGGCGGCACCTTGCGTGAAAAGGCGCTCGAGGCCATCGACGCCACACGCTTCGTCCCGCGTGCGGGATACAACCGGCTGCGCAGCATGATCGAGGCCCGGCCCGACTGGTGCGTATCGCGCCAGCGCGCCTGGGGCGTGCCGATCGCGGTGTTCGTCAACAAGAAGACCGGCGAGCCGCTGCGCGACCCGGAGGTGATGGATCGTGTCGTCGAAGCCTTCAAGGCCGAAGGCGCGGACGCCTGGTTCGAGAGCCCGCCCGAGCGGTTCCTCGGCAACAAGCACAAGGCGGGCGACTTCGAGCAGGTGAGGGACATCCTCGATGTCTGGTTCGATTCGGGCAGCACACATGCCTTCACGCTGGAGGGCAATCCCGACCTGAAATGGCCGGCCGATCTCTATCTCGAAGGCTCCGACCAGCATCGTGGCTGGTTCCATTCCTCGCTGCTCGAGAGCTGCGGCACGCGCGGACGCGCGCCCTACGACGCGGTGCTCACGCACGGCTTCACGCTCGACGAGCAGGGCCGCAAGATGTCGAAGTCGCTGGGCAACACTACTGCGCCGCAAGCCGTGTGCGACCAGTATGGCGCCGACATCCTGCGACTCTGGGTGGTCGGTGCCGACTACACCGAAGACCAGCGCATCGGGCCTGAGATCCTGAAGCACCAGGCCGAGGCCTATCGCCGTCTGCGCAACACGCTGCGCTATCTTTTGGGCAGCCTCGATGGTTTCTCCGCCAGCGAACGGGTCGAGTTCAAGGACCTGCCGGAACTCGAGCGCTGGGTGCTGCATCGCCTGGCCGAGCTCGATGCCATGTTCCGTCCAGCCGTCGAGGATTTCGACTTCCACAAGATCGCGACGGAGCTGCACAATTTCTGCGCGGTCGATCTCTCCGCTTTCTATTTCGACATCCGCAAGGATGCCATCTACTGCGACGCCCCCAAGGCTTTGCGGCGGCGTGCCGCGCGCACCGTGATGGCGGAGCTTTTCTCCTTCCTTACCGCGTGGCTGGCGCCCATCACCTGCTTCACGGCGGAGGAAGCCTGGCTCGCGCGGCCGAAGGACATGCCGGACAGCGCGGTCGAGAGCGTGCACCTGCGGCTCTATCCCGACATCCCCAACACCTGGCTCGACACGGCGCTCGGCGAGAAGTGGAAGACGGTGCGCTCGCTGCGCCGCGTTGTTACCGGTGCATTGGAGCTCGAACGCGCCGAGAAGCGTATCGGCTCGAGCCTGCAGGCAGCACCGCATGTCCATGTCGCGCCGGAGTACCTCGCCGCCATGAAGGGCCTCGATCTCGCCGAGATTTGCATCACTTCGGCCGGCGATCTTCTGGCGAGCCCGTCGCCGGCCAGTGCGTTCGCTTTGCCGGAGGTTGCCGGCGTCGCGGTTGTTCCGGCTTTGGCGAATGGCGAGAAATGCGCGCGCTGCTGGCAGGTCCTGCCGGAGGTCGGCAAGTCGACCAAGCACCCGTTGCTCTGCCAGCGTTGCGAGGCGGCGGTCAGCGGGTGAACGGCGGATGAGGGCCATCGATCGCCAGGCGATGGGTCTGGTTGCGACCACCCTGATCGTCGATCAGGTCTCCAAGGAGCTGCTGCTGCACTACCTGGAGCGTGCAGGCGCGCAAGTTCCGGTGATCGACGGTCTCTTCCAGCTGGTGGTCGTCTGGAATCGCGGCGTGAGCTTCGGCCTTCTGAGCGGTGATGGGGCGCTTCCACCATGGGTGCTGTCCGGCGTCGCCGTTGCAGTAAGTGTCGGACTGTTCCTGTGGTTGCGACGAACTGACCGACCATTGACGGCTTGGGGTATCGGTCTTGTCATGGGCGGTGCCATCGGCAATGTTATCGATCGTGTCCGGTGGGGAGCGGTATTCGACTTCGCCGATTTCCGCGGCCAGTTTTGGTGCTTCAATATCGCCGACTCGGCGATCGTGGTGGGTGTCGGGCTGATGCTCATCGATTCCCTGATCAGCGAAAGAAAGCGTGCGCTCTGACAAATCATGATCGGCGGACAGAAGCGATTCTCCAGGAAATAGCAGTGCGACGGATAATTCCTGCAACGGCCTGCAAGGCCATGGGTGCCGGCGCATGAGGTCCATCGATCGCCAGGCGATGGGCCTGGTTGCGCTCACTCTGATTGCCGATCAGGCCTCCAAGGAACTCCTGCTGCGCCACCTCCTCAAGATCGGCACGGTGCAACCGATCATCGATGGGTTCTTCCAGCTAGTGATCGTGTGGAACCGTGGTGTGAGCTTCGGTCTGCTGAGTGGCGATGGGGCATTGCCCCCCTGGGTGCTTTCGGGTGTCGCGATCGCGGTCTGCATCGGCTTGTTCCTGTGGCTGCGACTGACCGACAGCCTGTTGACGGGCTGGGGCATCGGCCTTGTCATGGGCGGCGCCATCGGCAATGTTATCGATCGTGCCCGTTGGGGAGCGGTGTTCGACTTCGCTGATTTCCACGTGCAGGATTGGCATTGGCCGGCCTTCAACGTCGCCGACGCGGCGATTGTTGTGGGTGTTGGTCTGATGCTGGTCGATTCCCTGATCGGCGAACGAAAACGCGCGCCCTGATGCGGCCATGATCGGCGGACACAAGCGATTTCCCAAGGACGAGCAATGCGACGGACGATCTTCACTCCTGTGACCCTGCTGGCATTTGGTGCGATGGCTCTGGGTGGCTGTAGCGCCTTCGAGAATTTTGGCGGCCAGAAGAAGGTGTCGCCGGACGAGTTCAAGATCGTCTCGCACTCGCCGCTCACCATGCCACCCAATGCCGACTTGCGTCCGCCGCGTCCGGGCGAACCTCGTCCGCAGGAGACGACGCCGGCCGATCAAGCCAAGGAGGCGCTGTCGCCAACGTTGGCCGGCCGTACCCAGCAACAGGCAGCCGCCAAGCAGCCGGCGGCAGGCGATGCCTCGGAGCGGGCACTGGTCGCCAAGGCCAGCAAGGGTGGTGTCGATCCCAATATCCGCTCCCAGGTCAATCGCGAGACCCGCACGATCGCCGATCAGGACAAGAGTTTCATGGACAGCCTGATCTTCTGGCAGAAGAATCCCCAGCCAGGAACGGTCATCGATCCCACAAAGGAGCAACAGCGGCTTCGCGATTCGCAGGTGAGCGGTCAGACGTCGACTGAGCCGACGCCAACCATCAAGCGGCGCCAGCGCGGCTTGCTCGAAGGCATCTTCTGAGCGGCGCTTCGCTCACGCGCCGCCGTCTTCTCGCCGGCGGCTTGGGCGGCGCGTTCATCGTGCCGTCCGCCTCGGCCGTCGCAAATCTCCTGACCGTCGAACGACGACCGGCCGAGACCTTCACGCTCGCCAACGGCCTGCAGGCCATCGTGCTGCCGTCGTCGCGCGCGCCAATCGTCACCCAGATCGTGGTCTACAAGGTCGGCAGTGCCGACGAGACATTCGGACAGACCGGTATCGCCCATTTCCTCGAACATATGATGTTCAAGGGCACGTCGACGCTGGGGGCCGGCGAGTTCTCGCGCACCATCCAGCGCAACGGCGGCCGCGACAACGCCTATACGGATTTCGACGCCACCGGCTACTATCAGACCATCGCGGCGGATCGGCTCGAACTCGTGATGCGTCTGGAGGCCGATCGCATGGCCGATTTGCGCATCGTCGAGAAGGAGCTCGTGCCTGAGCGCGAGGTCGTGCTCGAGGAACGCCGCATGCGGATCGACAATGTGCCGGCGTCCCTGTTGGACGAGGCTGCCCGTGCAGTGCTGTTCGGCGAACACAAAGCCTACGGCATGCCGACATCCGGGTATGTCGACGATGTGCGCAAGCTCGGCGTCGACGACCTTCTGGCCTTCTATCGTCGTTTCTACACGCCCAGCAACGCGGTGCTGATCGTGGCCGGCGACACGACAGCCGACGCGGTCCACAAGCTTGCCGAGAAATACTACGGACCGATTCCGGGCCAGAGCGTTGCGCCACGCCAGCGGCCAGGCAGCGGCGGGACCAACCTGCCGCAACGCGTGACGCGGGCCGATCGGCGCGTCGCCGAGCCCGGTTGGTCGCGCGACTATCTGGCGCCGTCATATCGTATGGGCGAAACGCAGCATGCCTATGCGTTGCAGGTGCTGGCACGGCTGTTTGGCGGCAGCGAGACGAGCCGCCTGTGGCGCGCTCTGGTGGCCGACCAGCGCCTCGCCCTTTCGGCTAGCGCCGACTACGGCGCTTCAAGTCTTGGTCTCACGGCCTTCGGGCTCAACGTTCATCCCGCCTCCGGCCATTCCATCGAGGAGATCGAACGCGCCGTGTCGGAGCAGATGAAGAAAGTGCTCGACGGCGATGTCTCGGCTGACGAGGTCCAGCGGGCGCAGAACCGGCTGCTTGCCGCGGCGATCTACGCACAGGATTCGCTCGGCAGCGGGCCGCGCCGCTATGCCGCCGCGCTCAGCACCGGCAACGGCGTCGCCGATGTCGAGGCCTGGCCACAGCGCATCGCTGCCGTTCAGGTCGCCGACGTCGTCGCGGCCGCCCGGTACGTCTGGCGTGACGATGGCTTGGTGACGTCGCTGTTACTGCCGGAGGGTCGGCAATGAGGCGCAGCTTATTTGCGTTGGTCGCGGTCGTGGCCGGCCTCCTGGCGGCACCGGCGGAAGCGATGGAGATCGAGGAAGTCGTGACGCCGCTCGGCATCAAGGCCTGGTTAGTGCGGGACAGGACCGCGCCGCTCGTGGCGCTGTCCTTTTCATTTGCCGGCGGAACGGCGTCGGAGCCGGAAAGCCGCAAGGGTGTCACCAGCGTCATGGCGTCCCTCCTGACCGATGGCGCGGCAACCTTGCCGGCCCAAGCCTTCCGGCTCCGCCAGGAAGAAGCAGCGGCTTCGCTGGGGTTCGGCGCGTCCGCAGACCGCCTTGCCGGTTCGCTGCAGGTACTGACCGCCAATCGTGACCGCGGCATCGAGCTTTTGCGCCTTGGACTCACGGCGCCGCGTTTCGATCAGGCGATGGTGGACCAGCGTGTCGCCCAGACGATCGCCGGTCTCAAGCAGGCCGAGCAGCGGCCGAGGGCGGTCGCCGAACGGACCATGATGGCCACGATGTTCGCGGGTCATCCCTATGGTCGCGGCTTCGAGCGCCTGAGCGAGACGTTGAAGATGCTCGCCCCGACGGATTTCAAGGAGCGAGCGGCCGCTCTGCTCAGGAGAGATGGCCTGATCGTCGGAGCGGTCGGCGACATCGACGCTGCCGACTTGTCGCGCGCACTCGACCATGCCTTCGGCGACCTTCCATTGGGGGCGCCAGGGCCGACTGGGACGGCGGTGCCGGATTGGGTGCCGACCGGTGGGTCGCGCACCATCGTCGTCGACCGCCCGGTGCCGCAAAGCGCCGTGGTCATGGCGATGCCGGGAATCCTGCGCCGAGATCCCGACTGGTACGCCGCATCGGTGCTGTCGCATATCTTGGGGGGCGGCCAGCAGTCGCGGCTCTTCAGCGAGGTGCGCGAGAAGCGCGGTCTCGCCTACAGCGTCTCGAGCGACCTGCGTGTCTCCGAGAAAGGATCGTTGCTGGTGATCTCCACCGGCAGCGCGAACGAACGTGTTGCCGAGGCGATCCAGGTGATTCGCGGCGAAATCGCCCGGCTGCGTGATGACGGCATCACCGAGCAGGAGCTGGCCGATGCCAAGACCTATCTCACTGGTGCGCTCGCGCTTTCGCTCGATTCCTCGAGCGCCATAGCGAGCCTGCTGCGCGGCCTGCAGACCGATCACCTGCCACGCGATTTCCTGGACCATCGCGCCGAGTTGATCGGGGCGGTCACGGCGGCCGATGTCAATCGCGTGGCCCGCCGCTTGCTGCGGGACGATGCCATGACCACCGTTGTGGTTGGCAAGCCCGTCGGATTGGTTTCGGACCGTTAGCCCAGATCCTCACGGTCCGAAGGGGTGTTCCATGGTAGGCGCTCGGGGGCAAAGATCCTCACCCGCCAGTATCTTTCCCAAAGGCGGAAGTCGTAGACTGCGCGCGCCATGAGCGCGTCCCCCCGCCCTTTGCGCCGCCTGCCGTCGAACCTCGTCAACCGCATCGCGGCGGGCGAGGTCGTGGAGCGGCCAGCCAGCGCGGTGAAGGAGCTGGTGGAAAACGCGATCGATGCGGGTGCGCATCGGATCGCCGTCGTGCTGAAGGAGGGGGGCCGCAGCTTCATCTCCGTCGTCGATGATGGAAGCGGCATGTCGCCTGAGGAATTGCAGCTCGCGGTCGAACGCCACTGCACGTCCAAGCTGCCCGACGACAATTTGAACGACATCCGCACCTTGGGCTTCCGCGGCGAGGCGCTGCCGTCCATTGCCTCGGTGAGCCGCTTCACGATCACCTCGCGGCCCGCTGGTGCCGACACCGCCTGGAGTCTCGAGATCGACGGCGGGGCGAAGCAGCCGCCGCGGCCAACCGCGCATCCGGCAGGAACGCGCGTCGAGGTGCGCGAGCTTTTCTTTGCAACGCCGGCGCGACTGAAATTCCTGAAGGAGCCGCGCAGCGAGGCAGGGCATGTGGCCGACGCCATGCGTCGGCTCGCTATGGCCCACCCCGAGGTCGCTTTCCGTCTCGAAAGCGAGGAGCGCACGCTGTTCGACCTGTCGGCGGCGAACCCGTCGCTGTTGGAGAAGGCGGGCGCTGCGCGGCTGGAGCGGCTGGCAGCCATCATGGGCCGCGAGTTCGCTGACAATGCGCTGGCGATCGACGCCAACC
>Ga0081455_10002425_pt1 | contig 22245 bp, 27 predicted proteins | sample TabmetS3T2R1_FD_70207 | JGI IMG/M metagenome (GOLD analysis project Ga0081455, IMG submission 70207) | Tabebuia heterophylla rhizosphere microbial communities from the University of Puerto Rico - S3T2R1 | ecosystem: Host-associated > Plants > Roots > Rhizosphere ...
GGTGTCGAAGATCGTCATCGAGCGCCCGCACAAGAAGTGCCGCGTCACCGTTCAGTCGGCGCGGCCCGGCGTCGTGATCGGCAAGAAGGGCGCCGATATCGAGAAGCTGCGGCGGAAGGTCGCCAAGCTGACGAAGTCCGACGTGGTGATCAATATCGTCGAGATCAGGAAGCCGGAGCTCGATGCCCAGCTCGTCGCCGAATCGATCGCGCAGCAGCTCGAGCGCCGGGTGGCGTTCCGCCGCGCCATGAAGCGTGCCGTGCAATCGGCGATGCGGTTGGGCGCCGGGGGCATCCGCATCAATTGCTCCGGGCGGCTCGGCGGCGCCGAGATCGCGCGCATGGAGTGGTATCGCGAGGGTCGCGTGCCGCTGCACACGTTGCGCGCTGACGTCGATTACGGTGTGGCGACGGCGTTCACCACCTACGGCACCTGCGGCGTGAAGGTCTGGATCTTCAAGGGCGAGATCATGGAGCACGACCCGATGGCGCAGGACAAGAAGATGGCGGAAGGCGACGTGGGACGGCCGCGTCGCGACGCGTCCTGAGCGCCCGGATCGGATAGGAAAGGCGAGAAGCTATGCTGCAACCGATGCGCACGAAGTTCCGCAAGGCGCACAAGGGCCGCATCAAGGGCCTTGCGACCTCGGGCATCGATCTCGCGTTCGGCCAGTTCGGCCTCAAGGCGCTGGAGCCGGAGCGTGTCACGGCGCGCCAGATCGAGGCGGCGCGCCGCGCGCTCACCCGTCACATGAAGCGCGCCGGCCGGGTCTGGATTCGCATCTATCCGGACGTGCCGGTATCGAAGAAGCCGCTTGAAGTGCGCATGGGCTCGGGCAAGGGCGCGCCGGAATACTGGGTCGCCCGGGTCAAGCCCGGACGCGTGCTGTTCGAGGTCGACGGCGTGTCGGTGGCGGTCGCGCGCGAGGCGCTCGGGCTCGCCGCCGCCAAGCTGCCGATCAAGACGCGTTTCATCGAGCGCATCGCGGAGTAGGTCGAGGCGTAACCATGAAGCCGGGTGATCTTCGTGCCATGACCGTCGACCAGCTGGACGACGAGGCTCTCAAGCTCAAGAAGGAGCGGTTCAACCTGCGCTTTCAGCGGGCGACCGGGCAGCTGGAGAACACCGCTCGGGTACGCCAGGTTCGCCGTGACATCGCGCGCATCAAGACCATCGCAGCCGAGAAACGGTCTGGCCGGCCGGCACCCACGCCGGCGTCCGCGCCGCGGGAAAAGCCAGCAGCCAAGCCGAAGCGCGCCACGCGCTCGAAAGCCAAGGCGGAGTAGTCAGAGATGCCGAAGCGCACGCTACAAGGCGTCGTGGTGAGCGACAAACAGGACAAGACCGTGGTGGTGCGCGTCGAGCGCCGCTTTACGCATCCGGTCATGAAGAAGACGGTGCGGCGCACGAAGAAATATTACGCCCACGACGAGACCAACGAATACCACGTGGACGACATCGTCTGGATCGAGGAGCGCCGGCCATTGTCCAGGCTCAAGCGCTGGGAAGTGGTTAGGGGCGAGAAGAAGAAGGTCGTGTGAGCGCAACAGGCGCGCAAAGACGAGGGCTCATCATGATCCAGATGCAGACCAATCTCGACGTGGCGGACAATTCCGGCGCGCGCCGTGTCATGTGCATCAAAGTGCTCGGGGGGTCGAAGCGCAAATACGCGACGATCGGCGATGTGATCGTCGTGTCCGTGAAAGAGGCGATACCGCGCGGACGCGTGAAGAAGGGCGAGGTCATGAAGGCGGTGGTGGTGCGGATCTCGAAGGATATCAAACGTCCCGACGGTTCCATCATTCGTTTCGACCGCAATGCGGCGGTGCTGATCAACCCGCAGATGGAACCGGTAGGCACTCGCATCTTCGGACCGGTGCCGCGCGAGCTTCGCGCCAAGAACCATATGAAGATCATCTCGCTCGCGCCGGAGGTGCTGTAATGGCGGCGAAGATCCGAAAGGGCGACAAGGTGATCGTGCTCGCCGGCCGCGACAAGGGCCGCACCGGCGAGGTGATCGAGGTGCGTCCCGACGCGGGACGCGCTCTGGTACGCGGGGTCAATATGGTCAAGCGTCACCAGAAGCAGAGTGCGCAGCACGAGGGCGGCATCATTTCCAAAGAGGCCGCAGTGCATCTGTCCAATCTTGCGCTGGCCGATCCGAAGGATGGCAAACCGACCCGCATCGGTTTCAAGTTCGTGGGCACAGGAGAAAATCGCCGCAAGGTGCGGGTGGCCAAGCGGTCGGGAGTTGAGATCGATGGCTGATACCGAAAGCAAAGCCAAAGCCGAGAAGCAGGCAGCATCGGGCAAGCCCCCGCGCCCGGACAAGGGCGATAAGCAGCAGCAGGCCCAGAAGGCTCACAAGCCGGAGAAGGGTGATAAGGGGGCGAAGGGCGACGCCGCGCCGCAGGCGCCCAAGGCGAGAAAGCGGGAGGAGCGCGTTACGCCGCGGCTCAGGACGCATTTCGAGGAGGTCGTTCGCAAGAAGCTGGCCGATCAGTTCGGCTACAAGAATCGCATGCAGGTGCCGGTGATCGAGAAGGTCGTGATCAACATGGGCATCGGCGAGGGTGTCAACGACCGCAAGAAAGTCGAAGCCGCCGCCAACGATCTCGGTCTCATCGCCGGCCAGAAGGCGGTAATCACCAAGGCCAGAAAGTCGATTGCCACCTTCAAAGTTCGCGACGGCCAGCCGATCGGCTGCAAGGTGACGCTGCGCAAGGCTCGCATGTACGAGTTCGTGGACCGGCTGATCAACATCGCGCTGCCGCGCGTGCGCGATTTCCGGGGTCTATCGCCGAAGAGCTTCGACGGAGGAGGCAATTACACGATCGGCATCAAGGAACACATCATCTTCCCCGAGATCGACTACGACAAGGCGGCCGATGTCTGGGGGATGGACATTACCGTGTGTACCAGCGCCAAAACCGACGACGAGGCGCGAGCGCTATTGAGCGCGTTCAATTTTCCGTTTCGGCAGTGAGGATGGTCCGCAACGGCGGAAAGCCAGGAGACATTGATGGCGAAGAAAAGTTCGATCGAGAAGAACAGCAGGCGGCGCAAGCTCAGCAAAAAATATTCCGGCCGGCGCGCTCGGCTCAAGGCCATTGCTCGCGACAAGAGCAAGCCGATGGAGGAGCGGTTCGCGGCAGCGCTCAAGCTTGCGGAACTGCCGCGCAATTCTTCGGCGACCCGGATTCGCAATCGTTGCGAGATATCGGGCCGGCCACGTGGTTTCTACCGCAAGCACCGGCTGTCGCGTATCGCGCTTCGCGATCTCGGCTCCAAGGGGTTGATCCCCGGCCTAATCAAGTCGAGCTGGTAAGGAGGGCGGGGCGATGCCAATGAACGATCCGCTCGGCGACATGATCGCGCGCATTTACAATGCGCAAATGCGCAACAAATCGAAAGTGTCGATACCGGCCTCAAGATTGCGGGTGAGCGTCCTCGACGTGCTCAAAGCCGAGGGATTCATCCGCGGCTACGCGGCGGTCGAGCATTCGAACGGGCGCAAGGAGATCGAAGTCGAGCTGAAATATTTCGATGGCGAGCCGGTGATCCGCGAGATTTCGCGCGTCTCGAAACCTGGACGGCGGGTCTATGCCTCGGTCAAGGCTCTGCCGCGGGTGAACAACGGATTGGGAGTTGCAATTCTGTCGACGCCCAAGGGCGTGATGGCCGATCATGACGCGCGCGAACACAACGTGGGCGGAGAAATTCTCTGCACCGTATTTTGATTACCGCCAATACAGGACCATAGAGCCACTGTTGCAGGCACAGGCCAACGGAACCTAGTCATGTCCCGTGTCGGAAAAAAACCCGTTGCGATTCCCTCCGGCGTCACCGCCAGTGTGGAAGGCCAACTGGTCAAGCTTAAGGGCCCCAAGGGCGCGCTTTCGCTCGCGTTGCACGGCGATGTCGCGGCGACAGTGCAAGGCAGCGAGGTCAAGATTGATCCGCGCGCCGACACCAAGCGCGCTCGTGCGATGTGGGGAACCTACCGGGCCCTGCTCGCCAACGCGATGACCGGCGTGACCAAAGGCTTCGAGCGCCGGCTCGAGATCAATGGCGTGGGGTATCGCGCTGCCCTGCAGGGTAAAAACCTGCAGATCCAGCTCGGCTATAGCCACGACATCGTCTATCCCATCCCGGAAGGCATCACGATCACAGTATCCCGCCCGACCGAGATTGTGGTCGCCGGCATCGATGAGCAGAAAGTCGGCCACGTCGCCGCCGAAATCCGCGCATTCCGCAAGCCCGAGCCCTACAAGGGAAAGGGCGTCAAGTACGCGAATGAGTACATCTTCCGCAAAGAAGGTAAGAAGAAGTGATGAGGATGCACGATGGCGACGGTCGCTGATCGAACCTTGCGTCGCACGGCGAAGGTGCGGCGCAACGTCCGCCGAGCCGCAGGCACGCGCGCGCGGCTCTCGGTTTTCCGCTCTTCGAAGCACATCTATGCGCAAGTGATCGACGATGCGCATGGCAAAACGCTTGCCTCCGCCTCCTCCCTCGAAAAGGACATGCGCGAAAGCTTCAAAACCGGCGCCAATATTGAGGCGGCGAAGACGGTCGGAAAGCGGCTCGCCGAGCGCGCGGTCGCGAAGGGGGTCAAGGAGGTCGTGTTTGATCGCGGCGGATACCTTTATCACGGCCGCGTCAAGGCGCTGGCGGACGCGGCGCGCGAGGCGGGGCTCGAGTTTTGAAAGCGACGAGCCGGGACGCAGGCGGTTGTGCTCGGATAGCTACTGAGGAAAACATGTTGGGACAAAATCATGGCACGTGAACCACGCGAGCGTCGCGACCGCGAAGAGCGCGAAAGCGAATTCACCGACAAGCTCGTCCATATCAACCGCGTGGCGAAAGTGGTGAAGGGCGGACGCCGCTTCGGTTTTGCGGCGCTCGTGGTGGTCGGCGATGAAAAGGGGCGGGTCGGCTTCGGGCACGGCAAGGCGCGCGAGGTTCCGGAGGCGATCCGCAAGGCGACCGACGCGGCCAAGCGCGGGCTCATCCGAGTCCCGCTGCGCGAAGGTCGCACGCTGCATCACGATGTCGCCGGCCGACACGGTGCGGGGCGGGTCTATCTGCGGGCGGCGCCGCCCGGCACCGGCATTATCGCCGGCGGCCCCATGCGTGCCGTGTTCGAGACGCTGGGCATGCAGGACGTGGTGGCGAAATCACTCGGCTCGTCCAATCCATACAATATGGTGCGGGCAACCTTCGACGCGCTCAAGCGGCAGGACTCGCCGCGGTCGGTCGCCGCGCGGCGCAATATCAAAGTGTCGACGCTGCAGGCGCGCCGGCGTGACCTCGGCGAGGGCGAGCAGGCCACCGAATAACCAAACAGGCACGCCGGGAATCGACATGAACACGACACGCATCAAAGTCGAACAAATTGGCAGCCCCATCCGCAGGCAGCATTCCCAACGCGAGACGCTGATCGGGCTCGGCCTCAACCGGATCGGGCGCGTCGTGGAGCTGCCGGACACGCCGCAGACCCGCGGCATGATCGCCAAGGTGAAGCATCTGGTTCGCGTACTGGACGCCCAAGGAGAGAGCCGATGAAGCTCCACGAACTCGCCGACCGGGCAGGGGCGCGCAAGAAGCGTACCCGCATCGGCCGGGGCATTGGCTCGGGCGTGGGCAAAACCGGCGGACGCGGCGGCAAAGGCCAGACCGCTCGCGCGGGCGCGCGGATCAAGGGCTTCGAGGGCGGACAAATGCCGCTCCATCGCCGGCTGCCGAAGCGCGGATTCCGAAATGCCGCGTTCGCGCGCAGGCTCAATGAAGTCAATCTCGAGAAAATTCAGGCGGCGATCGATGCGGGCAAGCTCGATCCCGGCGCAACCGTCGATGCCGAGGCCTTGGTGAAGGCGGGTGTATTGAGAAGGGCCAAGGACGGCGTTCGGCTCCTCGGCTCGGGTGAAATCAAGGCCAAAGTTGCCTTCTCGGTGTGGGGGGCGTCCAAATCTGCGATGCAAGCGGTGGAGAAGGCGGGCGGTTCGGTCACCCTGCTGGCGCCGAAGCGACCGACGGGCGAACAGCCCGATTGATGCCTATATAGTCGCGGGCGCTCCCCTGAGAGGGGGGTCGGTCTCTCGGGGCGGAACGGGAAAGCCCATGGTCTCTGCAGCAGAACAACTCGCCGCCAATCTCAATTTCTCGGCGCTCGCCAAGGCCGAGGAGCTCAAGAAGCGCATCTGGTTCACGCTCGGCGCGCTCCTCGTGTATCGGCTCGGCACTTATATCCCGCTGCCCGGCATCGACCCATCGGCCTGGGACCAGATCTTCCGCTCGCAGGCCGGCGGAATTCTCGGCATGTTCAACATGTTTTCCGGTGGCGGCATCCATCGGATGGCGATCTTTGCTCTCAACATCATGCCGTACATTTCGGCCTCGATCATCATTCAATTGATGACCACGGTGTCGCCTACGCTCGAGCAGCTGAAGAAGGAGGGCGAGCAGGGGCGCAAGGTCATGAACCAATACACGCGCTACCTGACGGTGTTGTTGGCGGCCTTCCAGTCGTACGGTATCGCGGTCGGCCTCGAAGGGGCCGGCAACGTCGTCACGGATCCCGGCTGGTTTTTCCGCATCGGCACCGTCATCACGCTGACCGGCGGGACGATGTTCCTGATGTGGCTCGGCGAGCAGGTCACCTCGCGCGGCATCGGCAACGGCATCTCGCTGATCATCCTCGCAGGCATCGTGGCGGAGTTGCCGTCAGCCATCGCGGGAACGCTCGAGCTCGGCCGCCAGGGGGCGCTGTCGACCGGGTTGATCCTGGTGGTGTTGGTGATGGCCGTCGCAGTGATCGCGTTCATCGTGTTCATGGAGCGCGCGCAGCGCCGACTACTGATCCAGTATCCCAAACGTCAGGTCGGCAACCGCATGTTCGAGGGCCAGTCCTCCCACCTGCCGCTCAAGCTCAACACATCCGGCGTGATCCCGCCCATCTTCGCCTCCTCGCTGCTGTTGCTGCCGACCACCGTTGCCAATTTCAACGCCGGGCAAGGGCCGGAGTGGTTTGTCACGCTGACCACGCAGCTCGGTCATGGACGGCCGCTGTTTCTGATCCTCTATATCGGGCTCATCGTTTTCTTCGCTTTCTTCTACACGGCGATCGTGTTCAACCCGACGGAAACGGCGGAAAACTTGAAGAAGCACGGCGGCTTCATTCCCGGCATTCGACCGGGCGAGCGTACGGCGGAGTACATCGATTATGTGCTCTCGCGCATCACGGTCATCGGTGCGGCCTACCTCGCGCTCGTTTGTCTCTTGCCGGAAATCCTGATCTCGTACGCCGCGGTGCCGTTCTATTTCGGCGGCACCTCGCTGTTGATCGTGGTCAGCGTCACGATGGATACGGTTGCGCAAATTCAGGGCTATTTGCTGGCGCATCAATACGAAGGGCTGATCAAGCGGTCGAAGCTGCGGGGGCGGCGCAGATGAGGCTGGTGTTGCTCGGCCCGCCGGGGGCCGGCAAAGGTACTCAGGCGCAGCGACTCGTCGCCAAGCATGGTCTGCTGCAGCTTTCGACCGGCGAGATGCTGCGCGCCGCGGTCGAGGCGGGCACGCCGATTGGGCTGCGCGCCAAGGAGATGATGGCACGCGGCGAGCTCGTGCCCGACGACGTGGTGGTGGCGATCGTCTCGGAGCGCATCGAGGAGCCCGACGCGCGCAATGGCTTCATCCTCGACGGATTCCCCCGCACGGTGCCGCAGGCGCACGCGCTTGACCGGATGCTCAAGGAGAAGAGTCTTGGGCTCGACGCGGTCATCGAGCTCAAGGTAGATGAGAGTGCGCTGCTCAAGCGCATCAAGAAGCGCGTCGCCGAGATGAAAGCGCGGGGCGAGATGCTGCGCGATGACGATGACGCGGAGGTGCTGCGCCGCCGGCTTTCTGCCTATCGCGATCAAACCGCGCCGCTCGTCACCTATTACCAGCTTCAGAGCGTGTTGCGCTCGGTCGATGGTATGGCCTCGATTCCAGAGGTATCGAACGCCATCGATCGGGCTCTCCGGGAGGCAGGGACGAAGAAAACGACGGCGAAGGGATTGGCGGGCAAGGGCCAAGCAGCCAAGGCGCGCGCAAGTCGGCCTGCTAAGCCTGCGAAACGTCAGGCTAAAATGGCCAAACCGAGGGTCCGCAAAGGCCCTGCCGGCAAGGCCGCCCCCCGCAAAAGCCGCTCGGGGCGGAGGTTGACGAAACGGCGATGAATCCATTAATAACGCCCATCCAAGTCGAGAGGTCGAGCGATACCGGGCCCTGCGGAACGGGGAGGGTGTCGCGTTATCGTTTGCGAACCGCCTCGTGTGGCATGAGCCGCCGGCCGCGTGCGCGCCGTCGGCAGAAGGAGTGATTGACTGTGGCCCGCATCGCCGGCGTCAACATACCGACCAACAAACGGGTGGTTATTGCATTGCAATATATCCATGGGATCGGGCCAAAAAATGCCAATGAAATCATGGAGAAAGTCGGAATCCCGGAGGCCCGCCGGGTGTCGCAGCTGACCGACCAGGAAGTACTGCAGATCCGTGAGGTCATCGACCGCGACTACATGGTCGAGGGCGACCTGCGGCGCGAAGTCGCCATGAATATCAAGCGGCTGATGGATCTCGGCTGCTACCGCGGGTTGCGGCATCGCCGTGGACTACCGGTCCGCGGCCAGCGGACCCATACCAATGCCCGCACCCGTAAGGGGCCGGCCAAGCCGATTGCCGGCAAGAAGCGCGCGCCTTGAGTAGCTTGCGCGAGGTCGGCTGCGTAATCACAGCACGAGTCATCGGCCCGGCGGTCGCAGCGCCGAGCTGCGAGAGGATCGAGAATGGGTAAAGAAGCCACCCGCGTCCGACGACGGGAACGCAAAAATATCGCTTCTGGAGTCGCGCACGTGAACGCGACGTTCAACAACACCATGATCACAATTACCGACGCCCAAGGAAACACCATCGCCTGGTCGTCCGCTGGCACCATGGGCTTCAAGGGCTCGAGAAAATCGACGCCCTACGCAGCGCAGGTGGCGGCCGAGGACGCCGCTAAGAAGGCCCAGGAGCACGGCATGCGCACCCTCGAAGTCGAGGTTGCGGGCCCGGGTTCCGGCCGCGAATCGGCGTTGCGGTCCCTGCAATCGGCCGGCTTCACGATTACTTCCATTCGCGACGTCACGCCGATCCCCCACAACGGCTGCCGTCCACGCAAAAGGCGCCGAGTATGACAGACGATGTGCTCATCCGGCGGACTCCCGCGGAGTCCGCCATCGCAGAGAGTTCCCCCGCGGCGGAATGGGCAGAGCGGCCCACCGCCGCGCCGTTCAAAGGCATGGGTGCCAACGTGACGATCCAGAAGAACTGGCAGGAACTGATCCGACCGAACAAGCTCCAGGTATCGCCAGGCGGCGATCCCAAGCGCGACGCCATCGTGATCGCCGAACCGCTCGAGCGCGGCTTCGGGGTGACGCTGGGCAACGCGCTGCGGCGCATATTGCTGTCGTCGCTGCAAGGCGCGGCGGTGCAGTCGGTCCACATCGACGGCGTGCTGCACGAGTTCTCCTCGATTCCGGGCGTGCGCGAGGACGTGACCGACATCGTGCTCAACATCAAGGACATCGCCATCAAGATGCAGGGCGATGGACCCAAGCGCATGGTCGTCAAGAAGCAGGGGCCGGGAACGGTCACCGCCGGCGACATTCAGACCGTGGGCGACATCGTCGTGCTCAACCCCGACCTCGTTCTGTGCACGCTCGACGAGGGCGCCGAGATCCGCATGGAGTTCACGGTCAACACCGGCAAGGGTTATGTCCCTACCGAGCGCAATCGGCCGGAAGACGCGCCGATCGGTCTGATCCCGGTCGACAGCCTGTATTCGCCGGTGCGCAAGGTCTCCTACAAGGTCGAGAATACCCGTGAAGGGCAGATTCTCGACTACGACAAGTTGACGATGCACATCGAGACCAACGGCGCGGTGACCCCGGACGACGCCGTCGCTTACGCCGCGCGGATCCTGCAGGATCAGCTCAATGTCTTCGTCAACTTCGAGGAGCCGCGCAAGGAGGTCGTAACCGAGGCCATTCCCGACCTCGCCTTCAATCCGGCGTTCCTCAAGAAGGTGGACGAGCTCGAGCTTTCCGTGCGTTCGGCCAACTGTCTCAAGAACGACAACATCGTCTATATCGGCGACCTCGTTCAGAAGACCGAGGCCGAGATGCTGCGCACGCCCAATTTCGGGCGCAAGTCGCTCAACGAGATCAAGGAAGTGCTGGCGCAGATGGGGCTGCATCTCGGGATGGAAGTGCCGGGTTGGCCTCCGGACAATATCGACGAGCTGGCCAAGCGCTTCGAGGATCATTATTGACGGGCATCAGTGCTCGGGAGGCAGTAGTCAGAGCATCATCTGGTTACTGACCGCTGAGCACTGCGTCCTGTGCGGAGCACGCGCATGCGTCACCGGATCGCCCATCGCAAGCTTAACCGCACCCATGAGCATCGCCGCGCCATGTTCGCCAACATGGCGGCAGCCCTGATCAAGCACGAACAGATCGTGACGACGTTGCCCAAGGCGAAGGACTTGCGGCCGATCGTCGAGAAGCTGATCACCCTTGCCAAGCGTGGCGATCTGCATGCGCGCCGCCAGGCCATTGCGCAGATGCGAGATATCGGCATGGTCAAGAAGCTGTTCGAGGTGCTCGGTCCTCGTTACAAGGACCGCGACGGCGGCTACACCAGAGTGCTCAAGGCCGGCTTCCGTTACGGCGATTCCGCTCCCGTCGCGGTGATTGAATTCGTCGATCGCGACGCCGCGGCGAAGGGGCAGGATTCCGGCCCGTCGCAAGCGAAGGCGGAGCCGCAGGCCGAGGAGGCCGCGCCGGCGTGATCGGCGAGCCTCGTGAAGGGATCATAAGGGCGGCGCTGGGCGCTGCCCTTTTTTGGTGGGGCGATGCGTCTGTTCGTCAGGTCGTAAGCCGCCGCAGGCGGCCCGTGCGGACAAACCGAGGGAGAGGGGAAGTGAATCGTGGCCTGGTTCTTGGATTCGTCGCACTGCTTGCAGCTCCGTCGGCGGCGATGGCGCAAGCGTCGCTTGAACGCGGACGCTATCTCGTCGACACCGTCATGACCTGCCACAACTGCCACACGCCAATGGGACCGAACGGTCCACAGTTCGAGAAGGCACTGTCCGGCGGACTGCGCTTCGACGAGCCCGCGTTCGATGTGATCGCGTCCAACATTACTCCAGATCGTAACTTTGGCATCGGCGATTGGAGTGATGCCGAGATCAAGGCCGCCTTGCAGGAGGGCACGCGCCCGGCGGGCCACCACCTCGCCCCCATCATGCCGAGCGGTTTCTACAAGATTCTCACTCCGGGGGACCTCGACGGCATCGTTGCTTACCTGCGCTCGGTGCCCCCGGTGGAGAACAAGGTGCGCGGCCCGGTCTACAAGCTGCCGACTGTGCAGCAGGTGTTACCCGGCGCCGACCGGCCCATGTCGGTATCCGATCTCAACGACAAAGTGAAGCGCGGCTTCTATCTCGTCACCATTGCTCACTGCATGGAATGCCATACACCGTTCAGCCGGTCAGGTAGCGGCATCGATTTCGAAAAATCGCTCGGCAAAGGCGGGCGCGAGTTTCCCGGACCGTGGGGCGTTTCGACCGCGCGCAACATCACCTCGAGCAAGGCCTCCGGCATCGGCGATTGGAGCGATGCCGAAATCAAACGCGCCATCACGCAAGGCGTACGCAGGGACGGCACCAAGCTCAAACCGCCGATGGGCTATCCTTATTATGCCAAGATGACCGACGGCGACGTCGATGCCATGGTCGCGTATCTGCGCACCGTGCCGCCAAAGGAGTGATGAGGCTACTTCCTTCGACGCAGATCCCTGCCAATGACGTCATAAACGTCGGCCGGTGCAAAATCATCGGTGATGACATCGCCGTTCGCAGCCTGCGACTGCGGCTTGTCCATGCGCCTTCGCAGAATCTCCGGCAACGGAAAGCGGAAGCCGTAGCGCTTCTGTAGCTCCGCAGCGCGCTGTTGCAGCGCCTGCGTATCGACGGGCGCGGCGGTGGCGGCCGCGATCACTTCGCCGCGTCCGGTTGGATAGAGATCGACCGCGCTAAACACCTCGCCGAGCGTCTTGACGGTCGAGGCATAAAGCTTGCTGCCGTCATGCACGTTGAAGGCCGCGGCGCCGCCGGGGGCGAGGCGTTGCTTGACGAGCGTATAGAACTCGCGCGTCAGCAGATGAAACGGCACGTAGCCGCCGCGATATGCGTCGAGCAGGATCAAGTCGTAGAGCTCGTTGCTGCGGGCGAGGAAAACCCGGCCGTCGCCGGCACGGTAGCGCATGCGCGCGGTCTCGCGCAGGCCGAAGTAATTCTTGGCCGCGCCGATCACGCCGGGGTCGATTTCGACCGTGGTGATCGCAGCCTCAGGCATGAAGCGGCCGAGATAGGTCGAGATCGAGCCGCCGCCCAGACCGAGCATCAGGATGTTGCGCGGCGCCTCGGCATAGACCGTTGCGATCGTCATCACCTGCGCGTAGCGCAGCGGCAGATCGTCCGGGTCGAGCAGGTTGCTCACCGATTCGGTGTAGTCCCAGCCCTGGACTTGGAACGACATCACCAGTTGGTGCCCGCGCTTGGTGATGAAGACGTCGTTGTATTGCGTTTCGATGTGGGCAAGCCGGCCGTCGCCCCGTTCGAGCATGCCGACGCGAATGGTCTCGTCGAGCAGATTGTCGGCTCGGCCGGAGGTCGGTGAGACAAGCACAATGATGACGAGCGCTGCGGCGGCACGGCGGCGCGCCAGCGCCAGCAGGCCAAGGCCCGCCACCAATCCGAGCGCCCCGAGCGTGAACGTGATCGCACGCGATCCGATCGTCGGAATGAGGACGAAGGTCGTGCCCAGCGTGCCGACGATCGCGCCGGCGGTCGAGATGCCGTAGACGGCGCCCGATACCCGCCCGGAGCGTTGCGCCGAGCGCAGCAGCAGGCGAATGGCAAACGGCGAATACATGCCGAGCAAGGTCACCGGGAAGAACATGAGGGCAAGGGAGGAGGCCAAGCTGCCGACGCGAATATCGTCGATCCCGGCGAGCACGAACTCGAGAACCACCTGGGCGAAGCTCGGCAGCGCCAGGAGATAGAGCGACCCGACGATGACCGTGAGCGCAAGCACGGTCGGCGAGGCGGTACGATCGGCCAGGGCGCCGCCGAGAAAATAGCCCGCCATGAGCGCGATCAGCACGGTCGAGATCAGCGCTGCCCAGGTATAGATGCCGCTGCCGAAATAGGGGTTGAGATAGCGTGAGCCCAACATCTCGAAGCTCATGACGATCGCGCCGGTGACGAAGGCGACGATGTAGATCGCTGCCGCGGCGGCCGCCGAGGGTCCGGCAATCGGTTCGGGAGGGGAATGCGGCACCTGGTCCTCGGACGACGACAAGCCGCCAGTTTAGGCGTCATGCCGGGACGTGTTCCATAGACGCGGGGCCTATCTCCGCGTGCCCTTCATTTGCCGCGACGCTGGCCTTATATCTGGCCTCGCCCGAATCCGGATTTTGCCCATGCCCTGCGAATTGAGCGTCTCTCTGCCTTTGCGGCGAGTTGCGGCAGCCGTGCTCATTGCCGCGGCGCCGCTTGCGGCTGCCGCGCAGGAGCGCAGCCCGGTGCGCCGCGTTCCATCGTCGCCGGACGAGCTGCGGCTCTCCTACGCGCCCGTTGTGCAGCGCGCCGCGCCGGCCGTCGTCAACGTCTATGCCGCCAAGATGGTCGCCGTCCGCAATCCGCTCTTTGACGACCCGATCTTCCGCCGCTTCTTCGGAGTGCCGGGCGGCCTGGGCGGGCCGGGGGATCCGGTCCAGCGCTCGCTCGGCTCGGGGGTTCTCGTCGACCCCACGGGATTGGTGGTCACCAACAATCACGTCATCGAGGGCGCGGATCAGGTAAGGGTCTCGCTGGCGGACAAGCGCGAATTCGAGGCTGAGATGGTGCTCAAGGATTCGCGCTCGGACCTCGCCGTGCTGCGGATCAAAGCCCCGAACGAACGCTTTCCGGCGCTCGAATTGGCCGATTCAGACGCGCTCGAAGTCGGGGACGTGGTGCTCGCCATCGGCAATCCGTTCTCCGTCGGGCAGACCGTAACCCATGGCATCGTCTCAGCGGTGGCGCGCACGCAGGTCGGCATCACCGATTATCAGTTTTTCATCCAGACCGACGCGGCCATCAATCCGGGCAATTCAGGTGGCGCGCTGGTCGACCTCGCGGGGCGCGTCGTCGGCATCAATACCGCGATCTTCTCCCGCTCGGGCGGCTCGCAGGGCATCGGTTTCGCCATTCCGGCGAACATGGTGAAGGTCGTGGTCGCCTCGGCAAAGAGCGGCGGCTCCACGGTCAGGCGCCCGTGGCTTGGCGCGAGACTGCAGGGCGTAACGCCGGAAATTGCCGAAGGTCTGGGACTCAAGCGTCCATCCGGCGCGCTGATCGCCAGCGTGGCGCCGGCGAGTCCCGCCGCGCGCGCGGGCCTCAAGACCGGCGACCTGATCACTGCCATCGATGGACTGCAGGTCGAGGACGCCAATGCCTTCGAGTATCGTTTTGCCACCAAGCCGATCGGCGGCGCCGCGCGGCTGGGCATCGTGCGCGCCGGCAAGGAGCTGGCGCTCACCGTGGCGCTTGAAGCCGTGCCTGATGCCCCGCACGAGGAGCTCGTCATCGCCTCGCCCTCGCCATTTCAGGGGGCCAAGGTATCCAACCTCTCGCCCGCACTTGCCGAGCGCTTGCGGCTCGATCCCTCTTCCCAGGGCGTGGTGATCATCGAGACCGCCAACGGATCGCCGGCGCAGAGCCTGGGCTTCCAGCCCGGCGACCTCGTGCTTTCGGTCAACAATGCGAAAATCGCGAAGACGCGCGACCTCGAGCGCATCACCGGCCAACAGACCCGACGCTGGAGCATCACCATCGTGCGGGCCGGCCAGCAGCTCTCGGTGGAGCTGCGTGGATGACGGCTCGCGCTAAGCGCAAAGGCGCGCCCCTGTTCGCGGCGGCGGGGCTCGAGCGCGATGCGCCACGCCCCCTTGCCGACAAGCTGCGGCCGACGCGGCTCGACGAGGTGGTGGGCCAAGATCATCTGCTCGGAGCGGACGGCGCGCTCAGGCGCCTGCTGGACACGCGAACGCTGGGCTCGCTCATCTTTTGGGGTCCGCCCGGCACCGGCAAGACCACGGTCGCTAGGCTGTTGGCGCAAGCGACCGATCTGCATTTCGAGCAGATCTCCGCGATCTTCTCCGGCGTCGCCGACCTCAAGAAGGTATTCGACGCGGCCCGAGCGCGGCGCGAAAGCGGGCAGGGGACGCTTCTCTTCGTCGACGAGATCCATCGCTTCAATCGCGCGCAGCAGGACTCGTTCCTGCCGGTCATGGAAGACGGCACCATCGTTCTTGTCGGCGCCACCACCGAGAACCCCTCTTTCGAGTTGATCGCGCCGCTTCTCTCTCGCGCGCGCGTCATGGTATTCAAGCGGCTCGACGCCGAGGCGATCGAGAGGCTCATCGCCCGTGCCGAGGCAATCGAAGGCAAGAACCTTCCGCTGGACGCCGAGGCGCGCCAGTCCCTCATCCGCATGGCGGACGGCGACGGCCGCGCGGCGCTGACCCTGGCGGAGGAAGTATGGCGGGCGGCGCGCGAGGGCGAGACGTTCGGCGCGTCGCAATTGCAGGAGATGGTGCAACGTCGCGCGCCGATCTACGACAAGCAGCAGGACAGCCACTACAACCTGATCAGCGCCTTGCACAAGTCGGTGCGCGGCTCCGATCCCGATGCCGCGCTCTACTATCTCTGCCGCATGCTCGATGCGGGCGAGGACCCGCTCTACATCGCGCGGCGCGTGGTGCGCATGGCGGTGGAGGATATTGGGCTCGCCGACCCGCAGGCGCTCGTGGTCGCCAATGCCGCGAAGGACGCCTTTGATTTTCTCGGGTCCCCGGAAGGCGAATTGGCCATTGCCGAGGCCGTGATCTATGTGGCCACGGCGCCGAAATCGAATGCGGCCTATACCGCTTATGGCGCGGCCATGCGCACCGCCAGGGAGGCGGGCTCGCTCGTTCCACCCAAGCACATCCTCAACGCGCCGACCAAACTGATGCGGACAGAGGGCTATGGCGAGGGTTACGATTACGACCACGACGCTCCCGAAGCCTTTTCCGGCCAGGACTATTTCCCCGAACAGCTCGGACGGCAGAAATTCTACGATCCGCCGGAGCGCGGCTTCGAGCGCGAGATCAGGAAACGGCTGGAATATTGGGCGAAGCTGCGAAACGAGCGGGGCAAGCCGTGACAACCGGCGTACAGACCGCGAAGGTCAGTGCGGACGAAGCCGGCATGCGCGTCGATCGTTTCGTGGAGGCGCGCTTCCCCGGGCTCTCCTTTTCTCACATCCAACGAATCATCCGAAAGGGCGAGCTGCGCGTGAACGGCAAGCGCGCGCAGCCGCGCCAGCGCCTCGTGGCGGGGCAGGCCGTGCGCATCCCGCCGCTGCGATTGGAGCCGCGGCCGCCCGCGCGTGACGCGAAGACCGGCAACGAGACGCGCGATTTCCTCAAATCCATCACGCTCTACGAAGATGCCGACGTGCTGGTGCTCGACAAGCCTATGGGGCTTGCGGTTCAGGGCGGCTCGGGCACCACGCGTCATGTCGATGGAATGCTCGAAGCGCTGCGCGATGCACACGGCCAGCGCCCGCGCCTGGTGCACCGTCTCGACAAGGACACGGCGGGGTGCCTGCTGGTCGCCAAGACGCGGTTTGCCGCGGCAGCGCTGGCGAAGACCTTCCGCTCGCGTTCGGCGCGAAAAATCTACTGGGCGCTGGTCGCCGGCGTGCCGAAGCCGCGCCAGGGACGCATCTCAACCTTCCTCGCCAAGGAGACGCGGGCAGACGATTCGTTCATGCGCGTTGCCCGCCACGGCGAGGAGGGCGCGAGCCACGCGGTGACCTATTACGCCGTGATCGACACCGCGGCGCGTCAACTCGCCTGGCTCTCGCTCAAACCGGTGACCGGCCGCACCCATCAATTGCGCGCGCACTTGGCGCATATCGGCCATCCCATCGTGGGCGATCCCAAATATTTTTCCAAGGAGAACTGGCAGCTGCCGGGCGGCATGCAGAACCGCCTGCATCTTTTGGCGCGCCGCATCGTGGTGCCGCACCCGCGCGGTGGAACGATCGACGTCACCGCGCCACTGCCGCCGCACATGCAGCAGTCGTGGAATCTCATCGGCCTCGACGTCAAGCGCTACGACCCCATCGTCGAGGCTCCGGAGGAATAGCCTGAAACCGGCAAGAGCCTGATCCGCATCCGGCAACTGAAGGATAGGGACTCCATGAAACGCATCATCTGTTCGCTACTTGTCGCCACCCTGCCCTTCGGAAGCGTCCTTGCGGAGGCGCCGAAGTCGAAGAACGCCAAGGTGACCCTCGTCTACCAGCACGAGCTGCCGAACGTTCCCGGCAAGAGCATCAAGGGCGTGCTCGTCGAATACGGCCCGGGCGGCTACTCGGCTGGTCACACGCATGCCAAATCCGCCTTCATCTACGCGACCGTGCTTGAGGGGGCGATCCGCAGTCAGGTCAACGACGGACCGGTGACGACCTACAAGGCCGGACAGAGCTTCTCCGAGCTGCCCGGCGACCGCCACAGCGTCAGCGCCAATGCCAGCAAGACGAAGCCGGCGAAGCTCCTCGCGGTGTTCGTAGTGGACACGAACGAGACTGAACTGACGATCCCATTCGGGAGCTGAGGTTTAATACCTTTCGTGCGGAGCTATTGCGTCGCGAGAAAATGCGGGACGCCAGTGCGCGTGTCCGTTCCTCGTATCGGGGATGCTTAGCGCAGGCTGGAATTGATCTTTTCGAGCATCGCCGAGCCCGGGCACAGGTCGGGCTCCGCCAGAGAATTGAGCGGCGCTTCAACGGTGTTGAAGTTGCGGTGCAGGTCTTCCGGCTCGGGATCGACATAGAGCAGGCCGGTGACGATCTGGCCGATGGCGGCGTGCCGCTGCAGGAAGTTCATGGCGCCGAGCCGGTCGTGCGGATCGTAATCGGCGGCGACCTTCTTGAGTACGAGCTTCGAGCCGTCGTGCTGCTCGACGACTTCGACCGCGCCCGCTTCGTAGGCGACCGTGATCGGCGCGCGTCCGGTGATGAAGTCGAGCCGGTTCACCGCCTCGTTGTGCTCGCGCACGTAATCGAAGCTCTTGGTCGAGCCGAGGTGATTGTTGAACGCAACGCACGGAGAGATCACGTCGATGAAGGCGGCGCCTTCGTGCTCGATGGCGGCCTTGATCAGCGGCACCATCTGTTCCTTGTCGCCGGAGAACGAGCGGGCGACGAAGGTGGCGCCGAGCAGCAGCGCCAGCGCGACGAGGTCGATGGAATTGTCGGTGTTGGTTACGCCGCGCTTGGATTTCGATCCGCGGTCGGCGGTGGCCGAGAACTGCCCTTTGGTGAGGCCGTACACGCCATTGTTTTCAACGATATAGACCATGTTTACGCCGCGGCGCAGCGCGTGCGCGAACTGACCCAGTCCGATGGAAGCGGAATCGCCGTCGCCCGATACGCCGAGATATATGAGGTCGCGATTGGCGAGATTCGCGCCGGTGAGCACGGAAGGCATACGTCCGTGCACCGAATTGAAGCCGTGGGAGTTGCCGAGAAAATAAGTCGGCGTCTTCGAGGAGCAGCCGATGCCGGAGAGCTTGGCCACGCGGTGGGGCTCGATGTCGAGCTCGAAGCAAGCCTCGATGAGCGCGCCCGAGATGGAGTCGTGGCCGCAGCCCGCGCATAGCGTGGATACCGAGCCCTCATAGTCGCGGTGAGTGTAGCCGAGCGCGTTCTTCGGCAGCGCCGGATGGTGAAATTTGGGTTTGGTGATGTAGGTCATGGTCCTCGGCCCGTTCGCGCGGTCATGACACCACCTTGCGCAAGGGGGTGACCTTCAGCGCGTCAAGATGATCGCCGATCGCGCGCGAGATGAATCGCGCCGTGATCGGCGTGCCGTCGTAATGCAGGATCGGCACCAAGCGGACGGGATCGATGCTGCATTCGTTGACGATGAGCGAGCGCAGTTGCGCATCGCGGTTCTGCTCGACGACGAACACGAAGTCGTGGTCGGCGACGAAGCTGGTGACGCTCGAGTGGAACGGGAAGGCGCGCACGCGCAGGCGGTTGAGGGAATGGCCGCGCGCCTCGATCAAATGGATCGCCTCGTCCATCGCCGGCGACGTCGAGCCGTAGTAGATCACGCCGTATTTCGTGGGCTTGGCGGCATTCGCCTGCAGCGGGCGTGGAACGAAGTCCTTGGCGGTTTCGAATTTGCGCAGCAGCCGCTGCATGTTGTCGGCGTAGGGCGCGCCTTCCTCGGTGTAGCGCGCATAGCGGTCGCGCGACGTGCCGCGGGTGAAGAACGAGCCCTTGGTCGGATGCGTGCCCGGATAGGTGCGGTAGGGGATGCCGTCACCGTCGACATCGAGATAGCGGCCGAAATCCTTGCCGGCGTCGAGATCGGCCGCGGTCATCACCTTGCCGCGATCGTACTTGCGGCTGTCGTCCCAGGTGAGCGGCCGGCACAGGCGGTGGTTCATGCCGATGTCGAGATCGAGCATGACGAAGATCGGCGTCTGCAGGCGGTCGGCGAGATCGAACGCATCCGCCGCGAAATCGAAGGCCTCGGCGGGGTCCTCCGGAAACAGCAGTACGTGCTTGGTGTCGCCGTGCGAGGCGTAGGCGCAGGAGGTCAGATCGCATTGCTGCGTACGCGTCGGCATGCCGGTCGACGGCCCGGCGCGTTGCACGTCGAATATCACGGCGGGAATTTCGGCGAAGTACGCCAGACCGAGAAATTCCTGCATCAGCGAAATGCCCGGGCCCGAGGTGGCGGTGAATGCCCGCGCCCCGTTCCAGGCGGCGCCGATGACCATGCCGATCGATGCCAACTCATCCTCCGCCTGCACGATGGCGAACTTGCTCTTCTTGCTCGCCGGGTCGACACGCAGCCGCCGGCAATGACCGGTGAACGCATCCGCGAGCGAGGAGGAAGGCGTGATCGGGTACCAGGCGCACACGGTTGCCCCGCCATAGAGGGCGCCCAGCGCCGCGGCCGAGTTGCCTTCGATGAAAATGCGGTCGCCGACCGCCTTGGCACGGCGCAAACGTAACCCGATCGGGCACTGCAGATTCTGCAGCGCCCAATCGCGCCCGAGATGCAGCGCGTGCAGGTTCGCATCGATCAGCTTTTCCTTCGACTTGAACTGCTCGCGCACGAGCTGCTCGGTCACGCCGACGTCCATATCGAGCAGCGCACAAAGCGCTCCGACATACATGATGTTCTTGAACAGCTGACGCTGGCGCGCGTCGCTGTACTCGCGGTTGCAGAGCGCGGTGAGCGGCACGCCGATCACCGTGATGTCCTCGCGGAACTTGGACTTCGGCATCGGTTTGGTGGAATCGTAGAGCAGGTATCCGCCGGGCTCGATTCCCGCGATGTCCTTGTCCCAGGTCTGCGGGTTCATCGCCACCATGAGATCGGTGCCCCCACGCGCGCCGAGGTGGCCGGCCTCCGAGATGCGCACCTCGTACCAAGTCGGCAGGCCTTGGATGTTGGACGGAAAGATGTTGCGGGGCGCAACCGGAATGCCCATGCGCAGCACCGAGCGCGCGAACAGCTCGTTGGCGCTGGCGGAGCCCGAGCCGTTGACGTTGGCAAACCGGACGACGAAGTCGTTTACGCTGCTGATCGGGCTGCTACTGGGCATTTGTCATTCGCGTGAGTCATGTCGATGAGATATTTTTTCATGTCCCAAGCGCCGGTGGGACAGCGTTCCGCACACAATCCACAGTGCAGGCAGACATCCTCGTCCTTCACCATGACGCGGCCGGTCTTGAGGTCATTGGCGACGTAGAGGTCCTGTGTGAGGTTCTTGGCCGGTGCCCTGAGCCGCGTGCGCAAGTCGGCTTCCTCGCCGTTTTCGGTGAAGGTGATGCAGTCCATGGGACAGATGTCGACGCAGGCATCGCATTCGATGCAGAGCGAGGAGGTGAACACGGTCTGCACGTCGCAATTGAGGCAGCGGTGCGCCTCCTTGAGGGCCAGGTCCGGGTCGTAGCCGAGCTCGACTTCGGTCTTGATATCGCGCAACGCCACGACCTTGTCGCGCAACGGTACGCGATAGCGCCGGTCGGGGGCGATGTCGTTGTCGTAGCTCCACTCGTGGAGCCCCATCTTCTGGCTGACGATCTCGACCATCGGGAGAGGACGGTCGTTGATGTCGGAGTCCGAGCACAGCTTGTCGATCGACAAGGCGGCGTCGTGTCCGTGGGCGACGGCCCAGATGATGTTCTTGGGACCGAAGGCGGCGTCGCCGCCGAAGAACACGCGCGGGTGGGTCGATGCCATCGTCTTGGGATCGACTTTCGGCATGTCCCACTTGTCGAACTCGATGCCGATGTCGCGCTCGATCCACGGAAAAGCGTTCTCCTGGCCGACCGCGACCAGCACGTCGTCGCACGGAAAGTGCTGATCCGGCTCACCGGTGGGAACGAGATTGCGGCGGCCCTTGGAGTCGTATTCGGCCTTCACTTTCTCGAACAACAGGCCGGTGAGGCGGCCATTGTCATGCGTGAATTCTTTCGGCACGAGGAAATTGAGGATGGGGATATCCTCGTGCATGGCGTCCTCCTTCTCCCACGGGGACGCTTTCATTTCCTGGAATCCCGAGCGGACGATCACCTTGACGTCCTCGCCGCCCAACCGGCGCGAGGAGCGGCAACAGTCCATGGCCGTGTTGCCGCCGCCAAGCACGATGACGCGCTTGCCGATCTTATTGATGTGGCCGAAGGAGACCGAGGAGAGCCAGTCGATGCCGATGTGGATGTTCGCCGCCGCCTCTTTGCGGCCGGGAATGTCGAGGTCACGCCCGCGCGGCGCGCCGCACCCCACGAACACTGCATCCCAACCCTCTGCCAGCAACGCCTTGAGGCTGTCGATGCGCTTGCTGCCGCGAAATTCGATGCCGATGTTGAGGATGTAATCGCATTCCTCGTCGATAATGGATTCGGGCAAGCGAAACCGCGGGATCTGCGTGCGGATCATGCCGCCTGGATTCGGATCCTGATCGAATATGACGCAGTGATAGCCGAGCGGGGCGAGGTCGCGCGCGACCGTGAGCGAGGCGGGGCCCCCCCCCCCC
>Ga0081455_10001824_pt2 | contig 22242 bp, 18 predicted proteins | sample TabmetS3T2R1_FD_70207 | JGI IMG/M metagenome (GOLD analysis project Ga0081455, IMG submission 70207) | Tabebuia heterophylla rhizosphere microbial communities from the University of Puerto Rico - S3T2R1 | ecosystem: Host-associated > Plants > Roots > Rhizosphere ...
ACCGGGATGCCGGTCCAGGAGGCGAGCACCTCGGCGATCTGCTCGTCGTCGACCTCGGCGACGACGTCCATGTCGCCGGCCTTCCATTCCTTCTCCCGCTGCGCCTTCTCGCCGAGCAGGGTCTTCTCCCGGTCGCGCAGCGACGCGGCCTTCTCGAAGTCCTGCGCGTCGATCGCGGATTCCTTCTCGCGGCGCACCTGGGCGATCTTCTCGTCGAACTCGCGCAGGTCCGGCGGGGCGGTCATCCGCTTGATCCGCATCCGGGAGCCGGCCTCGTCGATCAGGTCGATCGCCTTGTCCGGCAGGAAGCGGTCGGAGATGTAGCGCTCGGCCAGCGTCGCGGCGGCCACCAGCGCGGCGTCGGTGATGCTGACCCGGTGGTGCGCCTCGTACCGGTCGCGCAGGCCCTTCAGGATGTCGATGGTGTGCGCCACCGACGGCTCGCCGATCTGGATCGGCTGGAAGCGGCGCTCCAGCGCGGCGTCCTTCTCCACGTACTTGCGGTATTCGTCAAGCGTCGTGGCGCCGATGGTCTGGAGCTCGCCCCGCGCCAGCATCGGCTTCAGGATGCTCGCCGCGTCGATCGCGCCCTCGGCGGCACCCGCACCGACCAGGGTGTGGATCTCGTCGATGAACAGGATGATGTCGCCGCGCGTACGGATCTCCTTCAGCACCTTCTTCAGGCGCTCCTCGAAGTCACCGCGGTAACGCGAGCCGGCGACCAGGGCGCCGAGGTCCAGGCTGTAGAGCTGCTTGTCCTTCAGCGTCTCGGGCACCTCGCCCTTGACGATCGACTGGGCCAGGCCCTCGACCACGGCGGTCTTGCCCACGCCGGGCTCGCCGATGAGGACCGGGTTGTTCTTGGTGCGGCGGGACAGCACCTGCATGACCCGCTCTATTTCCTTCTCGCGGCCGATGACCGGGTCGAGCTTGCCCTCCCGGGCGGCCTGCGTGTAGTTACGCCCGAACTGGTCCAGCACCAGCGACGAGCTGGGCGCGGCCTCGCCGGTGGTGGCGCCGGCCGGCTCCTTGCCCTGGTAGCCGGACAGCAGCTGGATGACCTGCTGGCGGACCCGGTTGAGGTCGGCGCCGAGCTTCACCAGCACCTGGGCCGCGACGCCTTCGCCCTCGCGGATCAGGCCGAGCAGGATGTGCTCGGTGCCGATGTAGTTGTGGCCGAGTTGCAGGGCCTCGCGCAGCGACAGCTCCAGCACCTTCTTGGCGCGCGGGGTGAACGGGATGTGCCCGCTCGGCGCCTGCTGGCCCTGGCCGATGATCTCCTCTACCTGCTGGCGGACGCCCTCCAGCGAGATGCCGAGCGACTCCAACGCCTTGGCGGCGACGCCCTCACCCTCGTGGATGAGCCCGAGCAGGATGTGCTCCGTACCGATGTAGTTGTGGTTCAGCATCCGGGCCTCTTCCTGGGCCAGGACCACAACTCGACGGGCTCGGTCAGTGAATCTCTCGAACATCTCAACTCCTCGCGTGTCTGGCGACACGGTGCGGGGACGGCAGGCGCGTGCGGGCGCTCCTGACGCTTCTCACTCTATCGCTGGCGACCGGTAGCACCTGGGAGACGATCGGGCATTGCCCTGGGCGGCCACGGTGCCGGCTCGGTGCCGGTCGGTCCCCGGTGTTGCGGATAGCAGAAGAAACGCCAGGCCAGGCCGGGTGTTCCGGCGTCCGCCGTGAGCGAAACCCGGGCCGTACGCCCACGTCCACAAGGGTGTCCGCTCACAGCGAACACACCCCGCGGCCGGCCACTCCATCCCTGCAATCAACACCCCACCCAAACTCTCCACCCATCCCTCAACCACCCCCCACCCGATATCCAGCCCACGCATCTCCCCACACAACGGACCCCCGCACCGTCCAGATAGGACACCCCCTCTCACAGCGCGCAATGAACACCACAGGCGGACTCGCTTGTGCCCGGTCGCCGACACAGCGGACAGGTACGCACTGGGCACCAGCGGCGAGCCGGTGAGGCTGCCGACCTGGCGTGGCGAGCGACTTGGATGCAGTCGCACCCGGGGTGGGGGCAGGGGAGGCCGTCCGGCTTGCGCCCGGGCGGCGGGCCGACCTCTGTCCGCCCGCCGGCACAGCGGATAGGTACGCACGGAGCCGCCGGCGGCGGGCGGGGTGAAATGCCGACCGAATTACGACGGAGGCGCCTTGAGCGCGGGCGCGCCAGGGCGGCGGACGGAAGGCTGGCCGACTCCTATCCGCCACCCGGCATGCCGGACGGGTACGCACAGCCGGTCGTGGCGCGCGAGGACGCCCGACCCTGGACGGAGGCGACCTGACAGTGGCTGTGGCGCGCATGGGCAGCGGAGGGGCTGGCCGGACTTGCGCCGTGGTCGCCGCAACGGTGGATGGGTGCGCACGCGGTCGCCAGCGGCGGGCACTAGGGGTCATGTGGGCGGGCGAACTGAGCGAGGACGGCCGGCGTAGGTGGCTGCGGCACCGGTGCGGGCGGTGCCGCGCGGGCGAGGAGGGAGGCCGGCCTGGGGGGATGAGGGCGGGCGGTGCGGGCGTCGGTGGCTCGATGTGGGTGGGCCCGCGGCGAGTGGTTAGGGAGGCCGGCCTGGGGCGGGACTAGGGCGGGCGGTGCGGGTGGCGTGGGTCTGTTGTGGGTGGCCCGGTGCGGGTGGGGGTGGGCTTGGCGTGGGTGGTGGGCGGGGCGGTGGTGGAGGGGTGGGGGCGATGGGTGGTGGATAAGTGTGGGGGCTGGGGGTGGGGTGGGGGTGGCGGGAGAGGGATTGGGTGGTATTGGGAATTGGGGTGGGGTGGGGAAAGCGGTGGTGGTTGGCGTGGAGGGATAAGGGGTGGAAAGGTCCGGAAAGTGCTGCTGGCGGCTCCCGATGGTCCGGGAAGCCGCCAGCGTGGGGCACTATCAGAGCTCTGACGCCGTCAGACGCTCTCGTTGTACTGCTCGACGATGCTGGCCGGGATACGACCGCGGTCGCTGACCTTGAGGCCCTTCTTCTTCGCCCACGAGCGAATAGCAGCGGCCTGCTCCCGGTCCATCGCGGCTCGCCCACCGCCGGCCGAGCGCGGGCGACCGGCACGACGGCCACCACCGCTCGAGCCGACGCGCCGCGCCGCACCGACATAGTTGGAAAGAGTGTCGCGGAGCTTCTTTGCGTTGCCTTCCGACAGGTCGATCTCATACGAGGCGCCGTCGAGGCCGAAGCTCACCGTCTCGCTCGCTTCGCCGCCGTCGAGGTCGTCGAGGAGCAACACCTGAACCTTCTGTGCCACGTGGTGTCCCTTCTGGGTAAAGTTCCTGCACGCTACCGGGGCTGTAGCGCTATCTGCATACTAGACTGAACTCGCGAGAAAATGTAATTCCCCGATTAAACTCGCCGAGGGCAGTGTTCCCGGAGTGTTGTCCGGAGTCGCCGGGCAGGCGACGACGGACTGTGTCGTGCCCGACTTGACCTAAAGTGGCGTCCTACTCCGGACGAACTAGCGGGAACAGGATCGTCTCGCGGATACCGAGCCCGGTGAGCGCCATCAGCAGCCGGTCGATTCCCATCCCCATTCCGCCCATCGGGGGGGCACCGTACTCCAGCGCCCGCAGAAAATCCTCGTCCAGCTGCATCGCCTCATGGTCACCCTTCGCAGCCAGTAGCGACTGCTGCACGAGGCGTTGCCGTTGGATAACTGGATCGACCAGCTCCGAGTACGCCGTGCCCAGCTCGAACCCGTTGACGTACAAATCCCACTTCTCGGTCAGGCCGGTCACGCTTCGATGCTGCCTGGTCAGCGGCGCGGTCTCCTCCGGATAGTCCCGTACGAACGTGGGCGCGATCAGTGTGGGCACGACCAGGGCCTCGAAAATCTCCTCGACCAGCTTGCCGTCGCTCCAATTCGGATCAACCCCGATGCCGTGCTTGTCGGCCAGGGCAACGAGCTGATCCCGACCGGTACCCCGTGTGACCTCGGTCCCGACCGCCGCCGAAACCGACCCGTACAACGTGATCTCGCGCCACTCGCCGCCCAGCTCGTGCTCGCTGCCGTCGGCGTGCCGCACGAGTGTGGTGCCAAACACCGCGGTCGCCGCCTCCTGGACGAGCTCCCTGGTCAGCACCGCCATCGAGTTGTAGTCCTCGTACGACGCGTACAGCTCCAGCATCGCGAACTCGGGCGAGTGCGAGGAGTCGGCACCCTCGTTCCGGAAGTTCCGGTTGATTTCGAAGACCCGGTCGATCCCGCCGACTACGCAACGCTTCAGAAACAGCTCGGGGGCGATCCTTAGGTACAGGTCGAGGTCGTACGCGTTGATGTGGGTACGGAACGGCCGGGCGGTCGCACCACCGTGTAGCACCTGGAGCATCGGCGTCTCGACTTCGATGTACTCCCGGCGGTGCAGTGAATCGCGCAACGAGCGTACCGTCGCGGCCCGGATCTCGACCGTACGGCGCGCCTCTGGCCGCGTGATCAGGTCCACATACCGCTGCCGAACACGGGTTTCCTCACTCGTCGGCTTGTGTGCGACCGGCAGCGGGCGCAGCGCCTTCGCGGTCAGTTGCCACCGGTCGACGAGTACCGAAAGCTCGCCGCGGCGCGAGGTGATGACCTCACCCTCCGCGAATACATGGTCGCCCAGATCGATGTCCGACTTCCACACGGCCAGCGACTCCGTACCCACGCTGGCTACGCTGAGCATCAGCTGGAGTTCGGCCCGCCCTTCCCGGAGAACCGCGAAGCATAGTTTTCCGGTGTTCCGGATGAAGATGACACGACCGGTCACACCCACCCTGATCCCCGTCTGGGTATCGGGGGGCAGGTCGGCATGCGCGGCTCGGATCTCGGCAAGGGAGTGGGTACGGGGCACCGCCACCGGATACGGTTGGTTACCGGCGGCGATCAACCTGTCGTACTTCTCCCGACGTACCCGCAGCTGTTCTGGCAGGTCGTCGGTTGTCTGCGGCTCGGACACGAATTGCAAGGTACCGGACCCGGGTACGGCGCCTCGCCCGGCATTTAGGGTCGGGGCATGTCAACCACGCCGCCAGGCATGCCGGATGAGGACAAGCAGCGGCATGGCAGGTCCTTCGACGACGCGGTGCAACTGTACGAACGCGCCCGGCCGACCTATCCCGCGGACGCGGTCGCCTGGCTGGTGCCGCCCACCGCGCACGAGGTGCTGGACCTCGCCGCGGGCACCGGCAAGCTGACCCGGGTGCTGCTCGCGGCCGGGCACACCGTGACCGCGGTCGAGCCGCTGGACGGCATGCGGACCGAGCTGTCCCGGCAGCTGCCGCGGGTACGCGCGCTCGCCGGGACCGCCGAGCGGATCCCGGTCCCGGACGCCAGCCAGGACGCGGTGCTGGTCGGGCAGGCGTGGCACTGGTTCGACGAGTCCGCGGCCGTACCCGAGGTGACCAGGGTGCTGCGCCCGGGCGGCGCGCTCGGGCTGGTGTGGAACGACATGGACAGCGCCGCGCCCTGGGTGGAACGGCTGCGCGAGGTGACCGGCGAGGCCGCCGCGGCCACCCGGTACGGCGTCGACGCCGGGTACGGGACCGTGCCGTGGGTGGCGCACATGCGCGAGCGGACCGGCGAGCCCGACACGTGGCGGCCGCCGCTCGGGCCCGAGTTCGGCGAGCCCGAGTGGGCCACGTTCCGGCACGTGCACAGCCAGGACCTGGACACCCTGCTGGCCGGCCTCAGCTCGCGCAGCTACATGATCCTGCTGCCCGAAGCGGAGCGGGAGGCCATCCTCGGCCGGGTCGCCGAGATGCTCCGTACGCACCCGGACACCGCCGGCCGGGACACGTACGAGCTGCCGTACGTCACCCGCTGCATGCGGGCCCTGAAGCACCCCTAAGTAATACAGCCTCCTGGAGCAGTATCAATCTAGCTGATATGACTCAGAGTCATTACTCAGCGCGACCGGCGGGGCCGCGTGTGGGAGCCGGGGCCGCGTCGGGAAGACTCTGGACCATGCGGAGCGAGGTGTTCTGGGCCGAGTCGGACGAGGCAGCCAAGCGGTACCTGGCCGGGGGTGCCGCCGCGGCCGGCGCACCGGACGTGCTGGAGACCGAAGAGCTGACCTCCCTGGAGCTGGACCTGTTGCAGAGCGTGCTGACCGACCGGCACGTCAAGGAGGTCCTCCAGCAGCCCGGCGGCGGGGTCATCGCGTACGGCGGCGATCAGGGGCCGTGGGTGGAGGACATCCGGCCGGCGCTCACCACCGCGCTGGCGGCGCTGCCGGCCGACCAGCTCGGCGCGGTCGCCACGGCGTGGGGCGGGCACGAGGAGCTGGCCGAGGCCGACCCGGCGGACATCCAGGCGCTGCTGGAGGAGCTGGTCTCGCTGGCCGGCACCGCCCGCGAGCAGGGCGCCGAGCTGTACCTGTGGAACGCCATGGATTAGGTGATGAGCTGGGCCACGGTGTAGATGAGCAGGCCGGCGAGGCCGCCGACGACGGTGCCGTTGACGCGGATCCACTGGAGGTCGCGGCCCACCTGGAGTTCGATCTTGCGGCTGGTCTGCTCGGTGTCCCAGGAGCGGACCGTGCCGGTGACCAGGTCCGCCAGCTCCCCGCGGTACTGCTCGACCAGGTAGCCGACCAACCGCTCCAGCCAGCCCTCGACCTTGGCCTGCAGCGACGGGTCGGTGCACAGCTTGTCGCCGAAGCTGACGATGCCCGCCTCCAGCCGCCGGCGCAGCTCCGACTCCGGGTCGGTGGCGGCCTCGGTGATCGACTTCTTGATCTCGGTCCCGAGCTTGGCCGTCCACTCGCGCACCGCCGGGTGGACCAGCAGGTCCTCCTTCATCGCCTCGGCCCTGGCGGCCAGCTCGGGATCGGTACGCAACCGGTCGGCCAGCTCGCGCAGCCGCTGGTCGTACTGCACCCGCAGCTCGTGCCGCGGGTCGCTGACCAGCTCGTCCAGGAACTTCTGGAGCACCGCCAGGCCCTTGTCGAAGACCTTGTCGTCCACCGACTCCGGCACCCACCAGGGCGATTCGCGGCCCAGCCGCTCCCGCAGCGAGGTGCGGTTGTCCTCCAGGAACCGGGCCAGCCCGCGCAGCACGGTCTCCAGCAGCACCTGGTGGTGCCCGCCGTCCACCGCCAGCTCGACCCCGTGGGCGGCGATCGGCGCGGCCGGCGTGTCGGCCACCCGGCGGCGGACGATCTGCTCGACCGCGGCGTGGATGTCCTCATCGCGCAGCACCTCGCCGAGCGCGGCCAGCCCGTCCCCGGCGTTCTCGCCGAGCCGCGCCGCGTTCTCCGGCCGGGCCAGCCAGCCGCCGATGCGCTCGGCCACGCCGAGGCTGTGCAGCTTGGCGACGATGACCTGTCTGGCCAGGAAGTTCTGCTGAACGAACGAGCCGAGGCCGGCGCCCAGTTCGTCCTTCTTCTCCGGGATGATCGCGGTGTGCGGGATCGGCAGCCCGAGCGGGTGCCGGAACAGCGCGGTCACCGCGAACCAGTCGGCCAGCGCGCCCACCATGGACGCCTCGGCCGTGGCCCGTACGTACCCCACCCACGACGGTGGATCGGCCGGCAGCAGGGTCGCCAGGTAGATCAGGGCAGCACCGAGCAGCAGCCCGGTGGCCAGCAGCTTCGCCTTGCGCAAGCGCCGCCGGCGCACCTCATCGGCTGCGGTCAGCTCCGCGCTCAGCGCCAACTCTCATCCCGTGATGTTCTTCTCGTACACCAACCGCAGGCCGATCAGGGTCAGGTTCGGCTCGTGGTACTGGATCGTCTCGCACTCGCTCATCACCATGCCGGCCAGCCCGCCGGTGGCGACCACCGTCGCGTTCCCGCCCAGCTCTGCCAGGATACGGCGGACCAGCCCGTCGATCTGGCCGGCGAAGCCGTACAGGATGCCGGACTGCAACGCCTCCATGGTCGACTTGCCGATCACCGACCGCGGCCGGGCCAGCTCGATCTTGAACAGCCGGGCACCGCGGGCGGCCAGCGCGTCGATGGAGATCTCGATCCCGGGTGCGAGCGCGCCGCCCAGGAACTCGCCCCGCTCGCTGACGATGTCGAAGTTGGTGGACGTACCGAAGTCGACCACGACGCAGGCGCCGCCGTAGAGGTGGTGCGCGGCCAGCGAGTTCGCGATCCGGTCCGGGCCCACCTCCTTGGGGTTGTCGTAGAGCAGCGGCACCCCGGTGCGTACGCCCGGCTCCACGATCACCGTCGGGATGTCGGCGTAGTAGCGGGCCAGCATCTGGCGCAGCTCGCGCAGTACGGCCGGGACGGTGGAGCAGGCCGAGATGCCGCTGATCTGCTGGCCGTGCAGCAGGCCGCGGAACTGGAGCGCCAACTCGTCCGCGGTGGACCGCGCGTCGGACTTGATCCGCCAGGACTCCACCAGCCGGTCCCGGGCGAACACGCCGAGCACGGTGTTGGTGTTGCCGACGTCGATGGTGAGCAGCATCAGCGGGCCTTCAGGTCCAGGGCGATGTCGAGGACGGGTGCGGAGTGGGTCAGCGCGCCGACCGAGAGGTAGTCGACGCCGGTGCCGGCGACCTCGGCGGCCCGGTCCAGGCTGAGGTTCCCGCTGGCCTCCAGGCGTACGGCGGGGTTGAGGGTACGGGCGATGCGTACGGACTCGGCGAGGTCGGCGGTGCTCATGTTGTCGAGCAGGACCAGGTCGGCGCCGGCCTTGACGACCTCGGCGACCTGGCCGGGCGCGGCGCACTCGACCTCGACGGCCAGCCCCGGGTACGCCGCGCGGACGGCCTCGAAGGCGGGTACGACTCCCCCGGCGGCGAGGATGTGGTTGTCCTTCACCAGGGCCTGGTCGGACAGCGACATCCGGTGGTTGGCGCCGCCGCCGCAGCGCACCGCGTACTTCTCCAGCGCGCGCAGGCCCGGCGTGGTCTTGCGGGTGTCGCGGACGGTGGCGGAGGTGCCGGCCAGCGCGTCCGCCCAGCGCCTGGTCGCGGTGGCCACACCGCTGGCGTGGCAGAGCAGGTTGAGCGCGCTGCGCTCGGCGGTGAGCAGCGCGCGCGCCGGGCCGGCCACCGTGGCGAGCACGTCGCCGCGGCGTACCCGCTGACCGTCCGCGGCCAGCGCGGTGAGCTCGATCCGCCCGTCCCCGGCCAGGTCGAAGACGGCGGCGGCGACGGGCAGCCCGGCCAGTACGCCGTCGGCGCGGGCGATCAGCTCGCCGGTATCGGTCGCGCCGGCCGCGATCGTGGCCAGGCTGGTCACGTCCGCGCCACCGGCCAGGTCCTCGGCCAGCGTGCTGGCCACCAGCGCCTCGACGTACGCCGGGTCCAGGCCGGTGGTGCCGATCAGGTCCACAGTGGACTGACGCATCAGATCGCCTCGTAGCGGTGGGAGAGCTCGCCGCCCGGCGCCAGCGTGGTGAGCAGGTGGCCGCGCCAGTGCGCGTCGTCGCGGTCCGGGAAGTCCTCGCGCCAGTGGCAGCCGCGGGTCTCGGTACGCCGCGCGGCGGTGGCCGCCAGCACCGAGGCGACCGCGTGCAGGTTGGTCGCCTCCCACGCGTCCGGCTCCGGCTTGCCCTGCACGCGCGCACCGAGGCTGTCCACAGTGGACAACGTACCGGCCAGGCTGGCAGCGCTGCGCAGCACGCCGGCGCCGAGCGACATCGCGTCCTGCAGCGGGGTGCGGATGCTCGGGTCGAGCAGCGCCGCGGGCGCCGCCGACGGCACCGGATCCCGCTGCGGCGGAAGGGTCCTGGCCAGATCGGCACCGATCCGGCCGGCATACACCAGGCCCTCCAGCAGGGAGTTGCTGGCCAGCCGGTTCGCGCCGTGCACGCCGGTGCAGGCGACCTCGCCGCAGGCGTACAGGCCGGGGATGGAGGTACGGCCGTCCAGGTTCGTACGCACGCCGCCGCTGGCGTAGTGCGCGGCCGGCGCCACCGGGATCAGGTCGGTGACGGGGTCGACGCCGAACTCCCGGCAGCGCGCCACGATGGACGGGAAGCGGTGCAGCAGCATGGCCTCGCCCAGCCCGCGGGCGTCCAGCCACGCGTGCCGGACGCCCTGCTCGCGCATGACCCGCATGGTCGCCTTGGCCACCACGTCCCGGGGCGCCAGCTCGGCCAGCTCGTGCACCGCGGGCATGAAGCGCTCGCCGTGCGCGTCCAGCAGCAGCGCGCCCTCGCCGCGCATCGCCTCGGTGATCAGCGGTTGCTGGCCACGGCTGCCACCGTCCACATAGAACACCGTGGGGTGGAACTGCACGAACTCCACATCGGACAGTTCGGCACCGGCGCGCAGCGCGAGCGCCACACCGTCCCCTGTGGACACCGCGGGATTCGTTGTGGCGCTGAAGATCTGGCCCATCCCGCCGGTGGCGAGCACGACGGCGCGGGCCAGCACGGCACCGACGCCGTCGGGGGTGCCCTCGCCGAGCACGTGCAGCGTCAGCCCGGCGGCGGCACCGTCGGGGGCGCGGAGCAGGTCCAGCACCAGGGCGTGTTCGAGCACGGTGATGCCGGCGTCGCGCGCGACCGCGGTCTCCAGCGCGCGCTGCACCTCGGCGCCGGTCGCGTCGCCGCCCGCGTGCACGATGCGGTTGTGCCGGTGGCCGCCCTCGCGGGTCAGCGCCAGCTCGCCGTCGGCACCGGAGTCGAAGCGGGCACCGAGTGCCATCAGCTCGCGCAGGCGTACCGGTCCCTCGGTGACCAGCACCCGGACCGCCGCCTCGTCGCAGATCCCGACACCGGCGACCAGGGTGTCGTGCAGGTGCCCCTCGGGGCTGTCCGCCGGGTCCAGCGCCGCCGCGATGCCGCCCTGCGCCCAGCGGGTGGAGCCGTCCCCGACGTTGACCTTGGTGACCACGCTGACCCGGTGACCGGCCGCCCGGGCGTGCAGCGCCGCCGACAGCCCGGCGATCCCGGAGCCGACCACGACCACGTCGGTCTCCAGCGTCCAGCCGGGATCCGGCGCGGCGAGCCGCCCGGCGAGCGGCCTCACGCCGCGCCGCGGGACAGGTCGCCGCGCACGGTGCCGCTGCCGGGCACCGGAGCCGCGGCGTCGGCGCCGACCTCGACGATCCGGTTGCGCGCGTCCACGTGCACCACGGTCGGCTCGTACCCGGCCGCGGTCTCGGTGTCCAGCAGCGCGTACGAGATGAGGATGACCAGGTCGCCGGGGTGGACCAGGTGGGCCGCCGCGCCGTTGATGCCGATCACCCCGCTGCCGCGCTGCCCGGGGATCACGTACGTCTCCAGCCGGGCGCCGTTGGTGATATCCACGATGGCGACCTGCTCGCCGGGCAGCAGGTCGGCCGCGTCCAGCAGGTCCTCGTCGACCGTTACCGATCCCACGTAGTGCAGGTCGGCCTGGGTCACCGTGGCCCGGTGGATCTTGGACTTCAGCATGGTACGGAGCATCGTCACTCCTCCCCCACCGCGATGGGGACATTGTCGATCAGCCGGGTCGAGCCGACCCTGGCCGCCACCAGCAGCCGCGCCGCTCCCCGCTCCGGCACCGGGCCGAGGTCGGGGTCGGTCAGCTCCAGGTAGTCAACGTCCACTTCGGACAGTTGTTCGCGCGCGGCGGCGAGGACGGCGTCCGCGCCCCGATACCCTTGCGCCGCACCGGCAAACAGTGCGCGAGACAGCTCCTGCGCACGCTTACGGTCCACTGTGGACAAGTATTGGTTGCGGCTGGACAGGGCCAAGCCGTCCTGCTCGCGTACGGTCGGGCAGGGCACGATGTCGGTGCCGAAGTCCAGGTCGCGCGCCATCGCGGTGATGAGGACCAGCTGCTGGTAGTCCTTCTCGCCGAAGTACGCCGCGGCCGGGCGTACGGCGTGGAAGAGCTTGGCCACCACGGTCAGCACCCCGGCGAAGTGGCCCGGGCGGGACCGGCCCTCCAGGACCGTCCCGAGTGGACCGGGGTCGACCAGCACCCGCGGCGTGCCGTTCGGGTACATCGTGTCGACGTCGGGGTTGTACACCGCGGCGACGCCCTCGGCCTCGCACAGCGCGAGGTCGGCCTCCAGGCTGCGCGGGTAGCGGTCCAGGTCCTCGTGCGGGCCGAACTGGAGCGGGTTGACGAAGATGCTCACCACCAGCGGGCGGTCGCGGCGCCTGGCCCACTTCATCAGCTCGCGGTGGCCGCGGTGCAGGGCGCCCATGGTGGGTACCAGCGCGGGCCGGGCCTCCGGGCCGTACTCCGCGCGCAGGGCGGCGGCGAAGTCGGCCGGGGTGTGCGCGACGATCACGGCGCCGCCTCCCTCGATGCGAGCACGTCCAGTAGCGCCTCGGCGCGCTGCGGATCCAGCCGGCCGGAGGCCAGCGCCCGGTCGGCGGTGCGGCGGGCCATGGCCACGTACGCCGGCACCGCGTCCGGTGCGTGCGCGGTCAGGGTGGCCAGGTGCCCGGCCACAGTACCGGCATCGCCGCGGGAGACCGGGCCGGTGAGCGCCGCGTCACCGAGCCGCAGCGCGTTGTCCAGCGCCGCCTCCAGCAGCGGGGCCAGCACCCGGGTCGGGTTGTCCACCCCGGCGCCGCGCAGCAGGTCGACCGACTCGTTCACCAGCGTCACCAGGTGGTTGGCGCCGGTGACCAGCGCCGCGTGGTAGAGCGGGCGGGCCTCCTCCGGCACCCACACCGGCTCGCCGCCCATCTCCAGCACCAGCGCCTCGGCCACCGGGCGTAGCGGCTCGGGCGCGGTGGCGCCGAAGCTGGTCCCGTCCAGCCGGTCCAGGTCCTCGGGGCGGCCGGTGAAGGTCATCACCGGGTGCAGCGCGAGGGGCAGCACCCCCCGCCGCGTCGCCGGCTCCAGGACGGCCAGCCCGTGGCCGCCGGAGGTGTGGCAGGCGATCTGGCCGGCCCGCCAGCCGCTGGTGGTCGCCAGCCCGGCGACCAGGTCGGCGAGCGCGTCGTCGGGGACGGCCAGCAGCACCATGTCGGCCGCGGCGACGACCTCGGGGACGGGCAGCAACGGTACGTCCGGGAGCAGCCGGGCGGCGCGCTGTTCGGAGGCCCGGGACAGCCCGGAAGCGGCGACGACGGTGTGGCCGGCAAGCGCCAGCGCGGCCCCCAGGACGGCACCGACCCGGCCGGTGCCGACAACCCCGACCGCCAGCCGGGCATCCCGCGCGGTGCCGTCTCGGCGCGGTGCGCTCATCGCAGGTGTTCCAGTCCTCGTAGGTACCGGACGCCGCCAGGGTACTTGTGACCAGTGGGTGTCCGCGCTGTCACGTTGACCACACTGCGTAGTGGACGATGGCCATGGACGGGTGATCCTCCGGAGGTGCGGGTGCTGCTGGGTTGGGGCGCGGCCATGACTGAGGCGTTGTACGGCACGGGCGGGTTCTATCGCAGGGAGACTCCGAGCTCCCATTTCCGTACCTCTGTACACGCCTCACCGTTGTACGCCGCCGCGCTGGCCGGGTTGGCGGCGCGGGTGGACGCCGCGCTCGGGCACCCGGACCGGTTCGATCTGGTGGACGTGGGCGCCGGTCGCGGCGAGTTGCTGGCCGGCGTGGCGGCGGCCGTACCCGCCGGGTTGCGGGACCGGTTGCGCCCGGTCGGGGTGGAGGTGGCGCAACGGCCCGCGGACCTGCCCGCGGGCACCGGCTGGCAGGCAACGGTGCCGCCACTGACCGGCCTGCTGCTGGCGAACGAGTGGCTGGACAACGTACCGGTCGACGTGGTGGAACTGACCGCGGACGGGCCGCGGCAGGTGCTGGTCGACAGCACCGGCACCGAGTCGCTGGGCCCACCGCCGGACCGGGCCGCCCTGGACTGGCTGGCCGCCTGGTGGCCGCTCACCGAGCCGGACGCGCGGGCCGAGGTGGGGTTGGCGCGGGATGCTGCCTGGGCCGCGGCTGTGGGGCAGGTGCGGCGGGGGGTGGCGGTGGCCATGGACTACAGCCACGACCGGGTGGCGCGGGCGGCGGGCGCGGTGGGCGGCGGCACGCTGAGCGCGTACCGGGACGGCCGGTCCGTACGCCCGGTGCCGGACGGTACGTGCGACCTGACCGCGCACGTGGCCCTGGACGCCTGCGCCGCCACGGCCGCGCACCTGGCCGACGGCACGCTGCTGACCGACCAGCGGACCGCGCTGCGCGCGCTGGGCGTGCACGGTCGGCGGCCGGACCGGGCGCTGGCCGCTGCCGACCCGGCCAGCTACCTCGCGGCGCTGGTCAGCGCGGGTGCGGCGGCCGAGCTGACCGATCCGGCGGGCCTCGGCGGCTTCGGCTGGCTGCTCCAGTCGGTCGGCGTACCGCTTCCCCTCTGTTGATCCGGCCGGGCGATGGCCTAGGTTGAGCCTTCGTGCGTGAGCTCCAGGCAAGGATCGCTCAGACCGCAGACCGGCTCGGGCTGCATGCGACCGCCCCCACACTGACACTCGGGCTGCTGACCGACATCGGCCGGCTCGCCAACGAGGCGCTGGCCGGTACGTCGTTCGGCCGGCGGCCATTCCGGCCCACCGACGCGTGGGCGCAACGGCTGGCCGACGTGGCCTTCACGATCATCAACCTGGCCGACCAGACCGGCATCGACCTGGAGCAGGCGCTGTATGCCGCGCTTGCCCGGTATGAGCAGAACATGCCGTCGGCCCCGGTGGATGATCTGCCTTTCTAACCGAATGTGATCGACTGTCGGATTCGGCTAACCCGTACGGCCGGCACCCAGGTGGCCGCGCGTGGTCGGTTAAAGGCCCCTGAAGTTGGGGTCAAACCGGGTCAGTGACCCTCCCACTCACCCGAGAGATGTAGGCATACTCGGCCGACGGATCGGTGCGAAGATTATTCGGGAGGGACTCATCAGACGCCGGGGGCTGTCCAGGTACCGGCCGTGCGCGGGGGGCGTGCGCGGTAGACGGAAGGCTCGCTCCATTGCGTGATGCTCAGGCAAGCGTCCATATCGTGGCCGCCACCGCAGGCTTCATCTCCCTGTTGCTGCTGTGGTTGGCGGCCTGCTGGGGTGTCATCCTGCGCAGCGGGTGGGCCTCGACCCGCATGCGCCACGCCACCGCATACGGCACCCACCAGACCTGCGCGCTGCTCGGGCTGACCCTCGGTGGCGTGCACGCGCTGACCCAGCTGGCCGTCCCGCACGGGCCGATCGGCGTGGTGGACGAGTTCATCCCGTTCCTGGCCGTCAAGCACCCGCTCGGCGTCGGCCTCGGCGTGGTCGCGCTGGAGCTGATGCTGGCCTTCGCCCTGTCCGTCCTGATGCAGAAGAAGCTCGGCTTCCACCGCTGGCGCCGGCTGCACACCCTCGCCTACCTCGCGTACGCCGCGCTGGCCGCGCACGTGATCCTGGCCGGCTCGGAGATGAAGTCGACGTGGTCGCGCGCGCTGGTCGGCGCCACCGCCGTCATCCTCGTGCTGCTGTGGATCGCCGGCACCGGCATCGTGGTCCGCACCCGGCACCGGGTCTCGGAACGGATGTCCGGCAAGGCCCGCGACCGGTTGCACACCGTCAACGTCGATCCGACCCGGTGCGTACGGTTCGGGTTCTGCGAGCACGAAGCGCCGGAGGTGTTCCACCTGCGCGCCGACGGGGTACTCACCTACCGGCCGACGGTCGCGCCCGGTGGGGTGGAGCGGGTCATCAAGGCGGTCAGCGCGTGCCCGGCGCGGGCGATCGTGCTCGGCCGGCAGGCGACCGCCGTGGTGGTGCCGCGGCCGGGCACCGAGCCGACGCTGCCCGCCGGTCAGGTGCCGGGTGGGCCGCCGGTGGGGCCGGCGCCGGGCTCGGGCGGGCCGCTGGCCGGACCGCCGGCCGGGCAGCCGTACCAGCCGATGCCCCCCGGACCGGTGGGGCCGCCCGGGCTGCCGCAGAGCGGGTACGGCGGCCGGTCACGCCGGGTGGCCGGGCAACCCAGCCGGTTGAGCCAGACGCCGGATCCGTGGCAGCAAGGTAGGGATCGATGACCAGCCAGCCGCCGTACCACCGGCTCTACTCCGAGGTGGAGGAGTACACCGGGCAGCACCGCGCGCCCGAGCCGTACCAGGAGCGGTCGTACGTCGAGCCGGCCCAGCCTGCCGAGCCGTACCAGTCGCGGTACGCCACCCCGCCGCCGCGGCCTGCCACCGCCGCGCCGCGCACGCCGGCCCCGGCGCCGGCCTGGCCCGGGTCCGCGCCGCTGACGTACCAGCCCGAGCCGTACCAGCCCGAGCCCTATTACCCGGAACCGCAGCCCTACCGGCCGGCGCAGGAGTACAGCACCGATCCGTACGGGACGCGGTACCGGGCGGCGGAATGGCGGGCGCCCGTCGAGTACGTGCCGGTGCAGCAGGCGCCGGTGCGGCCGGTCGTGGCCGAGCGGGTGGTCCGGCCGGTGACCCGGGTGCCCGGGCCGATGGGCGGCGGCGAGTACGTCCGGCCGGTGCCGAACCCGGGGTACGCCGAGCCGATGAGCGGCGGCGAGCTGGTCGGGCCGGTGCAGTACCAGGGGTACGACCACCCGCCGGCGCTGCCCGTGCCCGTGCCGGCCGCGCAGCCGGTGCCGGTGCAGGTGGAGTACCCGGTGCCGATGGACCCGCCGGTGCACACCCGGCGCAGCGGCCCGCCGCCGCAGTGGTCACCGAACGCGAGCACCGGCCGGATCCTGATCGTCGGCAGCGGACCCGCCGGCCTGGCCGCGGCGGAGGAGGCGCGGCGGCTCGGGTTCGCCGGCCGGATCACCATCATGGGCGACGAGCCGACCGGCCCGTACGACCGCCCGGCCTGCTCCAAGGGCCTGCTGAACGGCCACCAGACCCCGCGCGACGCGCTGCTGGCCGTACCGGTCGGGCTCGACCTCGACTGGCAGCTGGGCCGCAAGGCCGTCCACCTGGACCCGCGCGGCCGCCGCGTCACCGCGCACACCGGCGAGAGCTATGACTACGACGGGCTGGTCATCGCCACCGGCGCGCGCCCGGCGGTGCCGAAGGGCTGGCCGGCCGGCGCGCCCGGGCTGCACGTCCTGCACACCCTGCACGACTCGTGGTCGCTGCGCCGCGACCTGCGCGAGGCCCGCCGGGTGGCCATCGTCGGCGGCGGGTTGACCGGCTGCGAGGTGGCCTGCGCGGTACGCGGCATGGCCCGCCAGGCGATCATCATCGACCCGCGGAACTGCCTGATGAACCGGGCGATCGGCGAGGCTGCCGGCCTGCTGGTCACCGAGGAGCACCGGGCCGCCGGCATCGAGCTGCGGCTGGGTCGCCGGGTCAAGTCGGTACGCCGCGGCACCGAGTGGGAGCTGTTGCTGGACGACGGTACGTTCGTGCACGCCGACGTCGTGGTGGTGGCCAACGGCGGCCGGCCGGACGTGGACTGGCTGGCCGGCACCGGCATCGACACCTCCAACGGCGTCCTGTGCGATGCGAGCCTGCGGGTCGAGGGCGTGGCGGGCGTGGTCGCCGCCGGGGTCATCGCCCGCTGGCCGAACCTGTGGACCGGCGGCCCGCCGGACCGGGTCGGGCAGTGGATCGCCGCGCTGGAGCAGGGCCGCGGCGCCATGCGTACGCTCCTGGCCGGGCGGCGCGCGATGCCGGCCGTGACGCTCATCCCCCGCTTCTGGTCGCACCAGAACGACCTGCGCATCCAGGTCTGCGGCGCGCCGGACGCGGACGCCGACCTGCACATGGTCGGCAAGGGCTCGCGCCGGCCGGCGGCGCGGTCGGGGATGCTGGCCAGCTACTACAAGGGCGGCCACCTGATCGGGCTGGTCGCGGTCAACGCGGCACCGGCGTTCACCGCGGCGGCGCGCGGCATGCTGGCCGCCGAGTCCGCGGCCGAGTGGCACCCGGCCGGGCCGCCGGACCGTACGCTCAGCGGTGCCGTGGCGGTCGCCGAGATGGCCGGCTGAGCCGTTCGTGGCAGACTGCGCGGTGTGCGGGAGCTGACTGTCGGCGTCGGCGCGGCCGCCGCCGAGCTGGCCACCGCCGACCTGGTGCTGAACATCGGCCCGCAACACCCCTCGACCCACGGCGTGCTGCGGCTGCGGCTGACCCTGGACGGCGAGGTCGTCCGCACCGCCGAGCCCATCGTCGGGTACATGCACCGCGGCGCGGAGAAGCTGTTCGAGGTGCGCGACTACCGGCAGATCACCGTGCTGGCCAACCGGCACGACTGGCTGTCGGCCTTCTCCAGCGAGCTGGGCGTCGTACTGGCCGCGGAGGCCATGCTCGGCATGGAGGTGCCGCCGCGCGCGGTGTGGCTGCGCACCCTGATGGCCGAGCTGAACCGCGTCCTCAACCACCTGATGTTCCTCGGCAGCTACCCCGCGGAGCCGATCACCGCCGGCTCGTACGCCTTCCGCGAACGCGAGGCGATCCAGGCGGTGCTGGAGGAGGCGACCGGCGGCCGGATGCACTTCATGTTCAACCGGGTCGGCGGCATCCGCGAGGAGGTGCCGGACGGCTGGACCGGCCGGGCGCGCGAGACGATCTCCGCGGTACGGCAGCGGCTGCCGGAGTTGGCCCGGTTGATCGACGAGCATCCGGTCGGGCGTGGCATCGGGGTGCTGTCCGCGGCGGACGTCCAGCGGTACGGCGTGTCCGGTCCGCTCGCGCGCGCCAGCGGGGTCGACTTCGACCTGCGCCGGGACGAGCCGTACCTGGCGTACGGGTCGCTGGCCGACGTGGTGCGGGTGGTGACCGACGACGCGGGCGACGCGCAGGCGCGGTTCGCCCTGCTGGTACGGCAGATCGAGGTGTCGCTGGACCTGGCCGACGCCTGCCTGGACCGGCTGCCCGGCGGCGCGGTCAACCAGCGGCTGCCGAAGACGCTGAAACTGCCCGAGGGCGCGGCGTACGTCTGGACCGAGAACCCGCTCGGCCTGAACGGCTACTACCTGGTCTCCCGCGGCGACAAGACACCGTGGCGGCTGAAGCTGCGCTCGGCCTCGTACAACAACGTCCAGGCGCTGTCGGCGCTGCTGCCCGGCACGCTCCTGCCGGACCTGGTCACGATCCTCGGCTCGATGTTCTTCGTCGTCGGCGACATCGACAAGTAGCTCAGTCCAGCAGGGCCGCCGCCAGGTCGCGGCGGCGGGCGGCAGCGTCCACGAAGGCGGCCAGCCACTGGGCGCGCTTGTAGAAGCGGTGGATCGAGTGCTCCCACGTCATGCCGATGCCGCCGAGGACCTGGATCGCCGACTCGCACGCCTGTACGGCCGCGGGCGCGGCGAAGGCGGCAGCGGCGGCGCACGCCTGGTCGGCCTGCGGGTCGTCCTCCGCCACGCACCACACCGCCCACGCGGTCAGGCTGGTCGCGAGCTGGACCGCGCCATAGCTGTCCGCGATCCGGTGCGAAACCGCCTGGTACGTACCGATCGGGCGGTCGAACTGCTGCCGGGTCTTCGCGTGCTCGGCCGCGATGTCGAAGGCGCGGCGGGTGACGCCGACGGCTTCGGCGGCGGCCAGGGCGAGGGCGCGGCGGCGCAGGGCGGTGAGGTCGGCGGTCACGCCGGTGGACGGGGCTCCAGCGAACCGGACCGTTGCCAGCCGGCGCGTACTGTCCATTGTGGACAGTACGGTGACGATGGTGTCGGTCGCCTGTACGAGCCTCGGGCCGGCGTCGGTGAGGACCAGGAACGCCTCCGCCCAGGCGCCGTCCGGGACCAGCACCTTCTCGCCGGTGACCCGGCCGCCGGCGTCCACCGTGGTGGCATAGCTGTCCGCGAACAGGCCGCCGGGGGTGCCGGGCTCGGCGGCGGCCAGGCTGAGGCGCGTACGGCCGTCGTTCGCCGGCCAGGACAGCGCGACCGTGCTGAAGTACGGCGCCTGGAGCAGGGCGTACCCGGCCTCCTCCAGCAGGACGGCGTGCTCGATCGGGCTCAACTCGCCGTCCAGCCAGCCCAACTGCACCAGCGAATCCCAGATCGCCGGCTGCCAGCCCGGGTTGGAGTCGGCCAGCCCGGCCACGGCGGTGAGCGGCGCGCGCTGCGCCAGGAAGTCCCTGGCCGCCTCGCGAAGTGCCTGCTGCTCCTCGGAGAACGCGAAGTCCACGGGGTGTTTCCCTTCCGGATCAGCGGCTGCGGGGAAGCCCGACCACGCGCTCGGCAATGATGTTCCGCAACACCTCGGACGTACCGGCCTCGATGGTGTTGCCGCGGCTGCGCAGCCGGTGGTATTGCCAGTAGCCGTCCCAGACCGAGCCGCCGCCGTCCAGCTGGCCGGCCAGGCCCTCCATCTCCAGCGCCAGCGCGGTGACCCGCTGGTGCGCCTCGCTCCAGACCAGCTTGTTGACCGAACCCTCGGGGCCGGGGATGCCGGTCTTCACCAGGGTGGTCAGGCTGCGGTAGTTGGTGAAGCGGAGCGCCTGCAGCAGCGTCCACTCGCGCGCGATCGCGTCCCGGACGATGGGATCGTCGGCGGGGCGGCGGCCGTCGGGCATCGTCTGCCTGGACAGGCGTACCAGCAGGTCGATCTGCCGCTCCAAGGCGGCGACCAGCAGGAAGCCGAGGGTGCCGCGCTCGTGCAGCAGCGTGGTCATGGCGACCCGCCAGCCGTCGCCGGGCTTGCCCAGCATCGAGTCGATCGGCACGTGCACGTCGGTGAAGAAGATCTCGTTGAACTCCGGGTCGCCGGTGATCTGGGTCAGCGGGCGGACCTCGACGCCGGGTGAGTGCATGTCGACCAGCAGGAACGACAGGCCGGCGTGCTTGGCCGCGTCCGGGTCGGTACGGACCACGAGGATGCACCAGTCGGCCAGGTGCGCGAAGCTGCTCCACACCTTCTGGCCGTTGACCACCCAGTGGTCGCCCTCGGCCACCGCGGTCGTGCGCACCGAGCCGAGGTCGGACCCGGCGCCCGGCTCGGAGAAGCCCTGGCACCAGATCTCGTCGCAGGACAGCAGCGGCGGGAGGAGGCGGCGCTGCTGCTCCGGGCTGCCCCAGGCGATGATCGTCGGCCCGGCCATGTTCAGGCCGATGGTGCCGAGGTGGCCGCGGGCACCGCGCCTGGCTGTCTCCTCCAGGTAGATCGCCTGGTAGGTGTAGGGCAGGCCCCGGCCGCCGTACTCCTTCGGCCAGGTGATGCCGATGTAGCCGGCCTCGTAGAGCTCCTTGCTCCAGGCGCGCAGCGACTCCGGGTCACCACGGCCGCCGGTCGGCGTGTCCTCGGGATGGTGCTCGGTCAGCCAGTCCCGGAGCTCGGCGCGGAACGCTGCCTCTGCTGCGGTGTCGCGAAAGTCCACAGTGGACGCTCCTTCGTCGGGCGCACCCCGGCCGAACCTATCAGCGATCGCGCAGAACGCGGTTCATAACGTCGTTTACTTCACCCTCCTCCCGGTACCTTCTGCGGCGGCCGGTGCCTTCCTGCGGCTGTTCGGCGGTCTGCTCCGGGCGCGAATGGCGGCCCTGGTGCTGCTCCGCACCAGGGGTTTCCCGCGGCGGCTCCGGGGCGGCCGCGTGGTGGCCGGTCGGCGGGGTCGGGCGGTCCGGGGGCTGGAACGGCGGCGGTGGGGGCGGGAAACCGCCGGGCGGCGGGTAGCCGCTGGCGGACAGGTCCAGCGGCTCGAAGTCGCGGGCCGGGGCGGCGGTTGCCCACGGGTGCCCGCCGCCGGGCGCGGCACCGCGCAGGTACGACGGCGCGGCCGGGTCCATGCCCCGGTCGGGCTCCGGGCCGCGCGGGGGCTCGGCGTGCCGGGACGGCGGCGGTACGGGCGGCTGCGGGGCCGGCCCGCCGCGCGCGGCCGGATCGTGCCGCCCGGGGTCGGGCTGCGGGTAGGAGTCCGCGGACCGCTGAAGCTCGACCCCCGGCGGCGGGAACTGCCCCGGACGGCCCGGCTCGTACAGAGAGCCGCCAGCCGCGCGGTGGCCCGGGTCCTGCGGTTCGTACGGGGAGGCCGGGCGGCCCAACTCCTGCGGCAACGACCCCGGACGGCCCGGCTCCCGCGGCGCCGAGGGAGCCCCCTGCTGCGGCGGCGCATGGCGGCCACCCTCAGACTCGTACGGCGACCGCTGCGGCGGCGACTCGAAGGATCCGCCGCGACCCGGCTCCTGGCCCTGGAACGGCGGTGCCGCCCGACCCGGCTGCGGCGCCGGCTCGTAGGGCGACCGCTGCGGCGTTCCCGACTGCGGCGACTCGAACGATCCGCCGCGGCCCGGCTCATGGCCCTGGAACGGCGGTGCCGCCCGACCCGGCTGCGGCGCCGGCTCGTAGGGCGACCGCTGCGGCGTTCCCGGCTGCGGCGGCGCGTGGCGGCCAGCCTCGGGTTCGTATGGCGACCGCTGTGGCGACTCGAAGGATCCCCCGCGACCTGGTTCCTGGCCCTGGAACGGTGGCACCGCCCGACCCGGCTCGTAGGGCGAGCTTGGGCGGCTCGGCTCCTCGTGCGG
>Ga0081455_10002426_pt1 | contig 22239 bp, 20 predicted proteins | sample TabmetS3T2R1_FD_70207 | JGI IMG/M metagenome (GOLD analysis project Ga0081455, IMG submission 70207) | Tabebuia heterophylla rhizosphere microbial communities from the University of Puerto Rico - S3T2R1 | ecosystem: Host-associated > Plants > Roots > Rhizosphere ...
GTGGAGCTTGTCGATGTCGGCGGCCGACTTGAGGTCGAGCGAGACCGAGCGCTTGTTGCGGTTCTGGCTGTAGAAGTAGAGCGAGGTCACGCCGTCCGGTCCGAACGGAGGGCCCCAGATGCGCGCATCGTCGCCGCCGTCGGGCTTCTCGATCTTGATCACGTCGGCGCCCATGTCGGCCATCAGCACGCCGGCCAGCGGCCCCGCCAACGCCTGGCCCACCTCGATCACGCGAACGCCTTCAAGCGGTAGTGTCACGACAACCTCTTCCTTGGAATGGCTGATGCCTCAGCCCAAGCTACACCACTCTTGCGCCTTGTGTGCTACGCATCCGGCAAGGGAGGATCGCACAATGAACCGTCGTCATTTGATGGCCGCCGTGGTGGCCACTGTCGGCGCGTCAGCGGCGCGTGCCGAGGCCGTCAGCTGGGATGGGATCGCAGGCAGCGGCTATCGCCTTGAAATGCCGGCGGGCTACCGTCATGTCGTCCTGCCTCGACCGGATGGCGGAATAGTGCGCCAGTACACGGCCCTGGCCGCGGGCAAGTTCTTCGACTTTACCGTCACCGATCTGGTCGGCAACGAGGCGCACCTGCCCGCGTCGCCGGCCGAGCTGGCGCAGCGGCTGGAGCAGATGGAGGCCGGCATGCTGCGGTCCTGGCCCGGGGCCAGCGTGCTCGAGCACCAGACGCTGCAGCTGGGCGGCGCGCCGGGCCGCGCGATGACCTGCTCGATCGACCAGGGCCGTCATATCCTCTTTGTGCGGATGTACTTCGCGCGGGAGGCGATCTACATGCAGCTGGTGCGGGCGCCGGCGGCCGAACGGCAGGATCCCGCCGTCGCGCAGTTCCTGGATTCGCTCAGCCTCCAGTAGACGGGAGGAATGGACATGAAACTCGGTCTCTACATGGCCACGCAGTGGCGCCAAGGCGCCGACCTTGGGCCCGAGCTGAAGAACCTGATCGAGCAGGTGCGCGTGGCGCGTGCCAGCGGGCTCAGGTCGTTGATGGTCGGCCAGCACTTTCTGTCGAGTCCGCTGCAGATGTTCCAGGCCATGCCCTTGCTGGCGCGGCTCGCCGCCGAGGCCGAGGGCATGCAGCTGGGGCCGGGCCTTCTGCTCCTCCCGCTGCTCAATCCGGTGATCGTCGCCGAGGAATGCGCGACGCTCGACTGGCTGACCGACGGCAATGCCATTATTGGCCTCGGTCTCGGCTACCGGCCGGAAGAGTTCGATTCGATCGGTGTGCCGCTCAAGGAGCGCGTGCCGCGCTTCGTCGAGGGCGTCGAGGTCATCCGCAAGCTGTGGAGCGGCGACGTCGTCGAGCACAAGGGTCGCTTCCACACGCTCAACAAGGTGCAGGCAAGTCTCAAGCCCAAGCAGCCGGGCGGGCCGCCGATCTGGATGGCGGGCGACTCCGAAGCGCCGGTGAAGCGCGCCGCCAAGCTTGCCGATGCCTGGTTCCCGTCGCCCATGGTGAGCGAGGAGGGCGTGGCCAAGCTCAATGCGCTGTTCCGCGAAACCCGTGCCGCTGCGGGCCTGCCGCCGGCGAGCGACCATCCGGTCATCCGCGAATGTCATGTCGGCAGCGGCAAGGGCAAGGCGCTGGACGAGGTGCGCGAGCCGCTGTCCTTCAAGTACGAGGCCTATGCCAGCTGGGGCGAAGCGACGGGCTTCGTGCCCGCCGATCGCATCCGTTCCGACTTCGACAAGTTCGCCGCCGACCGCTTCGTCATCGGCACGCAGAACGAGGTCGTGGAGCAGATCGCCCACTATGGCGAGCGCACCGGCACCGACCATATGCTCCTGCGGGTGCAATGGCCGGGGCTCGGCCAAAAGACCGTGCTTCAGACACTGGAGCGCCTCGGTCGCGTCGTTGAGCAGCTCAAGAAATAGCGAAGGAGGAATCCCATGCCTGACCTGTTCGAGATCATGGAAACCTGCCGCGCCATGCGCCGCCTGAAGCCCGATCCGGTGCCCGACGAGCTGATCGCCAAGATCCTGCGCGCCGGCATCTATGCGCCCAACGGGGGCAACACTCAGAAGTGGCGGTTTCTCGTTATCAAGGACCCGGCGATCAAGAAGGCGGTGCAGGTCTGGTACAAGAAGGCCTTCGACGAGGTGATCGGCCCACGGTACCTCAACAGCGAGCCACCGCCGGGCGTCACAAAGGAGCGCTATGTGCGCCAGCACGCCGCCGTCTCCTATCTCACCGACCATTTCCACGAAGCGCCGGTCTGGATCGTCGCGTGCCTCGAGGACGGCCCGAGTCCCAACAGGGCAGCGGGCTCGTCGATCTATCCGGCCGTGCAGAACATGGTTCTCGCGATCCGTGCGCTCGGGCTGGGCACGACGCTCACGACACGCCATCTGCTCTACGAGAAGGAGGCCGAGGCCGCGCTCGGCTTGCCGCCGGGCGTCCATTCCTACGCCATCCTTCCGGTCGGCTATCCCATGGGCAAGTTCGGCCCCGTGGGCCGCGGCTCTTTGAGCGAGTTCGTCTACCAGGATCGCTGGGGCCAGCCCTACGCCGCCGCGGCCGCGAGTCCCTGATGCCGACTATTGGCGATTCACCGACACAAGCGGCAGGTCGAAGGTCGCGCTATCGCCTTTGATCTCGGCCGGCAGCGGCGAATAGGGCGCGCCGGCGCGTACGCCGGCGAGAGCACCACGGTCGAACTCGGGATAGCCGCTCGATTGTGCGACGCCGGCATCGAGCAGCCGGCCGTCGCGGGCAATGACGACGCGCACCACCGTCATGCCCTGCCGTGCCTTCACGTTCGCATTGTAGCTGTAGCCGATCAGCTTGCGCACGACCTCCCAAAGGTAGTTGTCGCGCACGCGGGCACGCGCGTAGACGTCGGCCGGGTTCACGAACGGCGATGTCGAGCCGTTGTTGCGCGGCGTGCCCCCGGGCGGCTGGTAGGTCGGCGCCGTGGTCAGCGGCGAGGGACGCAGCTCCGGCGGCGGTGGCCGAACCGGTGGCGCCTGCGGCCTGGCGGGCTGCGGCGTCGGCGGTGCATGGCTCTGCGGTGCTGCCAGGGCGTGCTGCTCCTTGGAGGGCGACGGCGGCGCCTGCAGCGGTGGCAGCTTGGGCGCCGACTTCGCGAACTCGGACTGGGTCGGCGGTGGCGGCTCGGGATCGGGCGCCGGCACGGCCTGCTCCATCGGTGGCGGCGGCGACGGCGGCAGGTTGGGCTTGTCGCCGGACGGCGGGACCTGCGTGGGCTTGTCCGAGGTGATGGGCGCCGGCGGGCGCAACCCGAGATCGGCCGGCGGCGGGGGAGGTGGCGGCTGAGGCTGGCGCATCGCCTGCTGCGGCGGAAGCGGCGGCTTCTCTGGTTCCGGGGGTGGGGGCGGCGGCTCGGGCTTGGGCTGCTCGAACGTGATGTCGATCGGTTCCTCGACCGACGGTTTGGGCGGGGTGAGCGACATCCACCACAGCGCCAGCACCACCGCGGCATGCAGCAGCACCGCCAACGCCATCGCCGGCGGCGACATGCGCTCGGAACGCACGGAGAAGGCGCTGAGGGCGTGGGCCACGGGCTGCTATTTAAGACCAGCCGTGGCCTGTCGCCAGCCCGATGGCCGCCAGCCCGGTGGCGATTTGCGCGCGGTGTGCTAGGTCGAGGGGCGGGGGGAGGGAGCATGTACAAGTCAATCCTGGCGATTTCCGAGGGCGGGCCGGATGCCGCCATGTCGTTTGGGCTGGCCGCCCGCATTGCCTCGAGCTTCAAGGGCACGGTCGATGCGGTTCATTTTTCCGAAACGCACGCCGGCGACATCGATATCGCCAATCAGTCGATGCCCTTCCTGAAATCGTTGTCGGATGGCCGGTTGAATGCTCGCGAGCGCGAGTCGCAGCGCGCCTTTCGCGAGCTGATCGAGCCGATCGACGGCTCGACCTTCACCACCGGTCCCGATGTCACACGCGACCGGCTCGTCGCGCTCGGACGCTACGCCGATCTTTTGTTGCTGGGCAGGCCCGGAGCCGACAGCGAGAACATCTCGCCGGCTACGGTGAAGGCGGCTCTGTACGAGTGCGCGCGGCCGGTGTTAATCGCGCCGCCGGATCTGAGATCGACGTCGATCGCGTCCGTTCTGCTCGCCTGGAATGGCAGCGTGCAGGCCGCCCGCTCGGTGGGCTTCGCCATGCCGTTTCTCGAGAAGGCGCGCACAGTCACGATCCTCGTCGCCGGCACCAAGCCCGAGGCCGTCGGCGCCTCCTTTCTTGTGCGCAATCTCGCGCGTCGCGGCATCGAGGCCAAGATCGAGACCATGGATCACGGCGAGATCTCTGGCCGCACTGGGGGCCGCGCCCGTGGCCGCGCGTTGATCGCCTATGCCAAGGACAAGGGCATCGACCTTCTGGTCATGGGCGCCTATGGCCACGGGCAGATGTCGAACTTCCTGGGCCTTGGTGGCGCGACGGCAAAGGTGATCGCCGCCTGTCCGATGCCGCTCCTGCTGGCGCATTAGACTGGTTCACGCGCCCGCTCCGCGGAAAAGCGCCATGGCGTGCGGGACAAGGCGCACGTAGCATGCTGGGGTCATTGTCCTGCCGATCGACGGAGCAAGCCATGCAGCACAAGCTCATTTCCGGCGACAACCATATCGACCTCACCTATTGCCCGCCGGATCTCTGGTCTTCGCAAGCGCCAGCGAAGTGGAAGAAGAATGCGCCGCGCGTCGAAGCGCGCAACGACGGCCAGCACTGGTTCGTCGACGATAAGGACCGCGGCATGTGGAACGGCGTGGGCCCGGGCTTCCTGCCCTATACGAAGGGCTCGTTCGGCCATGTCGACGAGATGAAGGACGCCGGGTTCGAATGGGACAGCTATGCCGGCGCCCAGCCGCGCCCGACGACGCCTGAGCTGCGCATCGCCGATCTCGATCGCGATGGGCTCGAGAAGGAGATCATCTACGGCTGCCTGATGGTCAACGACCTGGTCGATGACGTCGAGCTGCGCGTGTGGGTCAACCAGCGCTACAACGACTGGGCAGCCGACTTCGCCCGGCGCGCCAATCCGAACCGTGTCTTTCCGCTCGCCATCATCCCCAACACCGATCCCGTCGCCGCAGCGGCCGAGGTCAGGCGTTGCGCGAAGATGGGCCTGAAGGGCGGTGATCTTGCCTTCAAGCGCATGAGCCTGCCGCTCTATCATCACGGCTGGTACGCCCTGTGGGAGGCGGCGGCCGAGTGCAAGTTCCCGATCTCCTTCCACTCGACCGGCTTCAAGAACGTGCGCGCACCCGACACGCCGGAGATGGAGAAGGAGTATTTCGTCCAGCACCGGCTGGTCCGCTCGGCGCTGTTCCAGCTCGACACGATGGAAGTGCTGGTTTCGCTGCTGGCTTCGGGTGCCTGCGAGAAGTATCCCGACTTCAACTTTGTGCTGGGCGAATCGGGCGTGACCTGGCTACCGTACGTGTTCGATCGGCTCGATACCGAGTATCACGATCGCGCGCGCAGCCTCGGCTTCAAGATGAAGCCCAGCGACTATTTCCGCCGCCAGGGCTATGTCACCTACCAGCAGGACAAGTACCTCGAGCCGATCGTGCCGCTGATCGGCGAGGACAATATCATCTGGGGCGCCGACTATCCGCACCCCGATTGCATCTGGCCCAACTCGCGCGCGACACTTGCCCGCAACCTCTCAGGCTTTTCCGAAAGCGTGCAGAAGAAGATCGTTCACGACAACGCCGCGAGGCTATATGGGTTGAACTGACGGTTGGAACCCATCAACACGGAAAGGACAGCATGGCGGTCCAGTATTTTGCACGAGTCAAATCTGCCTCTGACCACGAGGCCTTCCAGCGCATCGTGAAGCACTATCCATCGTGCACATATGAGGAGTGGCATTTCCGCGAGGCCAAGAAGATGGCGGACTGGAAGAGTCGCCGCCATGCCGTCAAGCTCGTCGACATCACGCCCGCCGAGTTCACGGCATATTGCGAGCGCACTGGCGCCCAACCCGACATCAGCACCTTTCTGAAGGTCCTGTCGGACAAGGCGATATTCTAGGCAAGACTCGGGCGGCGGGTGACTTGGGTGAGTCGCGCCGCCTAGCTGAGCTCGTATTGCTGGATCAACCACGGCTCGTTCTTCGCGGCAGACACCCATTCCTGCATGGCCGGATGGGCCAGCACGGCCTTGCAGTAGGCGTCGGTGTCGGAGTCCATCTTGATGGCGTAGGTGCGAAAGCGCGTCACCACCGGCGCATACATGGCGTCGGCGGCGCTGATGGTGCCGAACAGGAAGCCGTCGTCCTTGCGCGCTGCCCCCGCGAAGCGCTTGCGGCAGTCGCGCCACAGGCCGGTAATGCGCTCGATGTCGGCGCGGACGGCGGAGGTCATGCCCTTGCCCGGGAAAGAGCCGCGGATATTCATGGGCATGTTGGTGCGCAGGTCGAGAAAGCCTGCATGCATCTCGGTCGAGATCGAGCGGGCATGCGTGCGTGCCGCCAAAGCTGCGGGCCACAGGCCGGCCTCGGGCCTGAGCTCGTTCAGGTACTCGGCGATGGCCAGCGACTCCCACACGGCCAGTCCGCGATGCATCAGCACGGGCACGCGGCCGGAAGGCGAATATTTGCGGATCGTCGACTGCGTCTCCGGCAAGTCGAGCGGCACCACGATTTCCTCGAAGTCTATGCCGGCGATCCTGGCCATCAGCCAGCCGCGCAGCGACCACGACGAATAGTTCTTGTTGCCGATCACCAGAGTGAACTCGGCCATACCCCCTCCATTGTCACATCTCTTGCCAGTCCCTCATCTTGACCGGCAATCTTGGCCTTTAGACTACAGTTTGGTGAGCATGGCTATGGCGCTGCCTTTCGTCGATCGGTCTTCTTCTGCTTTGCCTGTGCAGTTTGTCGTTCAATCGAAGTGGCGCGCCTGGCTCAAGGAACAGAGCGCGACACGTCGGGGTTGGCTCGAGTCATCCGGCGTTGTCGGTAGCGCAGGAGATCTTGCTGTCCTGCCGGGTCGCGACGGCAAGGCTTCCGGTGCCGTGCTGGTGCTGTCGGAAAAACCTGCTCTGTGGGACTTCGGCGCGCTGGCCACCAAGCTGCCGGCCGGGACCTGGAAGCTGGCCTCCGACACGGCACCGGTGTCGGCGACCGACGTCGCCGTGGCGATCGGTCTCGGCACCTGGCGCTTCGAGCGCTATCGCTCGAAAAAGGGCAAGCCGACCGCCAGGCTCGTCTGGCCGCAGGGTGTCGACAAGGCGCGCGCCACGGCGATCATCGAAGCCATCTCCACGGCCCGTGACATGATCACCACGCCGTCCTCCGACATGGGGCCGGCCGAGCTGGCGGCCGCCATCGAGTCGCTGGGCAAGGGACACAACGCCAAGGTCAACGTCATCGTCGGCGACGATCTCCTGAAGGAGAACTACCCCATGGTGCATGCCGTCGGCCGCGCCAGCACCCGCGCGCCGCGCCTGATTGATCTGGTGTGGGGCAACGAGAGCGACCCCAAGGTGACGCTCGTCGGCAAGGGCGTGTGCTTCGACACCGGTGGTCTCGACCTCAAGCCATCGACCGGCATGCTGAACATGAAGAAGGATATGGGCGGGGCGGCCACCATGACGGCCGTCGCCGCCATGGTGATGGCGGCCAAGCTGCCGGTGCGCCTGCGGCTCCTGGTGCCGGCGGTCGAGAACAGCGTCTCGGGCAACGCCTTCCGGCCGCTCGACGTCGTGCCGACACGCAAGGGCATCACTGTCGAGATCGGCAACACCGATGCCGAGGGGCGGCTGATCCTATGCGATGCCCTTCATGAGGGCGCCTCGGAGAAGCCCATGATGATGATCGATTGCGCCACTCTCACCGGGGCCGCCCGCGTGGCGCTGGGCACCGACCTGCCGGCGCTGTTCTGCAACAACGATCAACTGGCCGACGACCTGATCGCCGCCGGCAAGGAGGTGGCCGACCCGATGTGGCGACTGCCGTTGTTCGCAGGCTACCGCCGGCTGCTCGACAGCAAGGTCGCCGACATCAACAACGCGCCGGGCGTGGCCTTCGGCGGCGCCATCACGGCGGCGCTCTATCTCAAGGAATTCGTGCCCGACGATGTGCCGTGGGCGCATTTCGACATGATGGCCTGGAACAACACCAGCAAACCCGGGCGCCCCGAGGGCGGCGAAGCACAGGCGGCGCGCGCGATCTTCGCCGCCATCGAGAAGCGCACCCAAGAGCCATCCCATCGGACGGCTTAAAGCTTGCCCTCCACTGGCAACGGAAACTCGCCGGCACGAATCGCTGCACAGGTCTCGGGGTAGAGGCGCTGCATCTCGGCGCTCAGGAACCTGGCCGGGACATCATGGAAGGCGCCGTGGAACTTGTCGTACCGCATGAAGGCGCGTCCGGCCTCATCATAGGCCTGCAGAAGAGCGTCGGACCGGCCGTCGAACTCCAGCGGCGGCACGCCGAGCTTGCGGCATAGGGAGGCGTTGAAGGTGGGGCTGACCTTCAGCCATCGATGCTCGACAAGGACCTCGTTGTAGCCATGCCAGGCATAGCTATCCGTGCCCATCTTCTCGCGGCTCTTGGGTGTGGCAATGTGGTTGCTCACATCGGCGAACAATAGCCGTGCCGGGAGTCCCGCCGCGCGGCACAAGGCGGCAAAAAGGGAAGCCTTCGCCACGCAGTAGCCGTAGCCGGCAGCGAGCACGCGGCTCGCTCGAAAGGAGTCAAGGTCGGCAAAATCGGCCGCGTGATAGACGATCTCGCGCACGAAGTAGTAGATGGCGCGTGCCTTGTCGGCATCGGTGTCCTGATCCGCCGAGAGACTTTCAGCGCGAGCGCGGATCGTCGGATGATCGCTGTCGACATATTCGGCCGGTGCAAGATAGGCGCGATTCGTGTCGGTTACGATCGTTCGCATGCCGCAGCTCCGCAATGATCTAGTACCCCGTCTTCGGATCGACCCGGTGAATGAACTCGCGGCCCTCGCGCAGCCGCTTGATGTTCTCGATCACGCCCGGCGATGCCGTGCGTGGGTTGGTGGCGCCGGCGATATGCGGCGTCAGATGCACCTTGGGGTGGGTCCAATAAGGGTGGTCCGCCGGCAACGGTTCCTGGTTGAAGACGTCCAGCGCTGCACCGGAGATCTGGCCTGAGTCGAGCGCTGCCAGCAGCGCCTCGTCCACGACATGGCCGCCACGCGCCATGTTGATGAAATAGGCACCCTTGGGCAGCGCGGCGAAAGCCTTGACGTCGAGCAGGCCCTGCGTGTCACGGGTGAGCGGCAGCACGTCGACCAGGATGTCCGTGCGGGCAAGAAACTGCCAGAGGCCGTCGCTGCCGTGAAAGGTCTCGATGCCACCCAATTGCTTGGCGGTGCGGCTCCAACCCGCCGTGGGAAAGCCGAGCAGGGCGAACTTCCTGGCTGTGTCCTGGCCGATCGTGCCCAGCCCCATCACACCGATGCGGCGATGGATGGTGTCTACGAAATCGAGCGGCTTCCATTGCCCGGCGTGCTGCTGAGCTTCGTACTTTGCGATGTCGCGATGGTGCCGCAGCGCCCAGTAGATCGCGTATTCGCTCATCTGGCCAACCAAGCCGTCGTCCATGATGCGCACGATCGGCACATCCGGCAGCTTGGGGTCGGTCAGCAGATGGTCGACGCCCATGCCGAGCGACACGATCAGCCGCAGGTTCTTGAACGTTGCCAGCAGCCCGGGATCGGGCTTCCAGGCCAGCGCGACCTCGATGTCGTCGATGGTACCGAGACTCTTCAAGGTGCGGAAGTCGATCGGCCCCAGGCCGGCCGTCAGCACCTTGCTCCAGAGCACGCCGTCCGTGTCGCGGCTGATATAAGCGATGGCACCCACTCCTGAACTCCCCTCACATAGCGACGACGTTCCTGTCCGCGCCGATGGCCTCCAGGTTGAACGCGGCTGCAATCAGCGCCTGGGTGTAGGGCGTCTGCGGCGCCTCGAACACCTGCCGCGCCGTTCCGCGCTCCACCACCTGGCCGTGGCGCAGCACCACGACCTCGTCGGCGAGCGCGCGCACGACCCTGAGGTCGTGGCTGATGAACAGATAGGCGAGCTTGTGGCGCGCTTGCAGGTCGCGCAGCAGGTCGACGATCTGGGCCTGCACGCTCATGTCGAGCGCCGAGGTCGGCTCGTCGAGCACGATGAGGCGAGGCTTCAGGACGAGGGCGCGCGCGATGGCGATGCGTTGGCGCTGGCCGCCGGAGAATTCGTGCGGATAGCGTTCTCGGGCTGCAGGATCGAGGCCCACCTCGGTGAGCGCCTGGTCGATCATGCGCGTGCGCTCAGCGGCGCTGCCGATGCGATGCACATCGAGCCCTTCGCCCACGATCTCGCCGACCGACATGCGCGGGCTGAGGGAGCTGAAGGGATCCTGGAAGACGATCTGCATCTGGCGCCGCAACGGCCGGATGTCGCGCTGGCTGAGCTTCTGCAGGTCGCGCCTGTCGAACTGGATGCCGCCCTGGCTGCGCTCCAGCCGCAGCAGCGCCAGCCCCAGCGTTGTCTTGCCCGAGCCCGACTCGCCCACCAGCCCGATCGTATGGCCCTCACGCAGCGCAAGGCTGACGCCATCGACGGCTTTGACGTAGCCAACCGTCCGGCGCAGCAAGCCGCGCTTGATGGGGAAGTGCACTTTTACGTCATTGAGTCGCAGGATTTCCGGTGCGCCGGGATCGCTCGGCGCCGGCCGGCCCTTGGGCTCGGCGGACAGCAGATGCTGCGTGTAGGAATGCTGCGGATGGTCGAAGACCTGCGCCACCGGGCCCTGCTCGACGATGCGGCCCTGGGTCATGACGCAGACGCGGTCCGCCATCTTGGCGACAATGCCGAGGTCATGAGTGATGAACAGCAGCGCCATGCCGTAGCGCGCCTGCAACGTCTTCAGGAGCTTCAGGATCTGCGCTTGGATGGTGACATCGAGCGCGGTCGTCGGCTCGTCGGCAATCAAAAGGTCGGGCTCGTTGGCGAGCGCCATGGCGATCATGACACGCTGACGCTGGCCGCCGGACAGCTGATGCGGATAAGCGTCGAGCCGCTTGGCCGCTTCAGGGATGCCGACCTGCTCGAGCAGCTCGAGCGTGCGCCGGCGCGCCGCCTCGCGGGTCAAGCTCTTGTGCAGGATCAGCACCTCGTTCACCTGCCGTTCGATCGTGTGCAGCGGGTTGAGCGAGGTCATCGGCTCCTGGAAGATCATCGAGACGCGATTGCCGCGCACCGCCAGAAGATCGCGTGCCGGCGCGCCCACCAGCTCGCGGCCCTGGAACTTGATGCTGCCGCTGGGATGGCTGGCGATGGGATAAGGCAGCAGCTGCAGCACGGACAGTGCCGTCACGGACTTGCCGGAGCCCGATTCGCCCACCAGCGCCAGGGTTTCGCCGCGATTGATGTCGAAGCTCACGCCGCGCACGGCCCGCACGGCACTGTCGCCCTTGCCGAAGGTGACCGAGAGGTCACGTACCTCGAGGAGGGTGGAGGCATTCATGCCGGCACCTTGCGCGGGTTGAACGCATCACGCACCGCTTCGCCGATGAACACCAGGAGCGACATCATGAGCGCAATCACGAAGAATCCGGTGAAGGAGAGCCACGGCGCCGTCAGGTTATTCTTGCCCTGCAGCAACAATTCGCCCAGGGAGGGTGAGCCTGGCGGGAGGCCGAAGCCCAGGAAGTCGAGCGCGGTAAGGGTCGTAACCGAGCTGGCCAGGATGAAGGGCAGATAGGTAAGGCTGGCGACCATGGCGTTGGGCAGGATGTGCCGGAACATGATGCGCGCGTCCAGCACTCCCATCGCCCGCGCCGCCCGGACATAGTCGAAATTGCGGCCACGCAGAAACTCGGCCCGCACCAATCCCACCAGGCTCATCCAGCCGAACAGCAGCATGATTCCGAGCAGCGACCAGAAGCCCGGCTGGATGAAGCTCGCCATGATGATCAGCAGATAGAGCACCGGCATACTCGACCAGATCTCGAGGAAGCGCTGGAACAACAGGTCCGTCAACCCGCCGAAATAGCCCTGCATGGCGCCGGCAATGACGCCGATGACCGAGCCGAAGATGGTCAACAGAAAGCCGAACAAGACGGAGATACGGAAACCGTAGATCAGGCGGGCAAGGACGTCACGCGCCTGGTCGTCGGTGCCCAGAAGGTTGCGCCAGGTGGGTGGCGAAGGCGCAGGCTGGTCCAGATCCTTCACGATGGTGTCGTACCGGAATGGAATGACCGGCCACAGCATCCAGCCCTTAGCCTCGATCAGCTTCACCACCTCAGGGTCCTTGTAGTCGGCTTCGGTTGCGAACTCGCCACCAAAGGTGGTCTCGGGATAGGCCTTGAGGACGGGCGAGTACAGGCTTCCCTCATAGTAGACGAAGATCGGGCGGTCATTGGCGATGAACTCGGCGAACAGTGTCGTGACGAAGAGCACGCCGAAGATGACGAGTGACCACAAGCCACGACGATTGGTGAGGAAATTGCGCCATCGACGCTGCGTAAGCGGTGACAGCGGCATCAAGCTCCCCGTGTCTCGAAGTCGATACGGGGGTCGACCACCGTGTACATCAGATCCCCGATGAGCCCGACCACCAGGCCGAGCAGGCTGAGCGTCCAGAGCGTTCCGAACATAACGGGATAGTCTCGGCTGATCGCCGACTCGAAGCCCAGCAGACCCATGCCGTCCAGGGAGAAGATCACCTCTATGAGCAACGAGCCGGTGAACAGGACGCTGACGAAGGCAGCAGGAAAGCTCGCAACCACGAGCAGCATGGCGTTGCGGAACACGTGCCCGTAGAGCACGCGGCGCTCGACCAAGCCCTTGGCGCGCGCAGTTAGCACGTATTGCTTGCCGATCTCCTCCAGGAATGAGTTCTTGGTCAGCATGGTGAGCGTGGCGAAGCCGCCGATCACCATGGCGGTGACCGGCAGCACCATATGCCAGAGATAGTCGACGATCAGCGTCGGCCAGCCGAGCTCGCGCCAATTCTCCGAAACGATGCCTCTCAGAGGAAAGATCTTCCAGAAACTTCCGCCGGCAAAAAGCACGACCAGCAGCAACGCGAACAGGAAGCCGGGAATCGCGTTGCCGACAATGACAACGGATGAGCTCGCAACATCGAATCGCGAGCCATCGCGTACTGCCTTGGCGATGCCGAGAGGGATCGAGATGAGATAGACAAGCAACGTGGTCCACAAGCCAAGCGAGATCGACACCGGCATCTTGGAGACAATCAGGTCGGCGACGCGCGCGTTGCGGAAGAAGCTCTCGCCCAGATCGAACACCAGGTAGTCGCGCATCATCAGCAGGAAGCGTTCGCCTACCGGCTTGTCGAACCCGTACTGCTTGCGGATGCGCTCGATCAGCTCCGGCGGCAGGCCGCGAGCGCCACGCGACGCATTGCCTTCGCTGGCTTCCCGTGCCTGCTGAGCGCCGGCGTTGGCTTCACCACTGCCGGTAAAACGCGACGTTACGTCACCACGTCCCTGGAGTTGTGCAATCGTCTGCTCGACAGGTCCGCCGGGCGCAGCCTGGATGATGAAGAAGTTGATCACCATGATGCCGAGCAGTGTCGGAACCATGAGCATCAGACGCCTCAGGATATAGGCGCCCATGTCAGCTTGGCCTGACCGTCATGCCAGGCCGCATCACTGCTTGGCGCCGCTCAGGGCTTTTTCCTTGTCCTTGTCGATCCACCACGCCGTGGTGCCGCGCGGCTGGTACTTCGGCAGCTTCTCGGGCCGGCCGAACTTGTTCCAGTACGCGATCCAGAACTCGGTCGAGTAGTACTGAGGCACGACGAAATGATGCCACAGCAACACGCGGTCGAGCGCGCGCGTGCGCATGATCAGGCTCTTGCGGTCAGGGGCGCCGATCACCAGCTCGATCAGCTTGTCGATCGCCGGGTCGGCGATGCCCAGCGCGTTGCGGCTGCCCTTGATCTTGGCGGCTTCCGACCCCCAGTACTCGCGCTGCTCGTTGCCGGGCGATAGCGACTGCATGAAGAGCTCGATCGCCATGTCGTAGTCGAAGTCGTCCATGCGCTTCTGGTACTGCGCCGGATCGACTGTGCGCAGGCGCACCTCGACTCCGACCCTCTCGCACCATTGCTTGAACGGCAGCGCAAAGCGCTCCATGCGCGGCTCGCCCAGCAGCATCTCGAAGCTGAAGGTCTGGCCCGAGGCCTTGTTGGTCATCTTGCCGTCGCGCACTTCCCAGCCCGCTTCCTTCATCAGGGCGATGGCGCGACGTGCCCCATCCCGGTTGTTGCCGCTGCCGTCGGTGACGGGCAGCTTGAATTCCTTGGTGAAGACTTCCTCGGGAATCTTGCCGCGCAGCGGCTCGAGGATTTCGAGCTCTTCCTTGGACGGCATGCCTGTCGCCGCCAGCTCGGAATTGAAGAAGTAGCTGTTGACCCGCGTCAGCAGGCCATAGGACAGCGTCTTGTTGAACCATTCGAAATCGACAAGGTGAACGAAAGCCTCGCGGACGCGGCGATCCCTGAACAGCTCTCGGCGCAGGTTGAAGCCGAGGCACTGCATGGGCAGCGTGCTCTGGTGCTTCAGCGTGGCGCGTTGAATGGCTCCCGACTTGACGGCCGGGATGTCGTAGCCGACCGCCCAGTTGCGCGACGTGTATTCCTCGCGATAGTCGACCTCGCCCGCCTTGAAGGCCTCGAACGCCACGGTCTCGTCGCGATAGTAATCGTAGCGTATCGTGTCGAAATTGTTGCGCCCGCGATTGAGCCAAAGGTCGCGCGCCCAGTGATCCCCGACGCGCTTCAGCGTGACAAAACGGCCGGCCTCGAAGCTATCGATCTTGTAAGCGCCGCTGCCCAGAGGGATCTCGAGTGACGTCTTCTCGAAATCGCGGGTCGCCCACCAGTGCTTGGGCAGCACCGTGAGCTCGCCGATGATCAGCGGCAGCTCGTTGTTGGTGCCGTCGTGGAAGGTGAACTTCACGACCCGCTCGTCCAGCCGCTCGGCTTTCAGCACATCCTGCCAATAGGCGGCGTATTGCGGCGCACCCTTGGATTTCAACGTGTCGAACGAGAACACCACATCATCGGCGGTGATCGGCTTGCCATCGTGCCAGCGCGCGGCTGGCCGCAGCTTGAAGATCGCCCACGAGCGATCGTGAGGATATTCAATGCTCTCGGCGATCAAGCCGTAGGAGACTGCCGCTTCGTCGCCGGTCCCCACCATCAGCGACTCGTAGATCGACCCAGCCGCCGCTGCCGGTGTGCCCCTGAGGATGAATGGATTGAGCGAATCGAAGGTACCCCGTCCAGCCAACCGGATCGAGCCGCCCTTCGGCGCACCAGGATTGACGTACTCAAGGTTCTTCGCGTCCGCCGGATACATGAGGTCGCCATGAGTGGCGAATCCGTGGCTGACGATCGTGGCCCCACCGGCCTGTGCCCGCAGGATCGCCGGCGTCAACACCCATCCAGTGGCCATGAGACCAGCACTGCCTGCCAGTACGCCGCGCCGTTTGATCGCCATGCGATGCGCTCCCGAAGCTGTCCTGTTGCAGTCTATATAACGCGACCGAGTTGGGCGGGACTATGGCCGGCCGGTTGACTCGCTGTTAGCTTCCGCAGCGGCAGGCTGTTGAATGGCGCTCCTCAGTCGGCCTTGAAGCCGGATGACCGGATGATAGGGCCCCACTTGTCGTAGTCAGCCCGGAGCATGGTTGCCAATTCCGCCGGCCCTAGGCCAGTTGGCTCCAGGCCAAGCGGCTCGAATCGCTGCCTAAGATCGGGCTGTCGCAGCGCCTCGGTCGCTGCGGCGCCCAGCCGCGCCACGACGTCCGCGGACGTCCCTGCTGGGGCGAACAACGCATACCAGCCTGAACCTTCGATATCATAGCCACTTTGCTTGAACGTGGGCACATCCGGGAATTGCGGTGAGCGCTCGGAGCCTGAGGTGGCGAGAATGTGCACCTTCCCTGAGCGCGCCATCTCGCCGAGATCGCTCAGCGTCAACACCGCCGCCGCGATCTCGCCCGACATCAGGGCTTGCATGACGGGTGCTCCGCCCTTGTAGGGCACGTGCGTGAGCTGGATGCCGGCGGCCTTGGCGAACAGAAGGCCGAAGAAGTGCGGCAGGCTTCCCGCCGCTGGCGTCGCGAAATCGGTGTATGGGCCGCCTTTCCTGGCGAGGGCGACATAGTCGGCGAGCGTCTTCGCCGGCACCTTCGGTCCCGTTCCGAAGGCAAGCTGGAAGGAGGCCACGTGCGCGACCGGCGCGAAGTCCTTGAACGGATCGTAGTCGAGCTTGGTGTAGGAGTGCGGGAACGCGACCATGGTGGCGAGCGGCGTCATCAGCAACGTGTTGCCGTCGGGCGGCGCCTGCTTGACCGCCATGTTGGCGACGATGCCGCCGGCACCCGTCTTGTTGTCGACAATGACGGGCCGGCCGAGTGTCTTGCTCATCTTCTCGCCGACGATGCGGGTGATGGCATCGGCGCTGGCGCCCGGCGGGACGCCGAGAACGATGCGCAGCGGCCTCTCTTCGCCGAAGGCCCGTGGCGCCGCTGTGATGGCGGCTGCAGTGCCCAGAGCGGCGCGACGCGTCAATCCGATCAAGGCGGTGTCCCCAAGTCTGCAAGAAAGCTAAGGGTTGCCAGCGAAATTGTCACCTCATGCAAAATTGACATTGCGACGGGCTGGCCGCAGGTTTGGCCAATGGCCGACACTGCGAATTTTGCGCCGGACTACGACGCGCCCATCGAATATATGCGCCGCACCCGCGAGTACTATCTCGCGCTCGGCTACGACAACCCGTACCGATGGGCCCACTATGTGGATGCGCCCTTTCAGCCGCTTTCCAAGCCGCTAAAGGACTGCACGCTGGCGCTGATCAGCACGGCGGCGCCTTACCAGCCGGACAAAGGCGACCAGGGCCCGGGCGCGGCCTACAACGCCGCCGCCAAGTTCTACACCGTCTATTCGGGCGACACGGCCATCGATCACGATACCCGCATCTCCCATATCGGCTACGACCGCAGGCATACGACGGCGACCGACAGCAACACCTGGTTCCCGTTGCCGCTGATGCGCCAGTTCGCGGGTCAGGGGCGCTTCAAGCTTGCCGAGCGCTTCCATGGCGCGCCGACCAACCGCAGCCAGCGGGTGACGCTCGAGACCGATGCACCGGAAATCCTGGCGCGCTGCCGACAGGATCAGGTCGACGCCGCGCTGCTGGTGCCGACTTGACCCGTCTGCCACCAGACCGTGAGTCTGGTCGCCCGATATTTGGAACGGAACGGCATCCCCACGGTGATCATGGGGGCAGCGAAGGACATCGTCGAGCATGTCGGCGTGCCGCGCTTCCTGTTCAGCGACTTTCCGCTCGGCAATTCCTGCGGCAAGCCGCACGAGCCCGACACGCAACGCTTCACGCTCGATCTTGCGCTCAAGGTGCTGGAGGGCGCGGTTGGCCCGCGCACGACGGTGCAATCGCCGCTGCGCTGGTCGGACGATGGCGATTGGAAGCTCGACTACAACAACCTCGAGCGCATGAGTCCCGAGGAGGTCGCCAAGCGTCGCGCCGACTTCGATAAGGTGAAGCAGGTGGCGCTCGGTCAACGACAGAAGGCGGGCGTGGCGTAAGAACTCGATGACTGCAAAACCTTTCACTGGCGTAAAGATCCTCGATTTCACGCGCGTGCTGGCGGGGCCCTACGGTTCCTACCAGCTTGCCTTGCTGGGCGCGGACGTCATCAAGGTCGAGTCCCGCGAGGGCGACGACATGCGCTACGGCAACCGCGCCAACGAATGGGAGAAGCGCGGGCTCGCGGCACCCTGGGTCGCGGTGAACTCGGGCAAGCGCTCGATCACGCTCGACCTCAAGAAGCCCAAGGCAATCGAGATCATCAAGCGCTTGGTACCCAAGGTCGACGTGGTGATGGAGAATTTCCGTCCCGGGGTGATGGACAAGCTCGGCATCGGCTACGAGACGCTGCGCTCGATCAATCCCAGGCTGATCTATTGCGCGGTCTCGGGCTTTGGACAGGTCGGTCCCGAGCGCGCGACGGCGGCCTTCGACGGCATGATCCAGGCGATGTCGGGCCTGATGTCGATCACCGGCTTTCCCGCCAACGGACCCACGCGCGTCGGCTTCGCCGGCGCCGACGTGATGTCGGGCGCGACTGCGGCCTTCGGTGTCGCCTCCGCGCTCTACCAGCGCACCCACACCGGCAAGGGCCAGCTCGTCGACGTCGCCATGATCGACGCCGTGATGGGCTATCTCGCCCAGCAGTTCACCGAGCATCTGATGACCGGCCGCGTCCATGAGCAGGCCGCCAACCTTTCGGTGACCCGCAAGCCCACCGGCAACCTGTTCAAGACCAAGGACGGCTGGATGGTGCTCGCGGTCATGACCGACCCGCAATTCCAGCGCCTCATGAAGGTGCTGGGTTGCGGCGATGCGCTCGCCGATCCGCGCTTCGTCGACTGGCCGACCCGCATCGCCAACAACACGGCCGTCCACGAGCTCGTCGAGCTGGCGATGAAGAAGGAAACCTCCGAGACTTGGGCAGCCCTGTTCGCCAAGCATGACATTCCGGCGGGCCGCGTTCTCAGCATCCCGGAGACCGTGAAGCTCGACCTCATGAACCATCGCACTGTGCTGCAGACGGTCGAGACCGAGCACGGCCCGATCAAGGTCGTGGGTTCCGGCTTCCGGCTGGAGCATGGCGGCGGATCGGTCGAGCGCCCGCCCGCCACCTTGGGTGCACACACTGACGAGGTGCTGCGCGAGGCCGGCTACGGCGATGCCGACATAGCCGAGATGCGGAAGCAGGCCGTGGTGTGACACGGGTTTTACAGCCGGCAAATTCTCGCTAGACTGAGCCTGTCCAAGGGGGGCCCCGACAGGGGGCTGAGATACCGACGGCCGCAACTGGCAGCGCGGTGACCCTTTGAACCTGATCCGGGTCATGCCGGCGAAGGGACAGGATACCTCTCCTTTGCACGACAAACCGGGTCTCCGTACGCCTTGTTAGCCTCAGGAGATCCTCGTCATGGACAATATCATCACTCCTCCAACACCCCAGGTGACGACCGGTCCGCTGCCGGCCTCGCGCAAGATCTATGTGACGCCCGACGCAGCGCCCGATCTCAGCGTGCCCCTGCGCGAGATCGAACTCAGCGAGCCCAGCGAACCCACCGTGCGCGTCTACGACACGACCGGTCCCTATACCGATCCGACGGTTGCGATCGACGTGCGCAAAGGCTTGCCGCGGACGCGCCGCGCCTGGGTTCTCGCGCGTGGTGGGGTCGAGGAATACGATGGCCGCCCGATCCAGCCGATCGACAATGGCAACGTGAAGTCATCGGCCCTGCTGCCCTTTCCGAATACCCCGCGGCCTCTGCGCGGCCTTGCCGGCAAGCCGATCACCCAGTTCGAATGGGCCCGCGCGGGTGTCGTCACCAAGGAAATGATCTATGTCGCCGAGCGCGAGAATCTCGGCCGCAAGCGCGCCCTTGAGCTTGCCAAGGAGCGCTTGGCGGATGGCGAGAGCTTCGGCGCCGCGCTGCCCGAGTTCATCACGCCGGAGTTCGTGCGTCAGGAGGTCGCCGCCGGTCGCGCCATCATCCCGGCCAACATCAACCACGCCGAACTGGAGCCGATGATCATCGGGCGAAATTTCCTGGTGAAGATCAACGCCAATATCGGCAACTCGGCGGTCACCTCCTCGATGGAGGAAGAGGTCGAGAAGATGGTGTGGGCGATCCGCTGGGGCGCCGACACGGTCATGGATCTGTCGACCGGTCGCAACATCCACGACACGCGCGAGTGGATCGTGCGCAACGCGCCCGTGCCAATCGGCACCGTGCCGATCTACCAGGCGCTGGAGAAGGTCGGTGGCGATCCGACCAAGCTCTCCTGGGAGGTCTATCGCGACACGCTGATCGAGCAGTGCGAGCAGGGCGTCGATTACTTCACCATCCATGCCGGCGTGCGCCTGGCGCATGTGCCGCTGACGGCCAGCCGCGTCACCGGCATCGTCAGCCGTGGCGGCTCGATGATGGCGCAATGGTGCCTCACCGAGCATCGCGAGAGCTTCCTCTACGAGCACTTTGGCGACATCTGCGACATCATGCGCAAGTACGACGTCTCGTTCTCGCTGGGCGACGGCCTGCGCCCCGGCTGCAATGCCGACGCCAACGATGCGGCGCAGTTCGCCGAGCTCGAGACGCTGGGCGAGCTCACCAAGGTGGCCTGGGATAAGGGCTGCCAGGTCATGATCGAAGGCCCGGGCCATGTGCCCATGCACAAGATCAAGGCCAACATGGACAAGCAGCTGCGCGAATGCGGCGAAGCGCCGTTCTACACGCTGGGACCGCTCGTCACCGACATCGCGCCGGGCTACGACCACATCACCTCGGGCATCGGCGCCGCCATGATCGGCTGGTTCGGCACGGCGATGCTCTGCTACGTCACGCCGAAGGAGCATCTCGGCCTGCCCGACCGCGACGATGTGAAAGTAGGGGTGATCACCTACAAGATCGCGGCCCATGCCGCCGACCTCGCCAAGGGCCACCCCGCGGCCCGGCTGCGTGATGACGCGCTCAGCAAGGCGCGCTTCGAGTTCCGCTGGAAGGATCAATTCAACTTGTCGCTGGATCCCGCCACGGCGGAGAAGTTCCACGACGAGACGCTGCCCAAGGACGCGCACAAGACGGCGCACTTCTGCTCTATGTGCGGGCCGAAGTTCTGTTCCATGCGCATCACCCAGGACATCCGCGACTATGCCCGCAAGGGCATGGACGAGATGAGCGCCAAGTTCCGCGCTGGCGGGAACGCGCTCTACGTGCCGGACAAGGCCGCCGACTAGGGGCCGCCGACTAGGGGCCGCCGATTAGGGCCACCGAGTAGAAAGGCAACCCAGGGGCGCAAGGCTGCCTTGCGCCCGCCCTATCGGTGGGGGAGACTCCGCCGCTTCGGCCCGTATGAATAGGCAACGGGCTACACGTTGGGGCGTACTGGGACGATGAAAAGGCTGCGGACCCTGCTTGGGATCGGGCTAGGGCTCGCCGTCGTGGCGGGTGCTGGCTGGTATATTTCGCAGTCCGGAACTAGCCCCCCGGCCCGCCAAACCGGCCGTTTTGCCGGAAATATGGCAACGCCTGTTGGCATCGCGGCCGTTGCAAAGGGTGAGATCCCAATCGTGGTGCGGGCGCTCGGCACGGTGACGGCGCTCAATACCGTCAACGTCAAGACCCAGATTACCGGCCAGCTCATCAAGGTCGAGTTCAAGGAAGGCCAGCTGGTCAAGCAGGGCGATCTCCTGGCTGTCGTCGATCCGCGCCCCTACGACGTGGCCCTGCAGCAGGCGATCGGCCAGCAGCAGAAGGACGAGGCGCTGCTGAAGAACGCCCAAATCGACCTCGAGCGCTACAAGAAGCTGGTGGCGCAGGACTCGATCGCCCGCCAGCAGCTGGATACGCAGGCTTCGCTGGTGCGGCAGTACGAAGCGGCGTTGGTGATCGACCAGGCGGCGGTCGACGCCGCCAAGCTCAACGTCACCTATACGCGCATCGTGGCGCCGTTGACGGGCCGCATCGGCCTGCGCCTCGTCGATCCCGGCAATTACGTCACGATGCAAGACGCCACCAGCATCTGCACCATCATCCAGGTGCAGCCGATCTCGGTCCTGTTCACCATTCCCGAGGATACGCTGCCGCAGGTGCGGCAGCGCCTGAAGGCCGGTGCCAAGCTCGAGGCGCGCGTGCTCGATCGGGCGCAGAAGAGCGAGCTTGCCGTCGGCAAGCTCGACACGCATGACAACGTCATCGACGTAACAACCGGCACGGTCAAGCTGCGTGCGATCTTTGACAACAAGGACGAGGCGCTGTTCCCGAACCAGTTCGTGAACGTTCGCCTGCTGGTCGACACGGTCAAGGATGCCGTCGTGGTGCCCATGGCGGCCATCCAGCGCGGCCAGCCGGGAATCTTCGTCTATCGCGTGAAGCCCGACGATACTGTCGAGATCCGCGTGGTCCAGCTCGGAGCGACCGACGGCGAGAAGCAGCAGATCGTGAGCGGGCTGGAGGTCGGCGACCAGGTCGTCATCGACGGCACGGATCGCCTGCGCGACGGCGCCAAGATCCGCCGGCCAGGCGGTGGTGCCCGCGTGACGTCCGGCCCGCCCGTGGCGGCGGCGCCGCCGGCCGCGTCTGCCGCGGCAAACGGTCAAGGGGATCAGACGCCGCCGAGGCGCCGCCAAGCCAACAGCGGCGGCG